>ENA-UOWO01000272-UOWO01000272.1-activated-sludge-metagenome-genome-assembly--contig:-NODE-272-length-77560-cov-13.220812_pt1 | contig 77560 bp, 54 predicted proteins | sample MGYA00238148_ERZ761564 | MGnify/ENA primary metagenome ERZ761564 (study PRJEB28885, sample SAMN05720194) | activated sludge metagenome | isolation source: Anaerobic digester | place: USA...
CGGTTTTCCTTTGAGCCTGCATGTTTCACGCGGAAGCGTGAAATATGCAGGCTAGAAGCCCGTTGAAAACCCCCTGAGGGCGTGCGTGGCCCGGTTCCGCCGGGAGGGCCCGCGGCCTCGCGGGCCGCGAATGAGAGGTGCCTTTCGCTACCCGGTGGGATGCGGACGCCGGGGCCGGCGTCCCTCCCATGCCCCACGCGGCCGTTAGGTGGGTTTTTCAACGGGCCGCTACGGGAGGAACTTCGCCTTCTTGAGTTTCTCGGGGAGATATTTTTCGAGGACGAAGTTCAGGCCGTGTTTCGCGAAGGCCTGCTGCTCTATGCGGACGCCCATCCTGAGCATCTCCTCGAGCGCCTTCTGCCATTCTTTGTGATGCTGGATGAAGGGATCGTTCTTGAGCGCGTCCTTCGCGCGTTTGATGTCGGCCTCCTCCAGCGGATGGGTCGCGTCTTCGAGGTTGTAGTCCTTGATGTCCTGCGGCGTCACGCCGAGGAATTGCGCCTGCGGCACGCAGAAGAATCGGTTGATGTGGGCGGCCTGGCCGGATCCCACCTTGAGCGTCCGGTAGATATTGCAGTATCCGTATGGGTCGCCGTCGGTGAAGGCCAGGACGGGCAGGCGCTGGTCGTCCGCGAGCCGGCGGACGAATCTGCGGCACGCGCGGGTCGGCACGCCGCTCATGGAGACGAGCACGCAGTTCGCCCGGTCGAAATACCGGTGGTGCACGAGGCGCTGGAAGAGCGAGGCGGTCTCGACGACCAGGATGAACTTGGCCTTCGTCTCGAAGCCGAGGTGCTCGACGCGCGACGGCACGCTCCACGCGCCCGTGCCCAGCTCCTTGCAGTTGATCCGGATCGGCCTGCCGGACGACGGGTCCCGGTCGATGACGATGATCGGGCCGCAGACGTCACCGCCACGTTCCTCGGGGATATAGCCCAACTGCTCGCGGTTGATGGCGAGCATGGCCTCGATGTCGTCGAGGAGGGCGTCGCTCTCGGGCTGTTCGTCGAACCTGCACTCGCCCCAGCTCTTGCTATTATAGTAGACCTCGCGCTTTCCCGCGATGTCGTCCTTGTCGAGAAGATCGTTCTTCGTGGTGGCGAGAAGCCGCATGGACTGCGCGAAAGTCTTAACCGTCGTGTAGGAAAGGGTGCGCGTGACCTTCTTGCCCAGGATCTCGAAGTGCCCCCGCCGCGTGTCGTACCGGACATTCTGCAGCGAGCGCACGGGGAAGCTCATCGAGGGCTTTTTCGATTTCTGGATGATATCCTTGTAGATGCCGTCCGCGATGGACGAGATCTTCCCAGAGGCGGCTTTTCGGGAAACCACCTCGGGCGCGCCCGGTTTCTCGGCGGCTGCCTTGGTCGGGGCGGGCATGGCTTTCCTCGGGGCTTTTTTCTTGGTCATATTCTCGTTCTCGGTTCTTGGTTCGGGGTGCTTTTTTCGGGCTTCTAAACATCCAGGTGCGTCCGCTCGAGCATTCCGCCGAGCTTGTTGACGACGGTTTTTTCCTGGCGGTCGTTAAGGTCGAGGATCTCCTTGAGGCCCAGCGCGAGGTGGGGGATGTAGAGTTCGATGAAATTCCGTTTGCGGGCGGCCTCGTCGGCCCGGCGCTTGCGGCTCAAGTAGTGCGACAGTTGCCTTCCGCAGTCCTGGAGCGCGAAAGTGATCTCCCTCATGATTTCGGGGTAATGGGCGATGGCCTCTTTGCTCTCGCTGGTGAACGGGACCCAGACGCTGGCGATATGGATCATGACGACCATGGGGCCGAATGGGAGAGAGCCGCGGGGTTGCGAGAGGCCGTAGGCCTTCCAATTCACGCCGGTCGTGGACTTCGTCATCGCGCACGCGCCGGACATGGCGAGCAGGGGAACGCGGTTCGCGAAGCGCATGAGGCGCACGGGTTCCTCCGCGTTGAGGTCCTCGTTCTCGCCGGGCTTCGCGTAGGCGAGGCCTGCCTCGATCTGGAACGGGTTTCCGCGATAGACCGCGGGGTTCCTGGTCTTGGCCGTGTAGAAATCGGCCTGGATCTCCTTTTTCAGTCCCGAGACGATCTGCTCTTCGCCGATGGGCGCCAGGCAGTCTGTCGGTGGCCTCATGAGGCTCGTCTCGTTGATCGCCTTGTATAGCGCCTCGCTCTCCTGGTGCGCGATGCGTGCGGGCCGGGCGTTCGGATACAGTTTGGCGCGCTCGCAGATTTCCTTGGCCGTCTTCGAGCTGACCCTGGAGAAATCCTGGCTCAGCGCGCCCTGGAGGGTCCGCGAGTTCGTGTCCTTGAGCATGGCCATGAGCATGCCCAGTTCGACGCCGTGCGGGTGCGGCTTGATCTCCCTCGTGGGCGGCGGCATTTCGTTCACGCCGCGGAAGTATGAGATCCAGGGTGTCGTTTCGTCCGCCGGGAGTGTCTTTGGACCCTTCTCGTCCTTGTCATCGGACCTCATCAGCCGCACCCGGTAGTGGAGCTGCAGGTGGGGGTTCACGATGGCGCACTGTTTCAGGTACTCGTCAACTGAGAGGCGTCCTCGCACGTAGGTTGCCTCCATCTCGATGCTGACGGATGTCCCGTGCGCGTAGGAGATGGGTTTGCCGGGCTTGCCGTCTGGCTGGGTGGGAAAGAACTCCGGGCACCACGCCCTCTCGTCGTCCGAGATGATGGTCGGCGTGTTCGCCTTCGTGTCGATCTGCACCGCGATGTCGTGCGCCATCTTTTGGTTGCGCGATCGCGAGAGGATGTGCGTGGATGTGCCGGTGGTCAGTTGCCCGTACATGCCCGCGGCGCTGATTCCGATGCCCTGCTGGCCGCGTGACATGCGGAGGCGATGGAATTTGGAACCGTACAGGAGCTTGGCGAAAACCTTGGGTATCTGGCTCCGCACGATGCCGGGACCGTTGTCGGTGACCGTGACCCGGAACCGGTTTTCCGCGGTCTGCGCGATATCGACGCTGATCTCTGGCAGGTGGCCGGCCTCCTCGCACGCGTCCAGGGCGTTGTCGACCGCCTCCTTCACGGTCGTCATCAGGGCCCGGCGCGGGCTGTCGAAGCCGAGCAGATGACGGTTTTTGAGGAAGAACTCGGAAACGGAGATCTCGCGCTGTTTGCGCGCCATCGACTCTGCCGTCTCGAGCGCGACGGACCCCTTTTTTCCCGGCTTGGGTTTCGCGGCCGCGGCTTCCTCTTGCCGCGTTGCCTTTTCCTCGGATGCCCTTCGTTCAGGGGCCGGTTTCTTCGCGTTCTTCTTCTTCTTTGTCATGAGCACCTCTGCAATAATCAGCGTTTCGACGCCTTTTTGAAAATGGCCGCGAAGTGTAATGGCATGTGGGGGACGCGGCAAGAGCACAGAGCCAGAATCCTGCGCCATCGGGGTTTCCGCTGGACCGCCAAGGGCCATTTGCTGTGCTATTCCGATCGTGGGAGACATTGAGCGGCAGCAGAGACGGCTTGGCCCAACCGCGCCGTTTGGCGGTGCCGCGCACGATGCTTCCCAAATTTGGCTGTCAGGAGATCTCCCATGCGTCGCAATTATTTTTGGCTAATGCTCCTCTTGCTTCCGGCCGTCGCCACCGCGCAGAGCATGTCGCTCGACGGTCCATGGATGTTTTTCCGCAGCGCGGATGCAGCCCCGCCGGGCGCGGACGCCAAGTGGGAGACCGCCAACGTCCCCCATCTGGTCGATCAGGCGGCATCCAAGCCGTTCATGTGGTACCGCCGTGCGGTGTCGATCCCCGCCGATTGGAAAGACCGGCATGTGTTCCTGAGGTTCGAGGGGGTGAAATTCGTCAGCGACGTCTATGTGGACGGGAAGAAGGTGGGCGGGCACATGGGCGGTTTTGAGCCCTGGGAGGTCGATCTGACGGCCGACTGCCAACCTGGCCAGGAGCATCAGCTGACACTCCGGGTGCGGGATTTCACGGGCTTGATCGACCAGGAGATCGATCCGTCAAAGCTCCAGCGTGGGATGCGGTTTGTGTCGTTGGCCAAGGATTCGCTCATGGCGCCCGTGGGCTCGCAGTATTCGCGGGGGGGCATCTGGCAGTCGGTATCGATGCTGGCCCGGCGCGATGTGTACGCGGAGGACGTTTTCATACGCCCGTCGCTGCGCGGGCACGATCTGGCCGCGGACGTGACGCTCCGCAATCTGGGCCCGCGGGCGCAGGTGGTCCGGCTATCGGCCGCGGTGGAAGGTGGCCCGGCGCTGGGCGAGCGGGAAGTGAGCGTGCCTGCCGGCGAAAGCCGTGTGGTGACCCTGAAGCAGGCGTGGGCGAATCCGCGCCTCTGGGGCCCCGAAGATCCACACTTGTACCAGCTGGTGACCCGCGTTGAGGCGACCGATGGAGAGATGGACCGCGTGGCGACGCGCTTTGGTTTCCGCGAGTTCTGGACGGACGGACCGGACCTGGTGCTCAACGGCACGCCGATGAAGTTCTTGGCCACGGCCGGACACCCGAGGGGCACGGTCGACCCCGCTGGGGCGAAGGCCGAGGCGGTCGATTTCTACCAGAGGATTCGAGAGGCTGGCTGCGTGGCGATGCGCCTGCACGCAAACATCTGGCCCCGCCAGTGGTACGAGGCAGCAGATGAGCTTGGCATGCCGCTGATCATGGAGTCGGCCCTGTTCTGCTGGTCGGACAGCTACGCGTTGAGCAGAGATGCGTTTTGGCAGAACTACCACGAGCACCTGCGCGCCATCGTCCGCTCTCACCGCAACCATCCATCGATCGTGATGACCAGCCTCGAGAACGAGATCCTGCACTGTCGCGGCGACCGCGTTCCGGAAACCGAACACCGCCTGGCCGAGGCGGGTCGCATCGTCAAGGCATTGGATCCGACGCGGCCGATCTTGTACGACGCCGACGCCGATCCGGAGGGCGTGGCCGACGTGGTCAATCTCCACTATCCGGAAGATTTCAACCGGCAGAACCTGTGGCCCGACGTGGGCTACTGGTTGGAGTCGGGGATGGAGGTTGCGGGCTGGCCGCGCAAGTTCTGGTCGTGGGACCGCAAGAAGCCGCTGTATTTTGGCGAGTTCCTTCACCTTCAGCATTTCAACGAGGCCGATCCTTACAGCGCGCTGCTGGGCGATGACGCCTATCTGGGGCACGCGCAGGCCATGGCCCGGTGCAAGGCACTGGCCTGGGAAATGCAGATCGAGGCCTATCGTGCCTGCGACGTGTCGGGGATGGTGCCATGGACGCTGACAGAGACCGGGCCTTTCCCCTCGGACGACAACCCGCGGTACTTGGCGGTGAAGCGCGCCTACCAGAAGAATGCGGCCTTCATCCGCGAGTATGATTGCCGGTTCTACGGCGGCGACGAGGTTGAGCGGACGATCTATCTGTACAACGACACCCCGCGGCCGGCGGCGCTCCGCTGCACGTGGCGCCTGATGCGGGGCGAGACGGTCGATGCCGAGGGCGACCGCACCGAGCAGTTGGAACCTGCCCGAAAGGTGGTGTTCCCGATCCGATTGCGGATGCCGAAGGTCGCGGCGCGCTCGGGGGCAACGCTCACGATCCAGGTGCACATTGATCGGCGGCTGGTTTTCGAGCGCGCGACGCACTACGACATCATGCCGCGTCGGTCCCTAACGTTGCCATCGGGGCTGCGCCTGGCCGTGTTCGGCCAGATTCCGGGGGAATTGGCCTCGCGGTTGGAACAGTCGGGCGTGCGGCCGGTGACCGCGGGGCAATTCGACCACCTGCCGGAGTGTGATGCGTTGCTAATCGCTCCCCATGCCTTGGATGCGATCCCCCCGTCCGAGGCGACGCTTGTTGTTGGACGGTCGGGGCCGAGGGACGCGCTGGCGGAATTCGTCGCCAAGGGCGGCACGGTGATTGCCCTGGAACAGGACAGCTACGATTGCGGCGTTCTGCCAGCCGCGCTTGAGGACCGGGCGTGTACGGTGGCCTTTCGGCGCTCGCGCGATGCCGAGTTGATGGCCGGGCTTGAAGAGAACGATTTCCGTTTCTGGCGCGGCGATCACGTGGTGGCCCGGCGCACCATCCGCAAGCCCACGTCGGGGCGATTCCGGGCACTGGTCGATTCTGGAGGGAAAGGGGGGCTGGTTCATTTGCCGTGGCTGGAGATCGATCATGGCCTGGGACGTTACCTGCTCTGCCAGTTGGTCCTCGGGGAGAAACTGGATCGCGAGCCGGTGGCCCAGGTCGTGCTGGAGAACATGTTGCGCTCGGCAGGCACGAAGCGGTCGGCCCCCGGCATAACGGGCGTCGTGCAGGATAAGCTGAAGCTGGCCGAGTCGTTGGCCGAGATCAACGCGAGGCACGAAAACCTCTCTGGCCGTCTGGCCGCCGCGGACCTCGGCCATCTGCGCCTGTTGCTCTTGGAGACCGACAGTCAGGAAGTGGCCGATAACGTTGCCAAGATCGCGGGATTTGTGCGGGATGGCGGTCGGGTGATCCTGCACGGTGGAACGCCCGAGGGACTGGCGCGCCTGGCCGTTCTACTTCCGGAGCGGATGGCCCTGCAGCCCTCGGCCACCTTGCCGGTCAATTTGGCCAGCTGGGATCCGGTGATCGATGGCCTGACCAACCAAGAGCTTTATTGGTACGCGAGCCGCAGCGGCCTTTACCACCAGATTGCCACGCCGCTATCGTCCGACGTGTGCCGATACGTGGTCGTGCCGGGGTTGCCAGAGACGCCCCGTTGGACGACCGTCGCCGCGGGTGGCATGGAGGTCATTCATGGCCAACCTCGAATGCAGGACGGTGTCGCCCACCTTTCCCGGGCCGCGACGTTGGAGGGCCGGGTCGATGTCCCTGTGGCCGGACCGTATGCCGTGGCGTTGCGATTGCGCGGCACGCCGCTGGGCGGCATTTACCCGCAGGTGGCCGTCAGCGTCGGCGATCAAAAGTGCGGCATCATCTCGGCACCCGGACAGGACTGGGGTGTTGCCTGGTGCACCGCCGTGCTGGAAGCCGGGGGCCAGATCGTGCGGCTGAGCTTCATCAACGACCAGTACGATCCCGATACCAAGGAAGATCGCAACGTGGTCATCGGCGAACTGATGCTCGCCCCGGTCAAGCCGCTGGAGTCGATCTGCTTGGCGCGGCCCAATGCGCTCGTCAAGGCGGCCGTTGGCAAAGGCTGCGTGCTGATCGATCAGGTGCGATGGGATGCAGAGTGCGCCAGTTCGCCCGACTCAAGCCGGTACTTATCGAGCCTTTTGACAAACATGGGGGCCGATTTTGGTGCCGCCGGCACCGTTGTGGCCGCGGAGCAGTTCAAGTTTGATCGCGAGAGTCCGGCCTTCCGAATGCGCGACGGCCGGGCGTATCTGGGCACCACCGGCGGCATGACCCGCCGGCTGGGGTTCGCGCGGACCGGGCGCTACGAGTTTCGCATCCGGGCCAGTGGCACCGAGGTCGATGACGCATTCCCCAACATCGCCCTGCAGATCGACGGTCGGCCGGCGGGCGACGTGTCGCTCCGTCGGGCGGGGTGGCAGACGGTGGTCCTGACGGCCGAGGTATCCGAAGGCGAACACGCCATCGGCCTCGCCTTCACCAACGACTTCTATCGGCCTCCCAAGGACCGGAATCTTACGATCGAGTCGCTGGATATACAGCCCAGCCGTTGACGCCGACGGTTGCGGGGAAAGTGGCATCGGCGTCCCGCCGATGTGCCAGCAGGGTTCCCATCGCCGGGACGGCCATGCCAATCACGTGAACCGCATTGGGGCTACTCGCTCAGTCGGATTCGGCCGATCGCATATCGTCGCTGGCCATCATTGCCCGCGTGGGGCAGCGCAATCGATGGGGTGCCATCGCGGCGGCCCACTGAGATGAAGGCATCGAAGGTGCCGGGCCGCGCGTTCGGGGTGAATCTTCCGCGCGGATCATCGAATCGATGCGCGACCACGAAGCGGGAAATCTGATTGGCGACCGGAGCCTTGTCGTGCGGTCCGGGCTGCAGGCCCTTGACATCAAAACCCTCGTCCACGTTGACAGAGACGATGCCGCCCTTTTCGTCCTTGAGGGTGAGGGCGAGGAAGCCGCCGCCGTAGCAGGGCGCGACGCCACCGTTGGCCCAGCGCGTTTCGATCTCGAAGGGCTCGCCGAGCCGGATCTCCGATGGGAGGGCGACGCGCCGCAACTGGATGCGATAGCCGATGCGCCGATTGATCCGGGCGACGGCGTCACGGTTTTCGGCGAGCATCTCTCTCGGCCACCAGTGGATCGACATGTAGGAGGCGTGATAGTCCTCGATAGATCTCACGAGCAGATCTGGATCCCAGGCCTTCTTGTTTTTCGATGGGCCATAATGTTCGTGCTCGAGGATGACGGGGAGCGTGGGCCAGAACGCCTGCGCCAACTCCGCATGGTACCACGATCTGGGCGGCGGTTGGACAAGGATGCTGTCGTCCCGGAGGGTGACGCCTTTCGAGAGCGCGTAATCGGTGGCGGGAAGGTGCGCGCCCGGTTTCGAGGAGCCCGCGACGTCGTCGCTGATGCAGAGCAGGGTGCGGGGGAAGCGTTTTACGTGCAGGTCGATGTGGCGTTTGACGACCGCGAGGGTCTGTTCCTCGGACAGGCGGCAGCCGAAGCCGGTGTGACCCTCGCCCCACATGCCGAAGGACCCAACATCGATGAACGCGACATCTGGATTGCCGTCGTAGCGCCGCGCCATGGCGGCGAGGAAATTCTCCAGTTTGTTCAGGAAGACGGGGTCGAGGTAGTCGGGCTCCCACAGGGGGCCACCGGCCTTCGGCCCCTTGCCGAATTCGAATTCTACGCCTTTCGCGCCGGCGTCTTGCACCCACTTGGGCGTGGCGTGGCGGAGCCAGCTCTCGCAGCAACTGACCCGGATGGCGATGCGCTTGCCCTTGGCGATCCAGCGCTGGGCGGGCGTATCGAACAGCGACCAATTGAATTCTCCCTCCTCGGGTTCGAGGAAGGACCACGGCACGCGGAGGTAGATCGTGGATAGCCCAGGCCAGTCGTCGAGCGTGTCGGAGGGTGCGAGTTTCGAGCCGTAATTGCCGATGAGGTTGGAGTAATAGTGCAGGGTCCAGCCAATGCCCGGGTTCACGAGCGCCTCTCCGGTGTCCGGGGGTTCGACTGTAATTGCTCCTTGGGACGGGGGAGCGCCGGGGTTAAGGACCCAGAGGAGGCCGAGCAACTGCGTTGCGATGCGGGCGGCCATGTGGCCACTGGCGTGTGGGTGGTGGGTCGGGGGACTCATGTTGTGCAGCGCCTCTTCTACACCCTTGGGGCACGGCACGGAAGAACTGCCTGCCGCGGTGTTGGGAGCCCCGGGCCGTGGGGCAGACAATCCCGTCTGCCATCGGGTCGCGGGGCCGCCGACGCAGGCAGGATTGCCTGCGCCACGAATCATGTTTCTGGTCGGAATGTGCTCGACTGGGTCTTGACGTCGATCGGCGAAGGCACACGATCCAACATAATTCATCGGTCGCGAAAACCCTTTTGGGGGAAACTTAATGGCAACAGGTTCTGCCTGCGGCGCGAGAGCATCGGGTCCATCGGGCTGGGTCGTCTGGGGTGTTCTTGACGATGAGACCGGCGACGGTGGGGGCCGATGGCTGGATCGGCTCCGGTTGGATTCGTTCCGGTTTCTGATGGGGATGGCGGTTGCGGCCCTGGCCGTGCTGGCGGTGCGGTATCTGTCGATGAGGGGTAGCTGGCCGACGAACTATCTCGTGAGTGCGGTTTTCTTCCTGAGCCTATTCTTTCTGGTCTCGTGGCGGCCGGCCTGGCACCGGACGCTCTCGTGGTTGGGGATGGCGGCATTCCTCGCGAGTGCCCTGATCGATCTCGGACCCTATTCGGCCCGCGTCATCGTTCCCACGCACATGCTCCTGCCCCTGATCGTCCTCTATGCGGCGCTCTTGGGGGACATGTGGATGGGTGTCGTGGCGACCCTGGGGATTTTGGCGTTCTACGTGAAGGAGGGGACAGAGCACTGGCCGCTGGAGCCGAAGGATCTATTGATCCTGACGAATCTGTGCGGCGTCACGGTCTTGGCCGGTCTTGGTACCTTCGGCGTGTGGTGGCAGCACCGACGCTTTGCGGAGGCCTACAGGCTCCAGGCCGCCAGCCTCCAGAGGGAGCTTGACGCACGATTGCGGCTGAACGCGATCCTCTTTCACGATATCCGAAATCCGCTCGCCGCGCTGACTTCCACGATCGAGCTGGCGCACGAGGGCCCGGGGATGGGCGCTGCCGATGTGGAACTGATCGACGCGATGGTCAATCGGATCTGGGCGGTCATCGATTCGGCCCGAGAGATTGGGCGCGATTTCCGGGTGACTTTGTCAGACGTGCCCGTTGGTCGGCTTTGGGCGGATCTGGAGGAAGTGTTTGCTTCGCGTCTGGAGGCAAAGGGCCTAAAACTTGTGCGATCCGAGGGCGGCGGGCTGGTGGTATCGACCCATCACGACATCCTCTTCAGTTCGGTGCTCGGCAATGTCATGAACAACGCCATCAAGTTCTCGCCCCGGGGATCCGCCATCGAACTGGCGGCCGCCAAAGAGGGGGAATATGTGCGCATGGAGGTGCGAGACTCCGGCGAAGGTTTTTCGACGGAACTTTTGGGCGCGGGTTCCCGGGGTGGGCCGTACGAGTCGAGCGTGGGGACGGAGGGGGAAATGGGTCACACATACGGGCTTCGGATCGCGTCGGTTTGTCTGAGGCGACTCGGGGGGCAGCTGCAGATCCGGAATCGGCCCGGCGGCGGGGCCTCGGTGGCGGTGTTGCTGCCCCGCGGTGCATTAGGATCTGCGGGCGGCTAGCAGCCTGTCGGCCTAAGTCCGACAGATCCCTAGCTCTGGCGCAGCGGGTCTTTGCGGGGTGGTTCTTGTCAAGGGCCGTCGCGCCAATAGGCTCGATGGCATGAGAGGACCGATCGTTCCCCTGTGGTTAGCGTTGGCGGCGGGCGCGTGCGGCGCGGCCGCGCCCAACTTCGTGATCATCAACATCGATGATATGGGCTATGCGGACATCGGGCCGTACGGTTCTACGCTGAACCGCACGCCGCATTTGGACCGGATGGCGGCCGAGGGCCGAAAGCTGACCGCATTCTATGCCGCGCCGGTCTGCTCGCCATCGCGGGCATCGCTCATGACGGGGTGCTATCCGAAACGCGTGGGCATCCCGCAGGTTCTCTTCCCCGGTGAGGCGACCGGGATCAGCGCGTCCGAGAAGACGCTCGCGGAGTTATTGAAGGGGCGGGGCTATACCACGATGTGCGTGGGCAAGTGGCACCTGGGCGACCAGCCGGAGTTCTTGCCGACGCGGCACGGATTCGATCACTACTTTGGCATCCCGTACTCGAACGACATGGGGCCGGTTGCCGACGGGGCCCGCAGCAGCCTTGGTGAGCCCCTGCCCGATTCGACGCGGGCGAAGGGCAAGAAGAAACAGGCGAGGATCCATCCGCCGATCCCTATGCTCCGTGACGAGAAGGTGGTGGAGCGCGTGCGCGCGAAGGATCAGACCACGCTGGTTGCACGATACACCGAGGAGGCGGTGAGATTCTTGCGTGCAAGCAAGGATCAGCGCTTCTTCTTGTATCTGCCGCACAGCGCGGTGCACTTCCCGATCTATCCGGGCGCGGCGTTTCAGGGGAAATCGAAAAACGGGATCTACGGTGATTGGGTCGAGGAGGTTGACTGGAGCGTGGGCCGGGTGCTCGACACTCTGCGGGAGCTTAAGATCGACGCCAGGACACTGGTGCTGTTCACCTCGGACAACGGTGGTACGGCACGGGCGGTGAACGCTCCGCTGCGCGGCAACAAGGGCAGCACATGGGAGGGAGGCATGCGCGAGCCGACCATCGCCTGGTGGCCGGGGACCATTCCGGCGGGCACCGCCACCGACGAGATCACTGGGATGATCGATGTGCTGCCGACCTTCGTGAAGCTCGCCGGTGGGGAGCCGCCGCAGGGGATCGACGGACTTGACGCGTGGCCGATCTACGGGGGTGCGACGGGCGCCAAGAGCCCGCACGAGGCGTTCTATTACTTGAAGGGCGACAAACTCGAGGCGGTGCGCTCCGGTCCGTGGAAGCTCGATTTCAAAGGGGGGGTCAAGCTCTATAACCTCCTCGAAGATATTGGAGAAACCACCGATGTGGCCGCGGGCCATTCCGAGGAGGTGGGCCGACTTAGGGCGCTGGCAGCGAAGGCCATCGCGGACCTGGGCGATGGTGTGCCCGGTCCAGGATGCCGTCCGCCGGGACGCGTCGAGGATCCCCGCCCGATCATCGCGCCCGACGGCACAGTGCGGGAGGGATTTGTGCCCTGATCCACTGAACGGCGGCCAGGGCTGGCCGTCCTCCGGAAGCGGTCCTCGTCGCCCGTGACGCTCACCGCGTCGAGCCAAATGTTTGGATCGAAAAGCGGTTTGCTGGCAGACCCATCGTGTGTGAGACTCAGGACCATGTGTTTGAAAAACCGTTTTGGCATTGGTGTTGGCATGGTGGCCGTGTTGCTCGGGATGGCTGGGGCATCTGGGGCGGGAACGATTGAACTGCGCGGCGGCGACGCGATCCTCGGGTTGGATGCGGGGACGGGTTCGCCGATTCGGATTTCGGATGCCGTGACGAAATCGGAATTTGCCGCGGCGGGCGAGGGGTTGTTTCGGCTGGTGGTGATTTCCCGGGGCGGGGATCCGGCCAAGCCGCTGGAACTCACGTCGCGCGACGCGAAGTCGGTGAAGCGGTTGGAGGGTGAAGGGCTGCGGCTGCGCTTTGATGGGATCGGGGGCCGAGAACTGGCGGCCGTGTGCGCGATCGAGGCTGGTGCGAATGGATGCTTCCGATTCCGCATTCGGGTGGAAGGAGGGCCGGGGACGATCCTGGAGCGGGTGGACTATCCCTTGCTGCCATTGCGCGCCCCGCTGGAGGGGGATGGTGCGGGCGATGCGGCGGTGCTGGGGACGACGAAGGGCGGCGTGTTAGGGCGACCGCACCAGTGGAAGGTGGGGCGATCTGCGTCAGCGACACAACCCGGTAATCTCGCCGCGCAGTTTGGGTGTTACTACGGTCCGAAAGGCGGCGTGCTTTCATATTGCGAGGATGCCGCGGGGCATCCCAAGGCGCTGGCGATAGGGCGGACGAGCGACGGCATGGCGCTCGGCTGGCGGCACCCGATGCGGCATGATTTGAAGGAACCCTTCGAATTGGCGTTCCCCGTGGTGGTGGGCCTTTTTCGCGGGGCGGACGGTGCTTCGACCGACTGGCGCGACGCGGCGGCGATATATAAGTCCTGGGCGCTGAAACAACCCTGGTGCGCAAAACGGCTGATCGACCGCGAGGATTTGCCGGCCTGGCTCAAGGAGGGCGTGGCGCAGGTAAGATTCGGTCGGGAATGGATAGGGCAGCCGGAGCGCATCGAGGCGTGGTTGGAGAAATATTGGGGCAAGCATTTTGCGGGCGTGCCGCTGATCGTGTCGTTTTGGGGCTGGGAGGGTGTCGCAACTTGGGTGCCACCGAAGTACTTTCCGCCGTATCCGTCGGAGGAGGGGCTCAAGCGGTGCATCGATGCGGTGCGGCGGGCGGGTGGGCACGCCTTCTTCTGGCCCTCCGGCTACCAGTGGTGCCTTACCTATGGAAAGCGCGAGGATGGCTCGTTCGAGTGGGAGGATCGCGCGGGATTTGAGCGCGATGCGAAGCCGCACGCGATGGTAGGCAAGGATGGCAAGGTGATGCTCACCAATCCGCCATGGTACCGCGGTGGCGAGGCGGCGACGCTTTGCCGTGGCGACAAGTGGTCGCGCGACTGGTTCAGTGGCGTGTCGGTGGGGCTCGCGAAGCGCGGTGGCGAGCTATTTCAGATCGATCAGGTGGTGGGCGCGGGGATGCGCGGCGGGGGCGATTGTCGTGCGACGGGGCACGGTCATCCGCCGGGCATTGGGATCTGGGATATCGAGGCCGCGCACAAACAGATGTCGGAGATGCTCGCGGCCTGCCGTGCTGTGGGCGTCAACATGGTGCTCGGCTTTGAGGAACCGCAGGAGTTGTTCCTCCAGGAGGTGGGCATTCAGGACTATCGGGACTACGAGGTGGTCACGAGGTCGCAGCATCCGGACCATCGGCCGGAGTCCGTGTTCGGCTATCTCTACCACGAGTTTGTCCCGCTGTTTCAGAGCAACCCGCACGCGCCGGACCGCGGTATGACGGCGCACTGCATCGTGACGGGACAGATGCCGCACCTGGTGCCGCAGTGGCCGGTGGAGCCCCACGAGTTCCCGATCAATGGCGGATTCGAGGAATGGTTGGGCGACGTGCCTCTCTCATGGGATCGCGTGGATGGCTGGCAGGGAAAGAAGTACCTCGGGGTGCCGCATCGCGATGATGCCGCGCGGCATTCCGGCACGAGCAGCCTCAGGATCGAGAGCGGCACGGCGGGGGAGATCACGCAGGTGTCGCGCAATCTTCCGGTGGGTCCGGCGGGTCTCCTCCCCGGAGGGAAGTATCGATTGTCCGCATGGTGCCGCGTCGAACGTTTGGGAAAATCGGGTGCCATAAACATCGCGGCACTGGGGAAGGGGTTGGTTGGCCGCGGTTTCTGGAAGCTGCCGTTTCCCGCGCCGGGAGAATGGCGGGCGGTCTCGGCCGATGTCGCAGTGCCGGGCGAAGGGGCGGAGACGTTGCGCGTGATGATACATGTCGAAGGGCCGTGCCGGGTCTGGGTCGATGACTTTCAGATTGCCGAGGTGGGCGCAAACGGCGTGGCTCGCCCGATTGTCCGTGAGGGTCTGCCGCCGCAGCACGATCTGTATAGCCAATGGGTGAAACTTTATCACGGCGAGGGTCGTCCGTATCTGGAATTTGGAATGGCGGTGCCGCCGCCCGTCGTCGAACCGGCCGCGGAGATGAAGGTTGGCGCCTTCCGCGCGAGCGACGGAAGCGAGGCGGCCATTGCGGTCAACGCTTCCAACTCACCTCGGACGGTGATCCTCCGGTGGAGCGAAGGGCCAAGGTCCATATCGTTTGCGCCGTGGGAGGTGAAACTGATTCGCCGATAGCGCCCAGGGGCCGACGGTCGGGGCGGGCCACTCATGGGGATCCTTGCATATGGGCGTGATCTCGCCATAGGGAAGCGATGCTCGCGAAGGCCTACTTGCTGCTGCCGTGTGCCGCGGGGATCCTTTACACGGTCTCGCAGTTTTGGCTGAAGCGCGCGCTTGATCTGGGCGTCGGGCCATGGCGTTCGGCATTCGTCGCAAATTGGCTGAGTTGCCTGGTTTTCGTTCCGATGGCTTTCGTTTGGCCGGATGGCCCGTACTGGGGTGGGTGGGGGCCGGCCGTGGCGGCATCGGCCGCTCTTTTCGCGGGGCAATTGTTGGCCTTTTGGGCGATCGAGCGCGGTGACGTGTCGGTGGTGGCACCGATGATGGGCACCAAGGTCCTTGGGGTGGTGGTATTGTCGGTGCTGCTATTCCACCAAGGTTTCGGGTGGGACGTGTGGTTCGCGGCGCTGCTGACGACCGTGGCGATCGCCATGCTTCAGTGGGGGCCGCCGCACGACAGGCGCCGCATCCTGAGGACCGTGTTGTTTTCCGGGGCCGCGGCCTTGTCCTTCGCCCTGTGCGATGTCGTCATCCAGCGCTGGTGTCGCGATGCCGGTTTCTTCGTGTTCGGGGCAAAGCTCTATCTTTTGTGTGGGCTGTTTTCCTTCGGCCTGATGCCATTCTTTCATCGGCCATTGCGCGAGATGCCCCGGGATGCCTTGCCGTGGTTGGCCATGGGCGTGGTGTTTCTCTGCCTGCAAGGTTTTTGCATGTATGCGGCGATCGGTTACTTCCGCGATGCGGCGGGTTCAAACATCGTTTACAATTTGCGGGGTGTTTGGAGCATCGTGCTGATCTGGTTCGCGGGGCGCCAATTTCGGACCACCGAGGGCGAAGTCGGACCAGCGGTCTTGGCCCGACGTTTCATTGGCGCTGCCCTCATGGTGGCCTCCGTCGCGCTCATCCTCGTCTGACGCGACCAACGGCCAGCCCTGGCCACTGTGGAAACTCGCCCGGGCGCCCTTGACCGTGTCCCGCGCGGAATCCTGACGTGTGCAAGCTATCGCCCGGGGCGTGGCGGGAGATATTCGTCTGGGGTCAGCTTTCGGTCGCCGTTCCTGTCGAGTTTCTTCAACGCGGAGGTTGCCCCGGCGATCTCTCCAGCCGAGATGGTGCCATCGCCATTCGAATCGAGCGCCGTGACGATGGGTGGGATCGGAGGATGTGGCCCCAACATGGCCGGGCCGCCTGGAGGACCTTGGGCTGCTGGTGACATCGCCTGCGCCTGTGGCGCCGGCGCGATCTGCGCTGTATCCGTGCGACGGGTGACATCGCCGCCGCGCACGAGGCGGACGTAGTTGAAGATGCGGATGACGTCGCCTTGGGGTCCGCGGCCATGCGGGAACATCGCAGGGTCGCCTGACTTGGGATCGCTGCGCTGGGCGCCGGCGCCGTGGACGTCCGCGAAGCGATACGCGTCGGACTTGGTTGTCGGGGGGCCTTTGGCCGGTGGCCCATGTCGGCCAGGTGCCCCACCGGTCAGGGCGCGCGCCGATAGCCAACCCGCCGCGCGACCGAAGGCGATATACATCGCCGCCCCATTGCCGATGAAACCTCCGTGGGTTGTCCCAGTCCAATGGCAGGGGTAGTCAACCTGGCCGATCTCGTTGGTGATCTGGGTGCAGTAAAACAGAGGATCGATGGCGGCCGAATGGCTCGTGTCGGGGGACCGCGAATAATCGACGATGCTCTGCAGTTCCTTCGCATCCGGGAGTCGCCAGTCATCGTGGCCGAGATAGCGCGCGGCGTTCTTTGTTTGCACCCACTCCAGTGCCGCCTGCCAGTCCATGCCCTTTCCGCTGTCGGCCTTGGACCACGTGAGGCCCGTGGCCCTATCCGTGATTGTCTGGTCGCCATTGTCCTGGAAATCATTTTTGCCGTAATCCCGATTGCCGCGCACACATTGCACGAAGAACGCCTTCTCCAAACCGCCCGGCATTTGCAGATCGTAGCCCTTGATCCGGCCATCTGCGAAATTGACGCCGAAGAGTTTGTCGAAGCCGCGGGCGGACTTGCCGACGTACTTGGTGCCCGAGGCGTACTGGGAATCGATTATGCGCTCCCCTGCGGCCATATCGCCGTAGGCGAAGTGAAAGAAATTGGTGTCGATGTAAGGGGTCAGGCCTGAGGTATCCGCGCCCGAATACCCGCTGGGATCCGTGCCTCGACCGTCGAAAAGGGAATAGAGCTCTTTGATCGACGGCAGGCGCCAATCGTCGAACCCTCCGAATTTTTCCGCGTTGAGTTTTTTGGGCAGGTCCTGGGCCTGTGTCCACGTCAGCTTGTCATTTAGGTCCAGCCGGCCGTTGCCATCGGTATCCGGGCTGCGCTGCCAGGTCAGGTCGGTAATCTTGTCGTGAACCGTCAGGCCATCGGCGCTGGGGGTATAGTTCGCCGCGTGGCCCTGGAACTGTGCGTCTTGTCCGTAGAAGGGATCCCCAGCTTTCGGCGGGGCGATTTCACCCTGATTGTCATAGCAGCGGATCTGCCCGGTATCGACGATGGCGTAGGGCGGTGCGGCGGGCAGTTCGCCGATCAACATTGCCAGCACCAGTGGGCCGAGTGGGCGCGTGTGTGGACAGGCTCTCATAGGGATTCTGGCATAACCTTATCCTTTGAATGTGAAGGTTTGATTTGTGGGTGGGCGGAAAATTGTAAGGCGTATGTAAAGGACTCAGGGTCGGATCATCCGATCCCGCGAGGCTCCGGTCAGCCGCCGCGGGGGCGTGAGCGAGGGGAGGGTTTGCGCGCGCCCGTGGCTACGGCATTCGGCCGCTGTCTTTCCAGGGGATGCCATGCTTGCGGCATATGCCCGCGGCCGTGATTTTTCCGGATTCGTAGATGGTGGGGAGGCCGGATCCTGGGTGGGTGCCTCCACCCACCAGCCACATGTTCTGGAATTCTTCGAAGCGGTTGTGGGGCCGGAACATCAGCATCTGGGTCACGTTGTGCCCGAGATTGAAAACGGCGCCGTAACCTACCCGCATGTCCGATTGCCAGTCATCGGGGGTGATCACGCGCTCGAAGCGTATGTGGTTCTCGATGTCCGCCATGCCGGCCCGGGTCCTGAGCTTGTTTAGGATCCGTTCGCGGAACGGTCCTTTGACCGTGCTCCAGTCAAGGGACTTCTGCCCGTTGGGGACGGGCACCAGCACGTAGATCGTTGAATGGCCGGCGGGTGCGAGGGAGGCGTCCGTGACCGAGGCGTTCTGGACATAGAAGGACGGGTCTTCACTCAGGTGGCCTCTGGTTTCGATGTCCTCCAGGTTCCCGCGGTAGTCGCCGGAGATGTAGATATTGTGATGGGCGAGATGGTCATAACGGCGGTCGACACCGAGATACATCATGAATGTGGAGCAGGAGTAACGCTTGCGGTCCAGATTTTCGTCCGTGTATTTTCGGCGCAATGCGTTGGGGATCAGATGCCTCATCCCCCAGGCGAAGTCGGCATTCATGATAATTTCGTCGAAGTCGGCCCGTTCCCCGTTGGCCAGCAACACCCCACGGGCCCGACGATTCTCGATGACGATCTCCTTGACATCGGTGTTCAGGTGGATGGCGGCGCCCAACTCCCGGGCCAGCTTTCCCATGGCCAGGGAGAGGGCATTGCACCCGCCGATGGGGTGGAAGATGCCCCATTTTTGTTCGGTATAGGCCAGGATGCTGAACAAGCCGGGGCAGGCATACGGCGACATGCCCAGATACTTGGATTGAAACGTGAATCCGATTTTCACCCTGTTGTCGGCAAAGAACAGGCCGAGTTCCTCCCACACGGTTCTGGTCAGGCTCAGATGGGGAATGGCCTTGAGGAGCGGCTTCTTGAGGACGTGGTAGAGGCGGTCGTAAGGCTGACTCAAGCAGGGCAGGATGGCTTGTGTCTTGGCCTCGTGGTAGGGCCGATAGCGATCATATCCGGCGGCATCGGGCGGATGAATGCGGCCGATAGCCTCGCGCATCCTCTCTGGCACGCCCGAGGGAGTAAAGACCGTGCCGTCGGCGTGGGTCAGATGGTAGAAAGGTTCGAGGGGGCGGAGGTCGACGCAGTCGGAAAGTCGCCTGCCACATTCCTCAAATATCTCCTCTAGGACAAAGGGCATCATGAAGAAGGTCGGTCCGATGTCGAAGGTGTAGCCGCTTTGTTTCAGCCAGCCATTGCGGCCGCCCTCGCGGTCGGCGCGTTCAAGCATGGTCACGTCCAGGCCTCGCCTTGCCAGCAGCATTGCCGCAGCCAGTCCGCCGGGCCCCGCGCCGATGATTCCGATTCTCGGTTTTCTCTTCATAGGCAGGGCTTGATGCTAGCACACCGGGTCCGCTGTGCGAGATCGTCCCTTGGCCAGATCATTGCCGGTGGTCGCTGCGCAGGGGGATGGCGGGCCCGGCGCCCCCGCGCTACGCTGGGGCCGCGGGATCGGGGGTCCTCCCGGCGATGCCTCGGGATCCCGGCGGACATGATTTCCGTCCCGGCGGCGGGATCATGCCGCCAGGCGTTTGCACACGGACGAGAGGATTCCAAACATGGCGTCCATGTACTGCCGCGCGTCGTCGAGTGGCATGACGAGCGGCGGGCTGACGCGAACCACCTTTCCGGCCAGCGGGCCGAGGAGGTGGATGGCGAAGCCCTCGGCGTCCCCGAGGTAGCAGGCCTCGACGCATGCGTTCGCGACCTCGGATGCCGGGTGTCCGTTGAGAGCGGCGAACTCGATGCCCCATACGGCGCCCTCGCCGCGGACGTGCGCGACGATGGACAACTCCCTCTGCAGCCGGGCCAGGCCCGACTCGATGATCTCTGCGAGCTTCGCGGCATGCGCCATCACTTTGCCGTCGGCGAATTCGTCGAGCGTGGCCAGCACGGCGGCGCAGGCGAGGGGGTTGCCGCTGTAAGTGTCCGATCCCTCGCCATAGCCGAGGGACGCGAAGATGTCGGCGCGGCCAACCGCTGCCGCGACGGGCACGCCGTTGCCGAGGCCCTTGCCCAGCACGACGATGTCCGGCTCGAGGCCGTACTGCGTGAACGCGAACAACTTTCCGGTGCGTCCAAAGTTCGCCTGCACCTCATCCAGGATGAAGACCATGTCGTTCTCGCGGCAGAAGCGTTGGAGCAATTGGAGGTATTCGTGCTGGGGGTGGAAAGAGCCGCCGCCACCGAGGTAGGGCTCGGTGATCAGGGAACCGAGGCGATCGCCATATTCCGCCTTGATCGAGGCGAGCTCGCGCTCGTATGGGGCGAGGTCGAGTTTCTCGCGGCGCCGCGATGTATCCGCGCATTCTGCCGTGGGGAATGCGATGAACCGCACGCGGGGATCGCGGTCGGGATCCTTCTCGGTGCCCGTGACGGCACGTGCAAGACCCTTCTTGCCGTGGAAGCCGTGGCGGGTGGCGAGAATGACATCCTTGCCGGGCTTGTGGGCAAGGGAGCACCATAGGGCCTTTTGGATCGCCTCGCTTCCGCTGGCGCCCCACAGCACCTGCTCGCAGCGCGCGCCGCCCGGCTGGGCGCGCAGCGTCTCGATCAATCGCTCGCAGGCGCGCACCTCGATCTCGGGGACCGCGTTGTAGGCGGTGAGGGGAACAGCGGACAGGAATCCCTGGTCGCCCTGGCCTGGGCCGATGCCCATGTAGTTCCAGAGGCGCTGCCACCAGCGGGCCGGATTGTGCCCGAGGTTCACCACCAGGACGCCGGAGGCGAAGTCGGCGAGGCGGCGCCCCTCCGCGGTGAACACGTAGGAGCCCTGGGCCTTGTCGATCGCGGCGAGGCTCGGCGTGAAGGTGCGCTGGCAGCGCGGTTCGACGCGCGTCAGGCGGAGGCGCACAGCGTTGGACTTCGGTTCGTTGGCGTGCTCGATCGCGTCAGCGGGAGCGGATGTTGCGGTTGTCATGGGATTCTCCTTGTTGATCAGTGTGTTTGGAAAATGTGGTTGTGGGAATTCTCAAGCGGGTTCCCGCCAGACCTTCCCCTCGTAGAGCACTTCGGGCTTGGCGGCGCCGGGGAGGAAGAGCACCAGCCCCTTGCCATCGTGATTGACGCGCACCACGCCGTCCGGTTCGCCGGCCGCGTGCCTCGCGAGTATGGCCTCCATGGCGTGGACCGCCGCGACCGCCTGCCGCTCCGCCGAGATGTCGTCGTAGGCCAGCGCGCGCGCCTCGCGGAGGCGGTCCGCGCGGCCAGCCGAAGGGCCGCCGAACTCGACGGTCGCGACCTCGCGCACGAAACGCTCAATCGCCTCGATGCCGTACCCGCGCTGGGAGCGCTCGCCCCACGGCTCGAGGAACGTGCCGTTGTAGTGGTTGTTCATCGAGATCTTGATCTCGACGGGCGTCTTGCCCTCTATCGTGCACTCGACGCCCCGCCGTCGGCTGTGCGCGTTCCAGACGCCGTTGTCGAAACGGAATTGAACCTCCTGCTCGACGTAGCCTGGGAAATTGTCGGGCGTCACCCAGCTGGTGTGGATGTCGAACGCGGCCTCCCGGCCATCGTCGCGGTCGTAGATGAGCCGCAACTGCGTCGAGTCCCACGTCGTGCCGCCACTTTCGCCCACGATGCCCCGCTGCCCCGTGCAGGACACGGTCTTCAGGCGGCCCCCGAAGGTGAAATCGATCAGCTTGATGTAATGCACCGCCACGTAGGTGCCGGGGTTGCGGCCGCGGATCCACTCGGCGAACTGGCTGCCCGACACCTGCTTGGGTTCGAGCAGGGAACAATACCCGTTGTTGGCGTGCCGGAGTTGGCCATCGGCCACCAGCGTCCGCAACTTCTTGTGATCAGGATCCAGCAGTTTGTGATAGACGACCTTGGCCAGGACGCCCTTCTCTCGGGCCAGCCGCTCCAGTTCGTCCAGTTCGTGCAGGGCCAGCACCGATGGCTTCTCGACCAGCAGGTGCTTGCCGGCCTCCAGCACCTTGCGCGCGACCGCGTAATGACGGTCGTCCGGCGTCGCCACGCAGACGAAATCCACGCCCGTGTCCAGCAGCCGTTCCACCGCAGTCTCCCCGGAGAAGCTCTGAAAATCCCCGATGCGGCCGCCCGCCGCGCGCCGGTAGGCTTCCGCCCGCTTGCCCGTCCGGCTCGCCACCGCCGCCAGCGGCACCTCGACCAGGCCGAATCGCCGCCCGTGCAATCCCTCCGCCCGGGCCCGCTCGAAGAACGGACGATATGTCTCGTCGAAGATCATCCCCGTGCCGACCATCCCGGCCCTGAGCGCGCGGTCCCCGATCTTGCCCTGAACTGTATTCACTTTCGTGCCTTTTTTGGGCCCGTGACACAGAATCTGGGAACTTTTCCCCTAGACAGGTCCACGATGCCGTATTAAAGTGAATTCACTTTATCTGAGGTGCCGATGGCTGTCAACAGGAAATCTCGGGGTGGGGCGAGTCTGGTGGACGGGGTGTACGACCGGATACTGCTGCGGATCGTGCGCGGGGAATTGGGCGGGGGGGCGGAGCTGAAGAGCACGCGGCTGGCGAGGGAGCTGGGGGTGAGCCGGACGCCGGTGGTGCAGGCGCTGCAGCGGCTGGAGGCGGACGGGATCGTGGTGCACGAGGTGAACCGGCGGGCGGTGGTGCGTCCGGGGGCGGAGAATTGGCTGATGGAGGTACACCAGCTGCGTGAGCTGCTGGAGCCGGAGGCGGCGGCGATGGCGGCGGTGCGGATTGGGGCGGAGGATGTGGCGCGGCTGCGGGAGATGGCGGCGCGGGCGAGGCCGGGGCGGCGGGGTTGGGCGGCGGTGGCGAGGGAATTGGATTACGCGCTGCATCTGGCGATCGCGGACAACTGCGGCAACATGGCCCTGGCCGAGGCGATCCGGCGATGCTGGACTTTCAAGCGGGTGAGCTACGAGGCGGGGCGGGAGGATCCGGCGTGGCTGGCGCGCGGCTACGAGCAGCATCTGGCGATCCTGGATGCCCTGGAGCGGAGGGATCCGCAGACGGCGATGGCGGCGGCGCAATTTCACCTGCGCAGCGCAGCGAGCTTTCGTCCGGCCGAGAAGATCGTATAGCTCGAAGATTCAGGCACCGAATCGTAGGAGCCTGCTTGCAGGCGATCCGAATCGCGCGCAAGCGCGCTCCTACGTCTCATTGACACCCCCGGTGATACTCCGAATGCCCGCCGGCAGGAGGGCTGCCCCCAAGATGGGCGCAACACGCATCAAGGGTCTTGGGGTTCGGTCCCAACCTTTTCGTGTTTCTGAGAGCCGGTGGCCGTGGTAGGTTATGGCATCGTCTGGGAGGGCGACCTATGAGCGATTTCCGTGCCCCTTCTATTGGATCGTCTGTGTTTGCGGGGAAAACTGGATCTTCTTGGATCGTTGCATTGCTCGTGGGCACTTTGGTCTTCCTGGTGGTCCGGCCGGGCGTGGCGGCGCCCGGCGACTTGGATCCGACCCTCAATGGCACCGGAACGGTCACGACCGCTGTCGGTCCAGCCGATGACATGAGCTACAGCCTTGCGGTACAGCCCGACGGCAAAATCCTCATGACGGGTTATGCGTCCAGGAGCGCCGATGTCGGCGCCATCTACGACGTCGCGCTGGTGCGCTACAATGCCGATGGGAGTCTGGATACAAATTTCAACGGCACCGGAAAAGTCATCACCACCATGGGCATCGGCCGCAGCATGGGCAACGGCGTGGCGGTGCAGGCCGATGGCAAGATCCTCATCGGGGGCGAGGCCTTCGATGGAACCAACCACTTCGCGGTGGCGCGCTACCATACCAATGGCGTCATGGACACGACCTTTGGCACGAACGGCAATGGCAAGGTCATCACCCACGTTGGTACTGTCGAAGACTATGGCCAGTGCGTGGCGGTGCAATCCGATGGCAAGATCGTCGTCGCGGGTTTTGCGAAGAATGTCGCCGACTACGACTTTGGGGCGGTGCGCTACCTGACCAACGGTGTCCTGGACACGAGCTTCAGCACCGACGGCAAGGTCACCACCGCGTTCAGCGGTGATGACCGAGCAAACAGCGTGGCACTTCAGACTGACGGCAAGATCGTCGTCGCGGGGTATGCCGGCTCCGGCGGCTACGATTTCGCGGTGGCTCGCTACACCACGGGCGGGAACCCGGACTCCGCGTTTGGCAGCGGTACCGGCAAGGTGAGCACCCCCATCCGCACGGGCGCGGATTATGGCAAGGCCGTGGCGGTCCAATCCGACGGCAAGATCCTCGTCGCCGGAACTACCTATACCGGCACCAACGACGACATCGCCGTGGTGCGTTACGCCACCGCCGGGGCCCTGGACACGACGTTCGGCACGGGTGGAAAGGTGGTCACCCCCGTGGGCACGGGGGACGACAGTGGGGAGAGCATCGCGCTGCAGTCGGATGGGAAGATCCTCGTCGCGGGAAGTTGCGCCGTTGGCACCACCTTCTATTTCGCCCTGGTGCGCTACGCCACCAACGGGGTTTTGGACACGACATTTGGCACTGGCGGAAAGGTCACGACCCCGTTTGGCACCAGGCACGGCATGGGTGCTAGCGTGGCCGTGCAGGCCGACGGCAAGATCCTCGTCGGGGGAGCCTGCACGGACTTCACAAGTGGCGACTTTGCGCTGGCGCGGTATGACAGCGGCGATCCGGAGATCGCGGTGGAGCAGCCTGCGGGTACGAACTTGGTGGATGGGGCGGCGAGCGTCGGCTTCGGCACGGTATTGACGGGGGCGACCTCCAGCCGTGAGTTCACCATCAAGAACACCGGGTTTGGTTCCACCCTGACCGGCATGGGGATCACTTTCGACGGCACGAACGCGGGCGACTTTTCTGTCTCAGCCAGTCCGGCGATGGCCGTGGGCGGGCCGGATGGCAGCACGACATTCACCGTGCGCTTTGCCCCGACGACCGCCGGGTCGAACAGCGCCGCCCTGCACATCGCCAGCAACGATGGCGATGAGAATCCCTTCGACATCAATCTCACCGGGCGTGGCATCGCGCCGGACGCCGATGAGGATGGAGACGGGGTGACCAATGAGGCTGAGGTCAACATGGCATCCCTCGGCTTTGATCCCCTGGTGGACTCGAGCAGCCTTCGCGACCTGATCCATGACAATGCCCTCGGGATGGACCTCTACCGCGCGAGCGACATGCGGGCGCTGGCCCTCGGCTACCCATTGTTAGAGAAAGACCCCGGGACCGGTCACTTCCACCTGACGATCGGAATCGAGGCGTCACAGAGTCTCGGCACCTGGCTGTCTCTGACGGGATTCTCGCCCACGTATGACGAGCCGGCGGGCCTGATCGATATCGACATCACGCCCGATGGATCGAGTCGGCGGTTCTTCAGAGTGATTGGGAAGGAACCTTGACCCATGAATGTACTCCGTGCCCCTTCTATTGCACGGTCCTCGGGCGGACGTGCACCATCTCTGTTTGCGGGGAAGACCGGATACCGTTGGGCTGTTGCTTCGCTCTGGGGCGTACTCTTGCTTGTGGCTCCCCGGCCTTCCGCCGCGGCACCCGGTGATCTGGACCCGACTTTCAACGGCACCGGAAAGATCGTGACCGAGTTCGGCGCGTACGAAGACAAAGGATGGGCGCTGGCGGTGCAGCCGGACGGCAGGATTGTGGTCGCGGGCTTCTCTTCTCTGGGAGGGGTCTTGATGCGTTACTGCGGCGACGGGAGCCTGGACACGACCTTCAATGGGTCCGGGAAGGTGACCAACAGCGTTGCCGCATATTACGCCGTAGCGTTGCAGGCAGACGGGAAAATCGTGACCGCGGGCGGTGTCGTCTCCAACAAGTTCTTGGTAGCCCGTTACACCACGAACGGAGTCCTGGACTCGTCTTTCGGAAGCGGCGGGATGGTTGCCACCCTGGTCGGGACCTCCAACGACACTGCCCAAGCGGTTGCGGTGCAAGCCGACGGCAGAATCGTGGCGGCGGGGTACGTCTACACCCCCGCCAACAACAGGTACGACTTCGGGCTGGCGCGCTACACCACGAACGGCGTTCTGGACACGACGTTCAGCAGCGACGGGAAGCTTACCACCTCATTCGGCACCGACGACGATCAGTGCTGCGCGGTCGCCATCCAATCCAACGGCCGGATCCTCGCCGCGGGGTACGCCATGATGTCGAACGGCTACCATTTCGCCCTCGCCCGCGTCCTCACCAACGGGACGCTGGACACGACGTTCAGCGGCGACGGGAAGCTCACCACCGATTTCGGCGGCCCCGCCAACTGGGCCTATGGCCAGTCCGTGGCAGTGCAAAGCGATCAGAAGATCCTCGTGGCGGGATACGTGGGGACCAGCACCAACGACCATTTCGCCCTTGTGCGGTTAAGCACCAACGGCGTCCTCGACACCACGTTCAACGGCACCGGAAAAGTGATCACGCCGGTCGGTGCCGGCAATTCCCACGGACGGAGCATCGCGATTCAGCCGGACGGCAAGATCTTGGTCGCGGGCGACGCCGACGACGCCGTCTTCGGGCTCGGTTTCGCACTGGCGCGGTACACCACCAACGGGGTTCTCGACACGACCTTCAACGGCAGCGGGAAGGTCACCACCAGCTTCGCTTCCGTGAATGCCTACGGCCAGAGCGCGGCCCTGCAGCCCGACGGCAAGATCGTGGTCGCGGGGTACGTCACCGATTACGGCACGTGGTATCAATCCGACATCGCGATGGCCCGGTACGATAGCGGCGATCCGGAGATCGCGGTGGAGCAGCCTGCGGGCACGAATCTCGTGGATGGAGCATCGACTGTCGCCTTCGGCGCGTCATTGACATGGGCGACGTCCAGCCGAGAGTTCACCATCAAGAACACTGGGTTCGGTTCCACGCTGACCGGCATGGGGATCACTTTCGATGGCACGAACGCGGCAGACTTTCACCTCTTTACACTTCAGGCCACGGCCGTTGGCGGGCCGAACGGCAGCACGACCTTCACCGTGCGCTTTGCCACGGCAACTGCCGGATCGAAAAGCGCCGCACTGCACATCACCAGCAATGACGCCGACGAGAATCCGTTCGATATCAATCTCACCGGCCGTGGGCTGGCGCCGGACGCCGATGAGGATGGAGACGGGGTGACCAATGAGGCTGAGGTCAACATGGCATCCCTTGGCTTCGATCCGCTGGTGGACTCCACGGATCTGCGCACCCTGATCCACGACAATCGGCTTGGAATGGACCTCTACCGCGACAGCGACATGCAGACACTGGCGCTCGGCTGTCCACAGATGGAGAGGGATCGTGGTACCGGCCACTTCCATCTGACCATCGGGATCGACAGGTCACAGGATCTTAGGACGTGGAACCCACTGACGGGATTCTCGCCGACCTATGATGAACCATCCGGCATGATCGACATCGATATCACTCCCGATGGCTCAAACCCGCAGTTCTTCAAAGTGATCGGGAAGAAACCGTAGGCCCAATGCCGTTCACCTTGCAGGGAAAGTGACATCGGCGTCCCGCCGATGAGCCATCAGGGCACGCATGGCCAAGACGGCCATGCCACTCATGTGAACAGTATTGAGGCTTAGCCCTCTCTGCCGGTTTTCCTTTTTCCGCCCCCGCGGCGTTGGGTGTTGCCACGGCGTCCGGCCGCGGTCTTCTGTTGTTTCGTGGGTTCTTCTATCCAACCGACGGACGCCCTCGCCTTCAGTTCTTCCGCCGTTGCCCGATGGGCGGGATCCCGGGCCAGATTCGTCTCTTCGCCGGGATCGGCGTCCATGTCGTAGAGGTATTCTTCGCCGCTGGTGTAGAAGAAGTATTTCCATCGCGGGGTTCGGATCATGCGTCCGGCGAAGCCATCCCGGTAGTTTTCGGAAAGTGCGTATCGTCCCTTTCCGTTATCCGCGCCCATTAATACCGGCAGCAGGGTCGTGCCCTCCAGACCCTCGGGCTTGGGCAGGCGACAGAGGTCGCAGAGGGTCGGGAAGATGTCCATGTTCATCGCTGGAGCGCCAACGACCTTGCCCTGTGGCAAGCGCCCTGGGGGCGCTCCGCCGACAGCAGCGCGCAGATGCAGGCCGCCGCAACGGTGATTAGGCGGAATCGCAAGGTGTTCCTCCTGGTCTGGGCGGCTTCAGATTTCATCTGATAGAGATTAATGTCGCGGGCGCCGCGCGTTAGGACAATGAAACCATGGCCCATGGCAGACGGCGACTCAACGGCAGAGGGTTGATTTCTCCCGCGGTGTGGCGTGGGCGAGGGTCCCACTCGACGCCGGATCTTCCGGGCCCTAGGCTTGGGTCATGGTCGGAGTGATTCGGGCGAAGGTCCATTGGCTTGGGAGATTCTTAGGGGTCTGGTCGGCCGTGACGTTGGTGGGAGCGACGCTGGCTTTTGCGGGAGGATTCTCCGATCGGCTTTTGCCGGCGCCGGTGGGCGGGGGATTCCGGATGGAGGGCTACTGGGTCTGGTGCGGGTCGGTGATCCGAGGAGAGGACGGACGATATCACATGTTCGCGTCGCGGTGGCCGAAGCGCTACCCATTTTTCGAGGGGTACGTGTTCTACTCGGAGGTCGTGAGGGCATCGTCGGACCGGCCCGAGGGACCATACCATTTCGAGGAGGTTGTCTTGCCCGTCCGGGGCGAGGGATCCTGGGACGGGCGGATGACGCACAACCCGACGATCAACAAGTCGGGGGACACCTTCCTGCTCTATTACATTGGGAGCACGTATGTGGGCAATGCGCCGGGGGAGGAGGAGCTGCGGTCGGGGAAGGCGAAGCTGGGGCGGTCGTACGACAATATCCGGATCGGGCTGGCGACGGCGCGCTCCGTGCGCGGGCCATGGGCGCGCCGCGATCGGCCGATATTGGAACCGAGGCCGGGCAAATGGGATGCGAAGATCGTGACGAATCCCGCCGCCTGCGTGCGGCGCGATGGGAGCGTGCTGCTGGTCTATCGGTCCAACACGCCGCAGGGACTCCGACTCGGGGCCGCGCGGGCCGCGACATTTGAGGGGCCCTACGAGCGCATTTCTGATGAGCCCGTCCTGCAATTGCCCGGCGGCAACTTCGTCGAGGATCCTTATATCTGGGAGTCGGGCGATCACTTCGAGATGATCGCGAAGGACATGACGGGAGGGATCACCGGTGAGAAACACGCCGGCATACACGCGACGTCCGCAGACGGACTGGTTTGGCACCCATCGCCGGAACCAAAGGCGTACTCACGGACCGTGCGCTGGAGCGATGGGACCGAGACCACGCAGGGTTCGCTGGAGCGACCGCAGCTGCTGTTCCAAAATGGGAAGCCCGCGTTTCTCTTCGCCGCCACCGCCGATGGCCCCGGCGGCTTTCGCGCCGCGTCGAATACGTGGAATCTGGTGATCCCGCTGCGGGTGGAGTGAGGTTGGCGGTGTTTGGCGTGCGCGCGGCATTGGCGGCGGGGCGGGGCGGTGAGCCCTTCGCCCGCTGGCGTTTCGCCGGGGCCTGGCGGAAGATCCGCGCGAAGATCCCGACCTTTTGGGGTCCGCCCCGCATTCGGACCCCATTGTTTCATGACACAAGTGCCCAGTCCAACAGCTGAGGAGAATCTCGCCGCGCTTGACCGGCCCGATCACCGATCCCGTCGGCCGGCCCGAACTCTCCTGATCACCTACGCGTGCCTGCTGCTCCTGACAATCGCGTTTCGGTTCGCGGTGATCACCCAGCCAATATCATGGGATGTTACAACCTACATTCTGATCACCAAACAAATGATCCATGGAGCCACCTACTACGTGGACGTCTGGGACACCAAGCCGATAGGGTTGTTTCTCCTGCTGATGCCGATCGTTGCAGTATTCAAGAACGCAATCCTCGCGGTAAATGTCTGTGCAATCCTACTGATATCCGGCACCGCCCTCCTGATATATGTCATAACAGCCAGCGTCACGGCGCAGCAAAAGACGGCCGGCCTCTTGGGCGCGGCGATCTATGTCTATTTGATGGCGTCGTCGCGAGCATTCCTGTCGGCGAACGCCGAGGTGTTCTTTCTGCCATTCGTCGCCGCCTCTTTTTACGTTTGGTTCAGATCCAAGAGCCCGATCGGCCTGTTTTGTTCCGGCCTGCTCATGGGTGTGGGATTTATCATAAAGTACCTGGTGTTGTTTGATTTTCTCGCGCTCGCGGTGGGCGTCGCGCTGCTGTCGCTGCTCCAACATCCCGAGGCACGCTGGGGGGTCCGGATCAAGTATCTGGCGCGGAATGCGGTATCGCTGTCGGCCGGATTTGGAATTCCGTTCGCGCTGATAGTCGTGGGGTATTCGATCGGGGGCCACTTTGGAGAATTCTGGGAGGCATCGTTCACTGTGTCGCGGAACTATGGCCGGGCCATCAGGTTCGAAGATGCCTATGAGTTCATTCGGGACCGGATATTCTCGGAATCGTTCACGCGGATTGTCCTTGGTTTCACGATCGCCGTGCTGATATGGGATTGGCGGCGCTGGCGGGACCGGCTGAGCGTGTATTGCGTCATCCTGTGGCTATGCGGGTCAATTTGCGCTGCAATATATCCGGGGAGATACTTCCATCATTATGCGGCGCAGGCGTTCTTGCCGATAAGCGTGATGATGGGAATCGGATTGTCTTCGACGGTGCTGCCTGGGCGGAGAACGCGGATATTCGCCCAGGTGGGTGCGTGCATTTCGATTATTGGGGTTGCGGGCCCCACGATCTGGAAGAACTATGAAAAATATTATAAGAAAAAGAACATTATATATGATGTGGCGGATTTCCTGAGGGGCCGTGTGGGAACGAATGATTATGTGTATACCGCGAATGGCGATCACTTATTGTATTTATTGTTGAATACCGTGCCTCCGACGAAGTACGTGCATCCGTCGCTGGCGTATGAAGATGAGCATGGTTGGGTGGGGGTTCCGCCGGAGGGGATCCTGGATGAGGTGTTCGCGCGGAGACCGAAATACGTGCTGGTGACGGGGGGATTCCAGTTTGATCCCGGGCGGGGTGAGGCCGGGCGGGAGGAAAGGTACTTCAGGCGCCTGAAGTCGATAGTGGATGGGGGATATCATCTGGAGAAGACTTTTTCGGGGAAGAGGGAGATCGAGGTGTTCCGGCGAAATGAATGACGCTCGTGGCGAGTGGTTTTTTGAGGATCGGGGTGGCACGTGGCGTTCAGGGAAAGAGGAGAAACCGCGCAGGGATGTCGCTCGGAAGACGGATGGGGTGCCGCCGAAAGGGCCCGCGTGGGCCGCTGTCGGGTGAAGGCGGGGGTGCCGGTTAGCAGTTCTGGATCAGGCGCTCGCAGGGCCGCGTTCGCGCGGCCATGCGGGCGATCCGGAGGTTCCCCCGAAATGATCTGGCGCAGCCGGGGTCAGCCCCCGGCTTTCTTGAGCAGGTTCTTGGCCTGCTTCTTGACGTCGTCGGTGGAGCCGGAGTCGGCGAGTTTCTGGAGGGTTTCCTTCGTTTTCGCGAGGGCGTCGGGCTTCATCTTGCCGGCGATTTTGAGAATCGCGGCCTCGGCCTCGGCGCGGAGGGACTCCTTCTCCAACTGCGCGGCGGCGAGTTTCATGGCGCCACCATTGGGGATACCCGCGATGCGGGAGAGCGCGAGGCGCTTGATGCCATCGTCGTTGGCGGTCTCGATGGCCGTCTTGTAGTTGGCGAGGGCGCCGGCGGCGTTCTCCTTCTCGTTGAGGCTGGCGAGCTTGATGAACGCGCGCCAGGCGAGGAGTTTCTGTGCGGGGGCCGGTGCGGATTTTGCGGCTTCGAGGAGGTCGTTGAGGGGCGTGGCATCGGGCCATTCGTTGAGGGCCTTGATGGCCGCGGTGCGGAGTTCGTCTGAGCCGCCGCCGAGGGCCCCCTTGAGGGGCGCGAGACCGTCCGGGTCGCCGAGCATGCCGAGCGCACGGAAGATCGAAGCCTTTGCGGCGTCTTTGTCCGCCTTTTCAAGCGCCGCGAGCACGAGTTTGGCTTTGGGCTGTCCCTCTGGGGTACGGCGGGCGGTGGCGACCACGGCCTTCTCGATCTCGGCCTGTTCCGCCGGGTTCTCGGTGGCCAATTGCAGCGCGACGAGTTCCGGGAGACTCTTGGGCGGGGCGACCTCACCGAGGGCGCGCACGGCCTCGACGCGCACCCTCTGATTCTGGCCCTTGGCCTCGGTGAAGAGGGCGGGCACGCCGGAGGCCATGTTCCGGGCAGCGATGGCCTTGATGATGACGGTCTTCTCGGCCTCAGGGGCGTCGGCCAATTGCTTCAGCAATGCCTCGTCGGTGCCCTTGGCGGCGAGCCGCGAGAGGCTGAATTCGGCAGATTCCTTGGGTTCTTTGTCGTTGCCTGCCGCAGCGGCGACGAGGACCGCGATGTCGCTGTCGTCGCCGAGTTTGGCGAGGGCGGCGAGGGCGGCGGCCTTGACAAGATTCTCCTTGGAGGATTTGGCGAGTTCGGCGATGGGCCTGTGGGCCTGCTTGTCGCCGCGGTCCTCGAGGGCGGCGATCATGCGCACCTGGAGATCGGGGGAGAGGGTGGACAGCAGTTCGGCGGCTTTGGCGGTGGGGATGGACGTTGGGATCTCGCGGATGAGGGCAAATACCAGTTGCTGGAGCATGGGTTCGCCGCTGGGGGCGAGGGCGCCCTTGATGAGGTCGGTGACATCGCCGCCGCATCGCGCGAGGCCCTCGAAGGCGGCGGCGCGGGCCTGGACGGAGAAGTCGGAATTGTGGACTGCCCTGTCGTAGATGGCCTTGGCCTCGGCCTTGTCTCCGGCGGCGCGCATGCGATCGGCGGCGACGAGGATGGCGTCCTCGACGATGGCTTTGGTGCCGGCGGGCGCCTTGGAGCGGGCTTCCTCCAGGGCCTTGACGCCGTCGGGGGAACCGAGCTTGCCGAGGGCGGCTGCCGCGGCCGTCATCACGCCGGCGTCGGTGCTCTTGAGTGATTTCTCTAATACGGCCTCGGCCTTCTTGGCGCGGCGTTCGCCGAGGGTATTGAGAAGGCCGACGAGGTGGAGACCCTCGGTCTTTTTGGTGGCATCGATCAGGGCGCCTTCGGCCACGTCGCCGGGGATGCGCTCCAGTGCCATGCGGGCCATGTCGGCGGTGTCGTCACTGGCGAGGAGCTTGGCGAGCGCGGGGACGGAGGCGTCGGTGCCGATGTAGCCGAGCTGGCCGCAGACGAACTGCTTCGAGGCGAGGCTCGCCTCGCCCTCGATGAAGCCGGCCATGGCTTTCTCGACTTTGGCGAGCGCGGCCTTGTCCTTGCGGGCGATGGCGATGATGTCCGAGATCTTGACGAGATTCTCGCGCGTCTGGCCGTAGTCGTATTCCTTGATGGATGCGAGGCCGGTGTCGATGTCGGCGGGCGAGGGTGCCGGGGCATCGGCCGCGAAGGCGTGCGACGCGAGCGCGGCGATGGCGAGGGTTGCGAGGTATCTTGCGATGTGGGCTGGCTTCATGGTGGGTTGCCTTTCTTTTCGGTGATCGTGCTGCGGGCTCAGATGCGCCACGGGCTGCGCATGGGCTTGGCGACGAGGCGGTTGAGGTTTTCGTCGTTGGTGATGCGCTCCGCGGCGGGATCCCACTGGACCTTGCGGCCGGTGAGGAGCGCGATGTTGATCAGGTGGCAGAAGGTCGCGGTGCGGTGGCCGATCTCCTCGTGGGCGATCGGGCGGCGGCGGGCTTGCACGCACTCGATGAAATTGCGGTGGTGGCCGGGACTGCGCTGCGTGTGGAATTCGCCGGGGCCGATCTTTTCGCGGAGCAGGTCTGGGGAGGAGGCCTCGAGGCGGCCGCCGTGGATGTGGACGAAGATCCATCCCTTGTCGCCCTCGAACTTGATGCCGCGCTCGCCCTCGCTTCCGCCGAACATCTTGACGCCGTTGGCGTAGGTGGCCTCGAAGTCGTAGGTGATGAAGGAATCGAATAGGCCGTTGCCGAGCGAGTGGCCTTTGGCGACGAGTTCGACGGGGCCCGAGTTGTCGCTGTCGTTGACGAACTGGCCGATGTCGATGATGTGCGCGCCGCGGTCGGTGATCTCGCCGCCGCCGGTGGCGAGGATGTAGCGCCACCAGAAGTGGGTGCGTTCTTGGGTGTAGGGGGCCCATTCGGCGGGGCCGAGCCACATCTCGTAATCGAAGCCCTCGGGTATGGGCATCGTGGGTTTCGGGCCGCGATTTTCTAGGAGCTTGAGGTGGTGCGGGTCGGTGTTGGGCATGTTGACCCGCATGGTGTGGAGCTTGCCGATGCGCCCATTGCGGACCAGCTCGCAGGTGTAGCGCACGGTGTCGTTGGAGCGCTCGTGGCTCCCTGTCTGGAGCACGCGCCCGTAGCGGCGGACGGCATCGCACACGGCGCGGCCCTCGGGGATCGAGTTCACCAGCGGTTTCTCGCAGTAGATGTCCTTGCCGGATTTTGCGGCGTGGATCGTGACGAGCCCGTGCCAGTGGTCGGGGGTGCAACAGGTGACCGCGTCGATGTCGGGGCGGGCGAGCAGTTCGCGAAAATCCGAGTAGGTCGCTATATCTTTGGGGCCGACGGGGCGACCGACGTCCGCGAGCCACTGTGTGGCGCGGGCCTTGGCGGGGGCGCGGCCGGCATCGGTGCTGCCGGAGAATTGATACAGGTTGTTATATTGGCCAACGCCGTTGTCGACGTCGCAGAGCGCGACGATCTGCACCTCGGGGATCTGGACGAACTGCTGGAGGTTACGCGTGCCCTGGCCGCCGAGGCCGATGAACCCCATGACGATCCGGTTCGATGGGGCTACCCTCCCGTCTCGTCCGAGCGCCGAGGCGGGGATGATGGTGGGGAAGGCGAGGGACGCGGCGGCGCCGGCCGTGCGTTGGAGAAATTTGCGGCGGTTCATCGAGATCAAGAAGTCTAGGGGCAAGGGCGGTGGCGTGACAAGTCCGGTGTGGGGGCTCACGTCGGACACTCCGCTGGGAATCGCTTGCTTATCGGGTGCCGTCGCGCCGTCGGACGCGACCGACTTCACTGGCCCCGGTTTTCTGATGGGCGTGGAATGTGACGGCTATCACGGCAACCGGGCGAAAGAGGAGATGGTGAAGCTGCAGTGAACACAGGCTTGGAGTCTGGATGCCAGCAACACGGCCGTGCGGTCTTCCCCCTCACCGCCTTTCGGAGAGCCGCCGGCATTCGAAGCAAGGAAGGGCCCCACGAGGCCCGGCACCCTCGGAATGTCTTGTCATGTTACCGCCCTTTCAGAGCGAAGAAGCGCAACTCGCGCCGGGGCATTTTCGGGATGAGCGCCCGGCAGGAGGGGAAGATCAATCCGCCCGTTGCACCAGGATGGCGCCGGCCGCAATGAGAAAACCGCCGAGGAAGAGCCCGCTGTTCAGGGCCTCCCGGAAGACCAGGCCGATCAGCGCGGAAGAGCCAATAGGTATGAAATAAGCCAGCGACGCGATCAGGCGTATGTTTCCTTTCTTGACCCCGATTTCCCAGAAGTAGTAGGCGAGGCCCACGGGGCCGATGCCGCCGAAAAGGATCCAGAAGACCGTTTCCGCGTTCGGGCTGGGGAGGCTGCTCCACCTTCCCATCCAGACTGCCAGCAGTGCGGAGATGATGGCGCACAGGCCGAAGTGAAAGGACGTCCCCCCGTTTTCTTCGGGGATGTTCCAGTATTTAAGGAGCACGGAATAGAGGGCCCAGAGCATGCCGCCGAGCACGGCGAGCAGGTGGGGGAGAAAGGAGACCGGCACGTGCGTGATATTCCCTAGGCCGCGGGAGACGAGCACGCCGATGAGGCCGAGCGCGATGCCGGCCAGGAGAAAGGGAAGGCGGGGCTTGTGCTTCAGGAGGATAATGCTGAAAAGGACTATCCAGACCGGCCACAGGTAATTGAGCAGATTGACTTGGCCGACATCAGAAGCGGGGGCGATGGCAAAAGCGTAGGCCAGCATGAGAGTATATAGAGTTACGCCAAAAAAGCCGGCGAGCATCGCTTTCGCGGGCAGCCGAAAAGGGCTTCGAAGCGATTCGCCGCGCAGGACCTGGACGAACATGGCCGTTGTGAACCCCGCGCCGGTCATCAGGGAGAGGCTGACAAAAACGTCGAGACCCAAAGCCCCTTTCCGAAAACAGATTCCGCTGAAGCACCAGAGCAGAACCGAAATGAAGGCGATCGCGGTGCCGTTCTTTTTCATGACATCAGGCCTCCCTCTTTTCTTAGCGGTCATTTTTTTCCAGCAGAAAGCAATTAATTCTTTATCCGTCACCCTTTGATCTCTTGGCGTAGCGCGACAAGTGCCTGGCGTATCTGCCTCTCCAAAATCAGGATTTGCGGCCGCGGTGGCCATGGGCTTGCCTGGCACGGGCGTCCCGCCCGCGGCCATGGGCACGATGCCCATGCCAGGGAGCGCCGTTGTCTGTGCTTGCAGTCGGGACCGATTTTGCGGATAATTTGTTTTGTGACTGAACGAATGCCGTGATGGCATATAGAACTCAGGAAAGGAGATGCGGTTATGGCGGGTTTGAAGGTGAGGGCGGACGGGGCGTTGGATCTGGTATCGATTGGGGGGCTGGTGCACCGGTTGGATCCTGGGCTGATACCCTTTAGGAAGGCGGCGTCGTGCCAGATACACGTGAGCGGCGGGGAGTTCAATGTGGCGGCGAATCTGTCGGACTGTTTTCGGATGAACACGGGGATCGCGACGGCGATGGTGGACTATCCGATCGGGGATCTGATCGCGGAGCGGGTGCGCGCGATGGGGGTGCGGCCGTTCTACAAGCGATTCAAGCACAACGGGGTGAACGGGCCGAACATGGCGACGGTCTACAGCGACCGCGGGCAGGGCGTGCGGGCGCCGGTGGTGTTCTACAATCGTTCGAACGAGGCGGCGGCGCAGCTCAAGCCGGGGGATTTCGACTGGGATGCGATTTTCAAGGGCGGCGTGCGGTGGTTCCACAGCGGCGGTATTTTTGCGGCGCTGTCCGAGACGACGGGCGAGGTGATCATCGAGGGCATGAAGGCGGCCAAGAAGGCTGGCGCGGTGGTGAGCTTTGACCTGAATTTTCGCGCGAAGCTCTGGAACATCTGGGGCGGGGAGAAGAAGGCGGTCGAGGTGGTGGATCGGATCGTCAAGAACTGTGACGTGCTGGTGGGCAACGAGGAGGACCTGCAGAAGGGCCTGGGGATCCAGGGCCAGGATGTGGAATCCAAGTCCAAGCTCGATCCGAGCGCGTTCTTCGCGATGATCGACAAGGTGGTCGCGAAGCACCCGCAGGTGAAGGTGGTGGCGACCACGTTGCGGGAAGTGCACTCGACCAACCGGCACACGTGGGGCGCGGTGGCGTGGGTGGACGGCAAGACCCATGCGTCGCCGACCTGCGAGCTGGACGTGCTGGACCGGGTGGGCGGCGGCGACGGTTTTGCGGCGGGGCTGTTTTACGGGCTGCTGACGGGCCTGGATCCCGCGGAGGCCGTGAGGCTGGGCTGGGCGCACGGGGCGCTGCTGACGACGTTCCCGGGCGACACGACGATGGCGACGCTGGAGCAGGTGCAGGCGTTCGCGAAGGGCGGATCGGCCCGGATACAGCGGTGATCGCGGGCGGCGGCTTTTGAAAGGAAAGGCGAAGGATATGGAAAAGGCGGACATCGGATTGGTGGGTCTGGCGGTGATGGGCGAGAACCTCGTGCTCAACATGGAGAGCAAGGGGTTCCGCGCGGCCGTTTACAACCGGACGGTCGCGAAGGTGGACAACTTCATCAAGGGGCGCGGCGCCGGCAAGCGCTTCATCGGGTGCCACTCGATCGAGGAGTTTGTTGGTGCGCTGAAGACGCCGCGCAAAATCATGCTGATGGTCAAGGCCGGCAAGCCGGTGGACGAATTCATCGACCTGCTGGTGCCGCACTTGGAGAAGGGCGACATAATCATCGACGGCGGCAACTCGCATTTCCCCGACACCATCCGCCGCACGAAGTATCTGGAGGGCAAGGGACTCCGTTTCATTGGCACGGGTGTCTCGGGTGGCGAGGAGGGCGCGCTCCTGGGCCCATCGATCATGCCGGGCGGTTCGCCGGCCGCGTGGCCGCACGTGAAACCGATCTTTCAGGCGATCGCGGCGAAAGTGGCGGACGGGACGCCCTGCTGCGACTGGGTGGGCAGCGACGGCGCGGGGCATTTCGTCAAGATGGTCCATAATGGCATCGAGTACGGCGACATGCAGCTCATCTGCGAGGCCTACCAGATCATGCGCGACCTGCTGGGCATGAGCGCGCCGGAGATGCACGAGGTTTTCAAGGCGTGGAACGACGGCGACCTCGGCAGCTATCTCATCGAGATCACGCGCGACATCCTGGCCTACAAGGATTCCGACGGAAAACCCCTCGTGGACAAGATCCTCGACACCGCTGGCCAGAAGGGCACGGGCAAGTGGACCAGCGTCTCGGCGCTGGACCTGGGTATCCCGCTCACGCTGATCAGCGAGGCGGTGTACGCGCGCTGCCTCTCGGCGGTGAAGGAGGAGCGCGTGGCGGCATCGAAGGTGCTGCGCGGGCCGAAGGCGTCGTTCAAGGGCGACCGCGCGGCGTTCCTGAAAGATCTCGAGCGCGCGCTCTACGCGTCGAAGATCGTGTCTTACGCGCAGGGCTTCACGCTGATGCGGGCTGCGGCCGAGGAATTCAAATGGGACCTGAATTATGGCGGCATCGCGCTGCTATGGAGGGGCGGCTGCATCATCCGGTCGGTGTTCCTTGGCAAGATCAAGGAGGCGTTCGATCGCGATCCGAAGCTGAGCAACCTGTTGCTGGATCCTTTCTTCAAGGAGAAGATCGAGGCATCGCAGGACGCGTGGCGGCGCGTCATCGCGGCGGCGATCACCAACGGCGTATGGGTGCCGGCCTTCGCAACCGCGCTGAATTACTTCGATGGCTATCGGACCGACCGGCTCCCGGCGAACCTGTTGCAGGCGCAGCGCGATTATTTCGGCGCGCACCAGTACGAGCGGACCGACAAGCCGCGCGGCGAATTCTTCCACACCAATTGGACCGGGCGCGGCGGCGAAACCGCTTCATCAACGTACCGGGCTTAGATCGGACGTGATGTGATTTGATCTTGTTCCGCCGGACGATCGCCGTAACAATAGATTGCCCCAGATCGGTCGAGAGATTTCTCCCGGCAGGCGGGGGAGGGCAATAGCTATGGGAAAGCGGAACTGCGACGATCGCTGCAAGCGCGCGGCGGCCCATTTCGGGATGGCCGCGCTGACCGCGGCGGTCATGGCCCTGCCTGCGGGCGCCCAAACCACCAACGATTGGCTGCCCACTGGGTCCACGGCCTCGGGATATTGGACAAACACGGCGAACTGGAGCCCGGGCGTTCCGAACTCCGACACGGATGCCGCTCGGTTTGCCAGCGATTATACGGCCAACTTTGCCGTCACGCAGGACGTCAGCGTCACCGTCAACGGCATTATTTACAACGATACCGGAGGCGGCACCGACTCCATCCTCGACATTCGACCTCTCGGCGGGGCGACGCTCACCTTCGGGGGAACGAGCCCGTTTATCCGCAACGACAGCGGGAACTACCTCCAAATCTACACGCCGATCGATTTCGGCGCGACAGGTCTTTCCAAGTCGGGAGGCAGCGTGCGGTTGTACTCGCCGCTGACGGGTAGCGGGACGCTGACGGCGGCGGGAGGCGGGTTGGAACTCTCCGGCAATAACAGCAATTTCACTGGCCAAATCGTCGTCGAAACCGGCGCCAACCTCGATCTGCGCGCCGGCTTCGCTAACTCATTCGGGTCGACAAACCAGGGCACCATCATCAACGGAACCGGCCAGATCCGATTGCGCGATCTCGGTGCGATCACGGTGTCGGAGCCGGTCACGATCAACGGCGTCCAGAACCGGGGCTCGCTCAAGAGCTATGCCTCCAGCGACATGACGTTCAACGGACCGGTGACGCTTAACACCAACGGCGTCCTCGCCGTCGAGTCATGGGCCAATCCGGTCCCGTCGTCCGAGCCTGGTTCGAAGCGCCGATGGTTTCTCAACAGCGCAATTGCCGACGACGGCAACAATCGCGGTGTCCATTTCATCACCGACGTCTCCCAGGCTTCCGGGACGGGGTCGCTGAGCCGCACCAGCGAGATCATCTTCGGCGGGGTCGGGACCTACGGCGGCTACACACACATCACGGCCAACCGGGCGCCCGATGGCTTGAGCCCCTTCAGCGGCACGGTGATCCTGACCAATGGCAACGACCGCCTCCCGACGACAACCACGCTGTTGCTCGGCGGTCTCACCAATACCATCGGGCACGTCGAGGGCAACGGCCGTCTTGTCCTCAACGGCTATAACCAGGAATTGGCGGGGCTCGTCATGCTGGGCACCGGCATCTCGAACCGTGTCACCGGCGGCAGCTCGATCCTCTCGACCCTGACACTGAACGTCGGCGCCGGAACCAACAACATTTTCGGGGGCTTCCTCGGCGGCCCCGGGGCCAACGACAACAACTTCGCGCTCGTCTCCAAGGGCCAGGGCACCCTCGACCTCACGGCGGCCAACACCTACGGCGGAACGACCACCGTGACCAACGGCACCCTGCTCGTCAACGGTTCGCACATGGGTGGTGGCGCCTATTCCATCCAGAACGGCGGCACCCTCGGTGGCAATGGCCTGATCGATGCCGCCGTCAACGTCCTCTCTGGCGCCAGCGTCGCCCCCGGCAATTCGATAGGCACGTTGACTGTCAGCAATAACCTCGGCCTCGACGGGGTGCTTCAGATCGAGTTGGACAACGCCGCCGGACCCGGCGCGGGCCTCAGCGACCTGCTGATCGTAAACGGCGTTTTCGATATCACCGGTGGCACGCTCCAGTTTTCGTGGTCCGGAACCCTGACCAACGACTTCTATGTGTTCGCGGAATACGAGACACTTTCCGGAGGCCCCTTCATGGACGAGGGCCTCCTGCCAGACGGCTACGTGCTCGACTACACCTTCGGCGACAACAGCAACCAGATCGCACTCGTCATCCCAGAGCCTGCGGTCCTGCCGTTGATCCTGGCGGGTGCCGCGGCGATGATACGTTGGCGTCGCCGGCGGGTCTGACCTGAAACTTCGCCCCCGGTGGCGTCTCGCAGAGACGCCCTACAAATCTTGTAGGCCGCCTGAAAGGCGGAACTCCGAACGCTAGGCCCGCGGGAATGTTCGGAGTGGCGCCTTTAGGCGCTCCCGAGTCACCAGAAGTTTCATCCTGGATAATCCGGCGCGTGGGCGACTCTGGCTATCGCCGCCCCCGGGCGGCACCGGAGAGGGACGGGCGAGCTGGGCATGGGATCCGAGTTCAAAATGGGAAGGAACGGGGGCTGTTCCCGTGAACCAGAGAGCACCAATCTGGAGCTTGGGAAGGCGGGAAAATTGCACTGCTGATTTCTGATTTGCCGAGTTGCCGCCCGCGGCAATAGTGACCAAGCTTGGAGACCAAAAGAGATGTGCGATATGACAATTTCGACCGTTCGCGTTTGGTTATGTCTGATCGCCGTCGCGACGATCTGTGGCTCTGTCGCCAAATCGTTCGGTGCTGAGCCCAAGTTGATCGTGCGCCCTTTCGCCGAGGGTGCGGCATCGTCGGGGGACCTGCAGACGGAGAAGATCCAGGCCGCGATAGATGAATGCTTTCTCAAGGGGGGAGGCGAGGTGCAGATTCCTGCGGGGATATTTCGCACCGGTGGACTGCGGCTTCGGTCTGGCGTCACGCTGCATCTTCTCAGGGGCGCCGTCCTGTGCGGCAGTCGCAACCCGGATGACTATTTCGGTTATCGCAGCGACAGGATAGAGCCGGTCGATCCATCGGTCATAACCGAGGCGGTTTGGCGGCCGGCGGGCGATCCCAATCGCGACTATGCGTTCATGCAAAAGCTGGGCAGCCGCTGGAACAACGCGCTCATCCGCGCCATCGGCGCGAAGGACGTCGCGATCATAGGGGACGAGGGCTCGGTTATCGATGGCAGCGATTGTTATGACGAGAGGGGCGAGGAGCATTACCGTGGGCCGCACTGCATTGGCATGTGGAATTGCGGAAGAATCTCCCTCCGGGGTTACACCATCAAGAACAGCGGCAACTGGGCCCACGCCATCAATTTCAGCGAAGACATTTCGGCGGAAAACGTGACCGTGATCGCCGGCCACGATGGCATCCACGCGTCCTCCTGCGACAATATCGTCGTCGAACACTGCAACTTCTACACCGGCGATGACTGCGTCGCGGGCTTCGACAATAACAACGTTGTCGTGCGGGACTGCGTTCTGAACACCGCCTGCAGCGGTCTGCGGTTCGGCGGCCACGACGTGCTGATTGAGAGATGCCGGTTCTTTGGGCCGGCGAAATACCTGTTTCGCGGCAGCCTGACCAAAGAGGAAAAACGCACGGGCGTGGCTTCGTCCGGTGGCAAGCACCGATACAACATGCTCAGCGCATTCACGTACTACTCGGACTTCACATTGAAGATCCGAAAGGAGCCGGGAAACATCGTCATCCGGGACAGCACCATCGAAAATACCGACCGACTGCTGCACTACAATTTCTCGGGCAACGAGACATGGCAGAAGAACCGTCCCCTGCGCAGTATTGGATTCGAGAACATCAAGGCATCCGGGGTGAGCATGCCACTCGATGTTTATGGCGACACGGACACGCCGATCATTGTCGAAATGAAAAACATGGATTTCGCGTTCCGCGGCGGATTCGACAACGTCGCTTTCATTCACGCCTGCAATTACGAGCGGATAACGCTCGATGGGTTGACGACCAAAGGGACCGGAAGCGCTCCGCTGATCAGAACGTGGAGCAAAGGGAAGATCGAGCTGAAGGATGTGCAGACCGATATTCCCGAGGATCGGCGAGTGGTCCCGGCAACGGAGCCATTCTACAGCAAACCGATTTGAGTGGCGGCGTCCCGAGCATGTCTCGAGGATTGGAGGACGGTCGAGCCGAACTTGGAAAGGGTGGTGCCTGGGCTGTGCCTGAGCGTGAAAGCCGGTGTCGATGCCATTTATGGTCATCGCGATTTGGACCTTATCTTTACCCAGTATCGCATGTGTCAGGAGGGCGGGGCACGAGGCGTCGCCTTCTACGCTTTGGACAACACATGGAACGGGAAGGAGAAGCCGTTTCGAACCCTCGCGCGGAAGCGCGGAGTGAAGTTAGCACGAAAGGCGAAACGGTGGATGGACGGGTTCCCCAATGCAGTGCATGGTGATAGTTCCGCGGGTAAACAGGAGCGAGAAGAATGAGCAGACTTGGATTCGCTATATGCCTCAATATCGTGCTGGTCGCGGTTTATACCGCAGACCTGCTTTACGCGGACGTCCGGATGCCGTCGGTTTTTTCCGACAACATGGTGCTTCAGAAGGATCGGCCTGTGATGGTTCGCGGGTGGGCGGATGCGGGCGAGAAAGTGAGTGTCGAGTTTGCGGGCCAACGGAAGGAGGCTGTTGCTGACAAAAGCGGGAGATGGTCGCTCGTATTGGACCCGTTGCGTCAGACGGCAGAAACCGCGGAGATGCGCGTGACCGGACGGAACGCCATCGTCATCAGAAATGTCTTGGTGGGCGACGTCTGGCTGGCATCGGGCCAGTCGAACATGGCTTTGTCGCTGAAGGATGCTGCGGACGCCGCGCGTGAGATCGCGGCGGCGGATTATCCGGCGATGCGGTTCTTCATGGTCAAGACCGAACTGGCGCCGGCGCCGAAAGAGGACTGCGCGGGGGAGTGGCGTGTCTGCACCCCGGACAAGGCCGGCGCGTTCTCGGCGGTTGCCTATTTCTTCGCGCGGGAGCTGCACCTGAAATACCGGGTGCCGATGGGGGTCATGAACAGCGCGGTCGGCGCGAGTCCTTGCCAGGCCTGGACGCCTGCCGAGGTTCTGCTTGCGGACCAGACCTTGCCCCAGCCTGTGAAGCTGGCACCGGAGAACTACGCGGACATGCAGACCTACCGCGCATTCCGCACCGCGGCTTACGACCGGCAGGCCTCCATCGATCCGGGTGTAAGGCCCGAATGCCTGGAATGGGCCAAGCCGGGCCTGGACGTTGCGGACTGGCGCGACATCACCGCGCCCGGCAGCATCGAGTCACAGGGCCTGAAGATCGACGGGGCCGTCTGGTTCCGCAGAGAGGTGGAGGTTCCCGCGTCTTGGGCGGGGCGCGACCTGGCGCTCCATCTCGGTCCGATCAGCGACAATGACATCGCCTTCATGAACGGCGAACGGATCGGGTCCACGGAGAGCAAGTGGAGCGTCTGGCTGTTCCGCGGATACAAGGTGCCGGCGAACCTTGTGAAAGCAGGCCGGAACGTTATCGCGGTCCGGGTGTTCGACCGCATGGGGGAAGGCGGTTTCTGCCCGAGCTACCCCGATCCTCTGAAACTGGCCGATGGCGAGGGCCACGCGATCAATCTGGGTGGTGTCTGGAAATGCAAGGTTGAACTGGCCTTGAAGCCGGCGACAGCCCCTGTCGGGCTGCCAGAGCCATACGGCGTGCCGTCGGGTTTCTTCAACGCGATGATCGCGCCATTGGTGAACTATCCGCTCAGGGGCTTCATCTGGTACCAGGGCGAAGGTAACGCCGGCGCGGCGAAGCAGCACGACGCGCTTTTCCCGGCCATGATCCGGTCATGGCGCGACAAGTGGGGCGACGGGAGATTGCCTTTCTACTTCGTGCAGCTCGCGAGTTTCCGGGCGCGCGTGGCGCAACCCTCCGACGGCGGTTGGCCGAGGCTGAGGGAGTCGCAGTTGAAGGCGCTTGCCGTCCCCGGCACCGGCATGGCGGTGACGATCGACATCGGAGATGCGGGGGATATCCATCCGAAGAACAAGCAGGACGTGGGGAGACGGCTCGCGCGCTGGGCCATGCGCGACTGCTACGGCGACACGGGCCTCGAAGTGTCCGGCCCGCTGTACGAGTCGCACGCGGCCGAAGGGGGCAGGGTGCGGATCAGGTTCAAGCATGTCGGCGGCGGGTTGACGGCCAGGGGCGGAGCCTTGAAGGGCTTCGCGATTGCCGGGTCGGACAAGAAGTTCTCCTGGGCGCAGGCCGAGATTGACGGCGAGAGCGTGCTGGTCTGGAGCGAGAGCGTCCAGAAGCCGCTGCATGTCCGTTACGCATGGGCGGATAATCCGGAATGCACGCTCTGCAACGGAGCCGGTCTGCCGGCTTCGCCCTTCCGCACGGATCGGGATTAGGTGCAGCCTGAGAATGTCACAGAGGTGAAACGAGGAGCTGGACATGCTGAGAGACGCGTTGAGAACGGCATCGTCGGCCTTGCTGCTGTGTGCACTGAGTTTGACCCTTGAAACAGAGGCGGCCGACGCTCTCCAGAAAACAGAAGGGGGAGACCGGACTCCAATCGTGTTTGACGAGGGGCGGAAGGTCTTTCTGCTGCAGACGGATCATTCGAGTTATGCGTTCGGGCTTGGGTCCAACGGTCGATTCGTCAATCTCCATTGGGGCGGGAAACTGAAGGGCGTCAACGATGTCCCCGAGCCGTGGGAGACACACCATTTTCTCCAGCCACACGGCTTTACCCACGGACTCTACGGGCGCTACGAGTACCCCGCGCGCACCCGAGATTACTTTTTGGAGCCCTGCCTGAAAATTGAGCGGCCGGACTCGCTCGTGGACCTCAGGTTGTCGTATGACGCCCACGCCATTGACGGCGACCGGCTCGATGTTGGGTTAAAGGCGGCGAACGCTCCCTTCCACGTCACGCTGCACTACAGAGTCCACCCCGCGTTCGACTTGATCGACCGTTGGGTGGAAGTCCAGAACCGCGGGACGGAACAGCTCGTCATCGAGAACCTTCAGTCGGCGGTCTGGTATGTTCCGCACACCCGAAAATACCGCCTCACGCATATCGCCGGCAACTGGGGCGCGGAATGGCTGGTGAGGCGTGATTTCCTCACCCCGGGCGAAATCGTCCTGCAGAGCCGGAACGGGATCAGCGGGCATCACCACGTCCCCTTCTTTGCGCTCGATCAGGATGGTGTCGCCACCGAGAAAAGCGGCACCGTCTGGTTCGGCACGGTGCAGTGGAGTGGGAACTGGAAGATGATCGTGGAGCAGGACCCGAACGAGCAGGTTCGCGTCAGCGGCGGATATAACGACTGCGATTTCGCCGTTGAGCTTGCGCCGGGCGAAAGCCACTCCACACCGGTTTTCACGGCCGGGTTCACCTGCGGTGGGTTCGGCGAGGCCTCGCGGATGTTGCACCGATATCAGCGGGAACACCTATATCCGAAAAACATGCGAGATGTCGAAGTGCCGATGGTGTTCAACACCTACAGCGCCCTTCCGAACTGGCGGGAGGGGGGCGTGACGGAAGAGAGCGTCATGTCGCTCATCGCCCCTGCAGCGCAGGCCGGGTTCGAGGCATTCATTATCGACGCGGGCTGGCAGACTGCCATCGGCGATTGGACCGTCCATCCGATCCATTTCCCGCGCGGGCTCAGGCCCGTCAGCGATGCGGTGCACCGCGCCGGCATGAAGTTCGGGCTTTGGATCGAGCCGGAGCGGATCACGCAACAGGCCAAGCTCATCAAAGAGAAACCGGAGTGGCTGTTCGCGAAAGGCGGCGGCACAGCCATGCTCAATCTCTCGCGACGCGACGTTTTAGAATATGTTCATGACGAAATGGTGAAACTGCTGCGCGATCACGGCGTCGACTATCTGAAGCTCGACTTCAACCGGTATTTCGAGATCGCCGAGGGGCCCGATCGGCGCGCGCTGAACACCCAATATGTGCTGAATTTCTACGAGCTGTTCGACCGGCTCACGAAAGAATTTCCGGCCGTGTTTTTCGAGAACTGCGCCAGCGGCGCCGGGCGGCCGGACCTGAAAATGGACGCCTACTTTGCGCGCATCAACCGAAGCGACATTCAGAGTCCGATCGACAGCATCTATCTTCACGAGGGATTCACCTATCTTCATCCGGGGCACATGGCCGGCGGAGGCTCCAACATGGGCGGCCCCGGCGGCAGGATACCGTTTCAGTTCTCTGCTTTCACCGGCATGATGGGCTGGGCGTCGGTGGGTCAGCCGCTCCATAAGAAGAGCCCGGGGGAGCTGGCGCAGATCAGGCAATACGGCAGCCTCTTCAAGAGTATCCGGCACGTCACATGCCGCGGCGAGATACACCGCCTCGCCTCTTTGCGGGAACATCCGTATGCGGCGTTCGAGTATGTCCTGCCCGACAGGAGCGAGGCGCTGCTGTTTCTCTTCGCGCACGGGCTGCGGCACAACGAGCGCGTGCCCAACATACTGCTGGAAGCGCTCGACCCCGACTCGATCTACGACGTGAAGGTGTATGGCGCTTTGGACGAGTGGCAGAAGGCCGGCCGCGCCGTCAGCGGCCGGGCCCTGATGGAGGCGGGGTTGCTGGCCGACCTTGGCGGGGATTACGACAGCCGCATTTTCCATTTCACGCGGCGCAAGTGAAAAACACAGAAGAGAATAAAACATGAAGTGCAGTCTATTCACCGCGGTTTTCCTTGTCGCATGCCCGGTGGGTGCACAGGACACCTTCACCGCCAACTGGGAGTCGCTGGACAAGCGTCCGACCCCGCAGTGGTGGCGGGACGCCAAGTTCGGCATCATGATCCACTGGGGCGTTTACGCAGTCCCCGCCTATGCGCCCACGGACATGGAGAGTGTCTACGCAAAATATTCGGAATGGTACGACCAACGGCTTAGGAAGAACGACGTAAACTTCACTAATTTTCATGCCCGCATATACGGCGACCGAGTCTCCTACGCCGACTTCGCAGCGCAGTTCCGCGCGGAACATTTTGATCCCGGCCAGTGGGCCGACCTCTTCCAGAAGGCTGGCGCGCGCTATGTTGTGCTGACATCCAAACACCATGACGGCTTCGCGCTCTTCCCCAGTGCCTGCAGCCCGCGTTGGAACGCGCAGGTTCTCGGCGCTCACCGCGACCTGGCCGGCGACCTGGCCGGAGCGGTCCGCAGGCGGGGGCTCAGCATGGGGTTTTACTACTCGCTGCTCGAGTGGAACAACCCGCTCTATTCCAAAGAGACCATCGGGCGCTGGGCGGAAGAGATGAACCACCCGCAGTTGAAGGAACTGGTCGCCCGCTACAGGCCGGACATCCTCTCATCCGACGGCGACTGGGATTTCAGCTCCGCGGAGTTTCGGAGTGTCGATTTTCTCGCATGGCTTTTCAACGAATCGCCTGTCAGGGAAACGGTCGCGGTGAACGACCGCTGGGGCAAGGAAACCCGCGGCAAGCACGGCGGATTTTACTCGATTGAGTACGGTCTGGGACATGGTAAGCAGACCGGGGACGCCCCGGAACATGCTTGGGAAGAGAGCCGCGGCATCGGCGGGTCATTCGGCTACAACCGGTTTGAGGAGGTCCGGCACTACCTGACTTCCGCGCAGTGCGTCGAGTTGCTCGTGAGCACCGTGAGCCGAGGCGGCAACCTGAAACTCAACATAGGACCGAGGGCGGATGGGCTGATTCCGGTGATCATGCAGGAACGCCTGCTCGACATGGGCAAGTGGCTGGAGGTCAATGGCGAGGCGATCTATGCCACCACCGCCTGGCGGCATCGCCCCGCGAACATGCGCGAGAACAAGGTGTATTTCACGAAAAAGCCCGACGTGCTGTACGCGATTTGCACGCGCTGGCCGCAGGAATCTCTGGTCGTGGACCACATCGCGAAGGCTGATGGCGTGACCCTGCTGGGCAGCCCCCTGCCGGTTGCCTTCTCGTGCGCGGATGGCAGGCTCACGATCCAGCCGCCTGTAGTCAGCCCGGACAACATGCCCTGCGACCATGCATGGGTCTTCAAGGTCTCGCACCCCCGCGATCACATGTAGGGAAGTTAATAAATCCTAAGTGCCGCTTTGAATAATGGCGATCGTGCGGAGTCTCGGAAACCAAAAGAGATTTGCCACATGACAATTGCGATCGCCCGCGCATGGTTTCGTTTGATACGTAGGGGGACCAGAGCGGGCCGTGCTTCGGTTTACTTCAGCTCTCGCCGGAAGCTGGCACGGAAGGCGGTCGGCGTGAGGCCGAAGATCCTGCGGAACCATAGCCCCAGGTGGCTCGGGTCGCAGAAGCCGCACTCGGCGGCGATCTCGCCGACGGTCCTTTTGGAATTTCGGAGCAATGCGCGCGCCCGATTCAGGCGCTGGCGCTGGATCTCGTCGCGCACCGTTCGTCCAAGAATTCGCCGTGCTTTCATCTCCAGTAGTCGCCGCGAGATGTTGGCGTGGTGAGCGACACGCCCGACGGTGAGCCGTGTGCCGAGACTCGCGCGGATGAAGGCCATCGCTTTGGCCATGAGCGGGTCGGACATGCATGAGGTGTCGGTGGATCGACGCGTGACCACGCGGGCATGGTTCAACGACAGCAGGCAGGATCGCGACGAGGGCGCCCCATCGCGCATCCGTTCGTCGAGAAGTCTGGCACAGTCAAATCCGGTGTTCTCTCCGTCCAGCTCGATGCTTGAGAGGGAGGGCGTCGTGGTCTGGCATAAGATCTCGTCGTTGCCGACGCCGAGTACTGCTATCTCGTGCGGCACGGAAATGCCCTCGTCCATGCACATGTCCAGGACCTTGAGGGCACGCCCGTCGCGCGCGGCCATAATCGCAACCGGTTTGGGAAGCTGTTTGAGCCAGGCGCTCAACCGCCTGCCTTCCAGGCCGACATTTCCACGTTCCTTTTGTGAGAGTGCGGGGTAGACATGGCAGGGGAAGCCTTGGCCGCGCACACGTTTGGCAAACCCGCGGACCTTTCGCATGGATCAGATGCGCGGGCGGATTGATGAAGACCGCCGGCGCGCTGGCGGCGAGCACGGCGTCCACTTGGCGGCGGGTGTCGGCGAACGCGATAACGCCGGTACAGCCCCACTCCTTGGTTATTCTCAGAGATCGCGCCTCAAAAAGCCCGGTGATCATGTGGAATTCCCAGGGGCCATGGCGGTGCGCGTAGCGCAGGATGCCATTGAGTATCTGCCGGTGGATGATATTCGCGGTCGGAATCACCAGCAACACGCGCGGCGTACCGTTCCGGCGCGTCGTGGCGTGAGGCGGCCCATGGTTGCCGCGTTTCATTTCGCGAACATCATAGCAATTTTGCGCGTTGATCGCTAGCTGCATGGCCCCGTTTGTGGGATGATCCTCGCCAATATGAGTCATGGCAGAGTGAGAGCGCCGATGGCGAAGGATGCATGGCTTGTCGCGGCGGCGGTATGGGTCGCACTCACGACTGCGGGGATGGCCGGGACGCCCGAGCAGGGAAGGCCCTCATTTGTGGAACTTGCCAACAGTCGGGTGGCCGTGCGCTTCAGCCTTGAGAATGGCGCCGTGACATCGATCAGCAACCGGCTTCAAAGGGTGGGGTATACGGTCGATGGGCGGGAGCAGGGCCTGTTCTCACTCAAGGGCCGTGCCGGTACGACGGTGAGCCCGAAGGTGCTTGCGCAGGGTCCCCGCAATTTTATCGGGCACCGCTTGAGCCGGCTCGGGAACGTTCAGGCACTCGAGATGGATTATCAGCTCGCCGTCGCGCCAGGCGGTGAGGTCAAGGTGTCATGCCGGGCGACGTTGGCGGACGACGCGAGCGATATCCGTTGGACGATCAAGATCGACAATGAGGCGCGGGACACGGAGATCGTTGAGGTCCTGTTCCCCATCCTCGGCGGCTTGCGCATCGGACGACAGACCGCGGATGACGTTCTGATGTGGCCCGCGTGGGGCGGAGGCCGGTTGATGGCTGAACCGCAGAAGAACGGTGGGCGGAATGGCATGTACGCCGGAGGAGGCGCCGTCATGCCATGGGTGGATATCTACTCCAAACCCGCCGACGGGGACTCGTGTTGTGGGCTCTATGTGGCGAGTCATGACACGAATTTGCTCGTGACCACCTTATACAGCACGCCCGATGAAGACGGCAGCAGTCTAACCCTCCAGATGAGAAAATTCGCGCGCGTGCGGCCGCGCCAGAGCTGGACATCGCCGGAATTCGTGACGCTGGTCCATGCCGGCGACTGGCACGCGGGTGCCGATACCTACCGGGCATGGTTCAGCGCGATTTCGCCGAGACCGGATCCGCCGGCGTGGCTCACGCGATGCGACGGTCGACTGGAATGGACGCTGCCGCTGGATGGCACCGGCCGCTTCGAGAAAGACATCCCCGAGAAGGTCGAGCTGGCCCGACGGTTCGGGTTGAACTTCGCCCGTTTCGGCGGACAGATGATCGCCAGTGTATCCACCGGCAAGCAGCGCTGTAACCGCCTGCCCTTTCCCGATCCCGTCATGGGCACCGAGGAGGAGTTCGCGGCGGTGTTGAAGAAAGTGCGGGATCAGGGGTTTCGCGCGGCGTTCTACATGAACGGCATCGCCTGGGATCCGCGTTGGCCACGGATCCCCCCCGGATACGAAGGAAAGATCCCCGCCTCTCTCAATATCCCGGACTGGGAGGGGGGCTTCAAACGACACGCCCTGCAGCGGTACGACGGCTCGTTCTATACCCAATACACGAAAGCCAGCGGCCACTGGCCGGCGCCGGCGCCCGATTCGCCTTATAAGTGCCTCTTCTATTTCATGTGCCCGGCCTCGAAAGGATGGCAGGACCATCTGCACCACTGGGTCGTGGAGAAGTATCTCATGCAGTACAATGCCGGCGCGATGTTCCTTGATCAGATCGGGGCGGAAAGCGCCCGGTATTGCTGCAATCCCGAGCACGGTCATGAACATCACGGCGGGCAGTGGATGCCCGGCGTGATCGAGATGGCCAAGCGCATAAAACAAGACGCGCGACGAATCGACCCCGACTTCGCGTTGGAGACCGAGGGTTTTGGCGATATCTACGCTCCCTATTTCGACTCCTTCTTCATCGCCCCGTCATCCACCGGCATCTGGCCCGACTCGCATCCGGAGGTCGTCCGCTATACATTTCCAGAAGTGATCTTTTTCGACGGATTTTGGCACATCCAGAATCCGGATTTCACGCGCACGCCGGAGGCGACGCTCAATGAGGTCTTTCTGATGGGCAACCGTTTCCTCGTCTACGCCCAGCCCAGTGTATTGACGCAGCACACGATCGATGTGGTGAACCTGCGGCGGCGGATCAAACATGTCCAATATGCCGCGCGGTTCATGGACGACCTGGGCCTTGCGGTCTCTGACCCCGCGGTGCGCGTGAAACGGTTTGTGCTCGATGAGCCGGATCGCAAGGTGACCCTCTTGACCATCCACAACCCCAAGGGCGTGACGGGGGCGAGGATCGATGTCGGCGTCGAGGCGCTTGGTCCTATCGGGGAGGCGGCGGCGGCTGTGGTGGATGGCACAGTTCGCGCCATGGAGACGGAGGCGGCGGGAAACCGCGTCAGGCTGTCCGCACCGCAGGCGACCTTATCGGCGGTGCTGCTGGTCCACAGCGGCAAAGACATCATCCGCCAGGCCCGTGAAGCGGAGCAGGTGCCACCGTTGGCGCCGCACGAGGTGTCGAATCCGGTTCCCGCGCGCTAAAATGCAGGCGAGGCCGCAAGGTTTGTCTTGCGCGAGAGGCGCGTGCGGCGTCGGCTATTCGACCCTGGAAGCGAACGCGTAAATATTCAGAGGAGTTTGTCGGCCAAGTCCGACAAAATCCTAGCGTGCGCCCTTCTTCCGCCGCACGTGGAACAAGAGTCCCAGGGCGCCGACCAGAAGGAGCGAGAGGGTGGCCGGCTCGGGGATCACGAGCGCAATGTGGTTGCCATTATATGCGTAATTGATCTGATAGCCGTCTGGGGCGTCCAATATATCCGCGAACGTCCCGACCAGCGCGCCGTATTCGGCGAAAACGTAGGCGTCGTCATCCAGCGCTCCCCCGAGAAGATCGAAATCAACAGTCGCGGCGCTGATGTCCAGCGACCCGGTTACGGAAAGGACGTCGCCCGAACCAAAGCCACTCGAGTCCAATTCAATCTTTAGGATGCCATCGAGATCCGCATCGCCGTTGAATGTCAGCGTGCCAATCGAGTTACCGGGCGCGACGACGCCCCCGCTGACGCTGTGAAGCGCCGCACTGATCAATCCCGTGCCGCCCAAGGTTGCGCCCGAGGCGACCGTGTATAGCCCCCCACCCAGATGCAGCCCGTTCACCCGAAGAATGCCATTCGACACGGTTGTTGCGCCCGAATACGAGTTGCTGCCACCCAAAGTCAGCGTGCCCGCAGCTCCCTTGATAAGCCCGAGGTTGCCCGCGATTCTCCCAAGATAAGTCGTGTTGACTGGCTGGTTGATCGTGAGCGTCGCGGCCGTGCCGGACAAATTTTGGACGACCTCGTTGAGGTAATTGGTGCCGCCGTCGAGAAGGCGCGCGATGGTCATGTCATTGCCGGAGAGATTCAGAATCCCCCTTCCGGCCGAGGCGGGCCCGGAGGTGCCTAAATACACGATGGCGTTTGTCGGTATGGCGCCGGCGACTTCTGCCCGCAGATCGCCGCCCCAGTCCACCCTGAGGGTGCTGAAAGTGTTTCCCGAGACGGCCAGACGAGTGGTGCTGTTGACCGCCAGTTGCCCGTTTCCGAGGGTGATCGGATTGCCAGTCACAATCTGGTTTCCCTGATCCAGCCTCAGATTTCTATTGGTGCCGGTGATGCCGCCAGTGAGAGTCATGGGTCCTCCTGCGGCGGTGATCCATGCCTCGGCGCTACCCGCGATGGTGATCGGTCCCGCCCAGATATTGCTGCCACTGTGGCTCCGCAGCGCGCCGCGTCCCATGGCGTCGCTGTAGTTGCCACTGAGCGTCAACGCCTCACCCGCGACAGTAATGCCTCCGATAAGACGGAGCTGTCCATCGGCCACCGTCGTGCCCCCATTTGTGCTGCCCAGGGCGTTGGGGTTGGAAATCGCCAAAATGCCCCTGTTGGTCACCGTCGTCATGCCCGAAAAGGTATTGGATGCCGTGAGGGTCAAGACACCGACGCCGGCCTTGATCAGCCCGCCGCCGCCGGCGATCTCAGCGCTGATCGTTGCAGACCGGTCCCACGAATTCGTTCCCAGCGGGTTGACGGTTATCGTGGGGGTGGTCCCGGCCAGCGTCAGGATATTCAATGCGCTGCCGTTGTTGTCCAGGATCCAACCCGCGGGCGTGTTCGTGGCGGTGTCCCCGAACGTCAAATTGCCAAGGGTCCGGGGCGCATCAAAGTGGACGGTGTTGTCCGTGGTGATATTCACGGTGTTGAATAGGCCCGTCGAACCCGAACCGTCGGCTACGATGCCGCCCTCCCAATTGTCAGACACGCTCCATGCGCCACCGCTGGTGGTATTCGTCCATGTGCCGCTTGTTTGTGCCAAAGAGAGGCCGGCCAAACCAACCATCTGGAGGCATGCCACCAGCAACCTGCCCCGTGCTTTGGAAAGCCAGCGGTATCGCGGAACCAGGTCCATTCTCATAACCATTTCCTCAAAAACAAGGACGCCCATTCATGGCGCCCCCGTTTCAACCTCGACAGACACGGCAATCCGCGTGCGGATTCCCATGGCTTCATTTCGCGGCCTGCATAACCAGACCTACGACGTATCACCAAAGTGCCCCCTCATGCGCACCGGAGTCAAGAATCGAATGCTTCATCCTACTTCAGGATGGACTCATTGCACTCGATCGTCACGAGCGGTGGTTTCGGCTGCGCGCGTCCGGGAGCAACGCGTGCCAAGCACTCGATTGGCGATAAGCGCGGCGAGAAAAGCGGGGGATCGTAAGGATGATCGGCGCGATGATCGCGTTATGCGCCGGAATCCTCAGTGTAAAGATCACGATCGGGACGATCTCTGTCGCCATCGAGATCGCCGTGTAGATCAAGGCAAAGGCCCACGCCGGTAGTCTTCGGTCCATCGAGCGCGAACACCGGTCGGCATCAATAGTTGCGGTGTCCTTTCGGGCCTCTTCGTCAGCTGTCAGCCCGCATTGCGAGCGGCATAGAAAGAGTGCAATCTATCATCCTGGAAACAGGCGCCACGAACCTAGCCTGCTTCCGTAGCTACCTGACACATGAGAAGAACACTCCCGTTCCTGTTCACGGTGATGGTGCCGCTCGCTGGGATTCAGGCGGCCGATTCCAGTGAAGTCCCGCCGCCCAAAGAGCTGTGGGTTGGGTTCAGCCAGGTGGACATCACGCCGCCGGTCGGTGCCATCATCACCGGACCGGGCGGGCCGGTGGGCACGGGCACGGAAGATCCTCTGCGGGCCAGGGCGATGGTCGTGCGGAGCGGAGATCGGAAACTGGCCATCGTGGGCGTGGACCTCGTGAAGATTCGCCGCGATCTGGCGGACCAAGCCATCGCGTTGGTGACGGGGCAGACGGGCATCACCCGTGGCGCGGTGTTGATTTGTCCGAGCCACAATCACAGCTCGCCGCTGATCCCGATGGGCGGTCCGAACAATAAAGACTACATCGCAACTCTGCCGAAGCTGATCGCCGACAGCATCGTGCGGGCGGACAAGGCACTGCAGCCCGCGCGCATGTCCATCGGACGATCGCTGGTCTATGAGGGGCATTGCAACCGCCGGGTGATTTCCAAGGCGGATGGACTCGTGCTGAATGTCTGGTTGAAAAAGCTGGACGATCTGAAACAGGTCCCGCAGGTGCTGGGCAGCGAAGGCCCCACCGACCCCGAGCTGTGGGTGGCTCGCTTCGATGCGCCCGACGGGAAAATGCTGGGCGCGCTCGTAAACTTCACCTGCCATCCCGGCCTTCATGATCGCATCAAGATACATACGTGGTCGGCGGATTTTCCCGGCGTGATCGCGGAGCACATCACCCAGGCATTTGGGAAACAGGCGGTGTGCGTGTTCACCCAGGGAGCTTCGGGCAACATCGAGCCCCCCGTGATGTGGACCCCCGATTGGAGGGAACGATCTGCGGTGTTTGCGAGGGCGGCCGTGGACGCGGCCAAGGGCGCTATTCCCGTGAAGGAACCGGTCGCCGTGGACTACGCGCGTCGCGATGTGGATGTGCCGCGCTGCAATGCCGAAACCCAGCCCGAAGGTGCCATCGCTCGCCTGGGCTGGCGGCCGGAATCATTCCAGGGCGCGAAGCGCACCGCCGAGGCGATGCCGCGCACGCTCAATGTGCCGGTGAACGCCGCGCGCATCGGCCCGTTCGCCATCGCGACGAATGCGGGCGAACTTTTTGTTGAATGGGGCATCTCGGTGAAGAAGCGCTCGCCTTTCCCCCATACCGTGCTGGCCGAGCTGACAAACGACTGTGTCGGATACGAGCCCACCGAGCTGGCCTTCCAGCACCAGGGCTACGAGACCCTAGCAGGTGTGAATTTCGTGTCGCCCGAAGGCATCCAGAGGCTCGTCGATACGGCGGTCGAGTTGCTGAACGGATTGTGGGAAGCGGATGGCCGCTGACCTGAAACTTCACGCTGCGCCCAAGACCGTGGGGCGGACAATCCTGTCCGCCAACCCACGATGTGGCAACGTCTTGTGATTGCAGACAAGATTGCCCGCACCACGTCGCGGAAGTTTCCACATGAATGATGCGGCGCGCTCTCGATCCGGTCGACCCCGCATGGCGCTTCGGCCTTGAGCGGCGCGCTCGGGGGTCCCATCATCTGGCAGCCATTGGAGAAGATTGCGCAAACCCATGCGATCAGTCATTCACGCCATGCACCCGAGAGTCTCCCGCCGCACCTTTCTGAAGACGTCCGCCGCGCTCGCGGGCGGTGCCCCGCTGGCGGCGGGGGCGATGAAGGCGAAGGCCGCCGGGGCGAAGGCTCCGCTGATGGCCTACGTGGGCACGTTCAGTTCGCCGCTGCGCGACGTGTTGCCCACGCAGGTCGATCGGCCTCCCGGAAATGGCCGTGGGATCCATATCTTCGAAGCGGATCGCCTGACGGGCGCCCTGACGCCCCGCGGCGTGTATGAGGCCGGGAGCAGCCCGAATTGTCTGGCGGTGAACGACGGCGGCACGCGCCTTTACTGCACCAATGAGACCGACCACGTGGGCGAGGCCAACGAGGGCACGGTCAGCGCCCTCGCGATAGACCGCGCCGATGGTCATCTGACTCTGCTCAATACCGTCGCCTCCGGTGGCGCCGGTCCGACCCATGTGAGCATTCATCCGTCCGGCAGATTTCTGCTGGTGGCCAATTACTTTGGCGGTTCCGTGGCGGTATTGCCGGTTTTGCCCGATGGGCAGCTTGGGGCGGCCACCGATATCAAGAAAGACGAGGGCGCCATCGGACCGGCCCGGCCCTCGAACGCTCCACCGGGCAGCTTTGCCTTCAGCGGGCATGATCGGACCCATGCCCACATGGTCACGGCCGATCCCTCGGGGCGTTTCGTGCTGCACACCGACCTTGGGCTGGATCGAATCTTTGTCTGGAAATTTGACGGGCGCGGCGGCGTTCTGGCGCCCAATGATCCGCCCTGGGTCGCGCTGCCGCCCGGTGATGGGCCTCGGCACTTCTGCTTCCACCCCAATGGGCGCTGGTTCTATTGCCTTCAAGAGGAGGCGTCCACGGTGGCCCTCTTCGACTTTGATGCCGTGAGGGGGCAACTGACCCCGAGGCAGACCGTCTCGAGCCTGCCGCCCGGTTTCGCGGGCAGCAACTTCTGCTCGGAGATCCTGATTTCCGGCGACGGCCGCTTCATTTACGCCGGCAACCGCCTGCATGACAGCATCGCGATATTCTCCGTGGGCAAGACGGGGGAACTGACCTTCGCTGGGGAGGAGTGGACGCGCGGCGACTATCCGCGGAGCTTTAATTTGGATCCGGCCGGCCAATTTTTCTACTGCTGCAACCAGCGGGGCGATAACGTGACGGTGTTCCGCGTGGATCGCGGCACCGGGCTACTGGCGTTCACCGGCCATTACGCGCCCGTTGGAAATCCGTCGTTCGTCCTGCTCCTCGACCTCGCCAAGGACGGATGAATGGCCGCGCGCCAACCCACAGCATGGAGAGAAAGGCCGAGATGAAGTTGTGGCGAATGTTGCTGCCTTGGGTCGCGCTGTTTTGTGCGGCGCCTCACGCGATCCATGGCGCGGTGGACGCCGACATGCGGCGCCAAAAGAAACTGATCGCCACCGGCTGGGACAAGGCCGACACGGAACGGCTTTTTCAGAATCTGGACCAGATGGAGCAGAGGCCATTCGACGGGGTCGTGATCGATTGCGAGGGAAGGATCGACGCGGAAAAGCGATGCCCGATGCGGGCCGCCTTCAAGAAAGACGAATGGCGGCGGGAATGGTTCCAGGCATGCGTGGACCGGATGAGGGCCTGCCGGTTCAGGCGGTTCACCGACAACTTCATCACGGTCGGCGCAAATCCGGGCAACGTGGATTGGTTTGATGACGAGGGCTGGAAGCAGATCGTGGCGCATTGGCGGATTGCGGCATGGGTGGCGAAACAGGGGGGATTCAAGGGCATCCTTTTCGATCCGGAACCCTACTCGAAGCCGCACATGCAATTCGCGTACTCGGCGCAGCCGGGGAAGGAGGCACACGACTTCAATGCCCATCACGCCAAGGCCCGCGAGCGCGGCCGACAGGTGATCGCCGCCATCGCGGCCGAGTATCCGGACATCACGCTCTTCTGTTATTTCCTGAACATCTCGTGCGCGACGGCGACGGGTCAGGCGGATCCGCGGGCCCTGCTATCGGCGCTGGGTTACGGCCTGCTGCCGCCATTTGTGGATGGCTGGCTTGACGCCATGCCGCCGACGATGACCGTGGTGGATGGTTGCGAGCACGCCTACATGTACAACAGCGCCGTGCAATACCTTGAATCCGCGCTTAAGATCAAGGGGGCATGCCAGGAATTGGTTTCGCCAGAGAACCGCGCGAAATATCGGTCGCAGGTGCAGGTGGGGTTCGGAATATATCTCGACGCCTATTCGAATCCCGAGGGATCCAAATACTTCATGAAAACCAATCTCCCGTCGCGGCTGCATCAGCTGAGGGCGAACCTGTCGGCGGCATTGCGGTCGGCCGACGAGTACGTGTGGGTCTATGGCGAAAAGTTTCGCTGGTGGCCGACGCCGAACAAGCGCGTGAATGAGCAGACCTGGCCGGAGGCACTGCCCGGATGCGAGAAGGCGCTGCGATTCGCGCGAGACCCGCTGGATTATGGGAGGCAATGCATCGCCGAGAAGACCCGGGCCGGCCAACTGGTCAACCTGGCGCGCAATGGCGACTTCGCATCGGACATGAGCCCGGCGCCGGCGCCGGAGGGCGCGGTCGAGCGCTGGAAACAGGGGGGATGCCCCGCAGGCTGGCACGTCTGGCAGGCGGCGGAATCAAAGGGCGCGTTCACATGGGACCGCGAGCATGGCGCTGCGGGCAAGGGCTCCGCGCGCATCTCGGGCGTGGCGGAGGGTTGCCTCATTCAAAGTTACGACGTGAAAGCCGGCGAGCGCTTTGCCGTGGGGGCCGCCTTGAAACTGGAGGGCAAGGGCGATGGGCGCATCCGCGTTCGCTGGCAGACCGCCGATGGTCACTGGACTCATGAAATTCAGGACAAACTCATCCCCCCGAACGGCCCCCGCGGCCAATGGTCGGATCTGTTTGGGGTCGTCGAGATCCCGGAGGACGTGGGCAAGCTCGTGCTGCTTCTCGGGGCTGCCGGTCAGACATCAGCGGAGGATCTGGCGTGGTATGACGATGTGAGGGTCTACAAATTGGAATGAGGTGAAGACTCTCGGTTTATAATGCGCCGATAGAAAGCCCGGCCATGTCGCGTCTGTTTGCCCTGCTGCTTGTCGTTTCGGCCACTGCTAGCGGCCTCGCCGGCCCGCGTCCCAATGTCCTGCTCATCATCAGCGATGATCAGGGCTACGGTGATTTCGGATTCAACGGCAACAGGCTGGTGAGAACGCCGAGCCTGGATCGTCTGGCGGGCGAGTCGGCAGTATTCTGGAATTTTGTGGTGGCCGCCGCCTGCTCGCCCACGCGGGCGGCGCTCTTCACGGGCCGCGATCACCTGCTGACCGGCGTGTGGGGCGTGCCGCCGCGCGCCAACCTGCGGGCCGACGAAGGGCGGATGCCCGCTTTCTTCAAGGCCGCCGGATATCGCACGCTGCATGTCGGCAAGCTCGATTGCGCAAAGATGGGCAAGATGAATCCGACGGCCTTTGGCTGGGAGGATTATCTTGGCGGCGGCGGCTACGAGCATCGCGACCCGATGATGTGGAAACCAAAAGACAGCGCGCGCGGCCATGGTTGGACCGCCGACATCTGGACCGAGTACGCGCTGGACTTCATCCGCGGGCACGGCGACGGGCCATGGCTCATCACGCTAGCCTATATCATCCCGCATCTGCCATGGGTGTGCGACGAGAAATACAGCGCGCCATTTCTCGCGGCGGGCTGCTCGAAGGATCTGGCCGCCTGCTACGGCTGCATCGCGCACCTCGATGCCTGCATCGGCCGGTTGCTCGATGGCCTGGGGGAGAGCGGTCAGGATCAGCGCACCATCGTTGTATTTCTCAGCGACAACGGACCGACAGGCCCTGAGGTCAAACAGTCCGGAAAGGATGGTTTCGTTACGGGCGCCGATTGGGAGAAGCGCAACGCGGCCGGCCTCCGCGGACACAAGGCCGTCGTGTGGGAGAACGGCATCCGCGTCCCGTGCCTGGTGCGCTGGCCCGGGCACATTGCGCCGGGCGAGCGGGCGGCGTTCGGGCGTGCCGAGGACATTTTGCCCACGCTGCTGGATCTGTCTTCCGTTGGAGAGGGGGCCGTTCCCCATCAGCCATTCACGGGCGCGAGCCTGAAATCGGTCCTCATCGGCAGATCGGCCTCCGCCGGGGCACCGGAGGCATTCCGCATCGACATCGCCGGGCCCGGCGCGCCGAGGGAAGTGGCCGATGTGAGGCGGCGCCGTTTTGAAGATGTCCATGTGACATTGCGCGGCGAGCGCTTCAAGCTGCACGCATTTCCGGGCGGCGCGACCGCGCTCTATGACCTCTCGATCGATTCGGGCGAGACCGAGGACGTGCAGGCGAAGTTTTCGGAAATCGCCACGCGCATGCTGGGCGTCTGCCGCGCGCGGTGGGAGGCCGTGATTGCGAGCGACCGCGCATTTGCGACCCCCGGTGTTGGGGTCGGACCACAGGTCGCGCTGAAACCGCAGGCACTTGCCAGGCAGAAGGCCCTGAAATTTACCCCCTAGGGCTGTTTTTGGAGACCGAGGATCGCCCGTAAGAACGCGCCGTTCCCAAGGGGGTCGGAGGCCACGAAAATAGACCGCCGGAAGTCCTTAACCACGAATGAACGCCAATGAACGCAAATCATTTCGCGGACTTCGCGCTTTTCGTGGTTGCCTCCACCGCCGATAACAGGAGGCCAAGCCGCTCTAGCAGCATCGCCCGATATGTGTCCCGGTCTTTCGCGAACAGGAAAAGATAAAACCGGTCGTGGCGCCTGTGCGTCACTTGATAGATTTGGCCAGGAAGTATGTACCGATTCGCCGCAGCAGAGAAACCGTGCGGTCTTACAGCCAAAAAACAGACCCCAAAAATGGCCCTAAGAGCAGCAATGACGCTTCATCCTCTCGGTAACTTGTTGCGGTTTCAACAGCTCCTTTGGTCCGACCCCGAAGTCCCGACGACTCACTCGATCCGTGGCGAGGCGGGCGCCGGCATGCGGCGCCAAAAGAAACTGATCGCCGCCATCGCTGCCGAAGTTTCCGGAAATCCAACGAGTGGTCAGGCGCTCAATGTCCGCAGGGGCCGGAGCCACAAGTCGGCTTGATATCCGGCTTCACGTGGGTGACCTCGGTCCTTGTGCCCCTGACGATTTCGCGAGTGTTGTTCTGGTTGGATTCCACGATCTCATCGCGGATTCCCTTGATCCTGACTTTAGTCAGTTTCTTGATTTTTCCCTTGAGGTCTTTCTCGTCCGGACACACTGCTAACTGGCCCTGATAAACGGTCTTCTTTAACTTCCATTGTGCCATCTTCCCGGTGGTCTCAAGATCCGCGCTCGACACGGCAGACCGTGCTGCAAGCGTATTGATCTGCTCGTCGCACTCCTTGATTTTGGCCTTCAGATCCTGAATCTCGTACAACTGTTCCTGTAGGGGTCTGATCTCGTCATCAAGGGCGGCAATAATGGGCTTGGGGTTGTTGACAGTCTCAGTGGTTTTGCAGCCGCCCGAAATGAGCAAGAACGCCAGGCAGCTTGAAACGATGAGCGGGCCGCTTCTGCCTAGAGGCCGGCCGATGCCGGGGGCGGCGTCTGGGAATTCAGGGCATAGGGTATTGGTCCGGTTTGTGCGCTTGGGACGTTTGATTCCAGACATGCATGCCCTCCCCGTGTTTAGAAAACTAAACGGCCTCGCGAACCGCCATGTCAAGAACAAATTCATGTGACGAGGCAGTTTGAGAGTTACGCGCGATTCGCGGCGGCCCTCAGGGTTGTTGGGGTCGGGCCACAGGTCTTGCTCCTAACCACGAATGAACGCCGGTGAACGCGGATCATTTCGCGCACGTCGCGTTTCTCGTGGTTGCCACCACCGCCAAGAACAGGAGCCCAAGCCGACCCCGAAGCTGCGGGGGGGTTACTGCCGCCGGGGCTTGCTGTTTCGCCCGCGCCGTCTTGGATCTCGTTGAATGAAAGTCTTGGTGACCGGTGCGACGGGCTATGTGGGAGGGCGACTGGTGCCGCGATTGCTCGAGGCGGGGCATCGGGTGCGGGTTTTGGTGCGGCGGGAGCGTTCCATCGCGGGGCGACCGTGGGCTGATGGGGTCGAGGTTTTCGTTGGCGACATGGTGGAGGGGGAGCTGCCGGCGGCGGCGTTCGCGGGGGTGGACGCGGCGTATTACCTCGTGCACTCGATGCATGCGGGGCGCGATTTTGCCCAGCGGGATCGTTCTGCGGCGAGCCGCTTTGCGGATGCGGCGCGGGACGTGCCGTTGACGGTGTACCTGGGCGGACTGTTGCCGAGCGGCGGTGGCCGCCCATCGAAACATCTCGCGAGCCGGGCGGAGGTTGGGGAGGTATTGCGATCGCGCCTGCCCACCACGGAATTTCGGGCGGGGCCGATCATCGGATCGGGTTCCGCGTCCTTCGAGATGGTGAGGTATTTGACGGACCGGCTCCCGGTGATGGTGGCACCCCGTTGGGTTTTGAATGAGGTGCGGCCGATAGGGATTCGGGACATCCTCGCCTATCTCTTGGCGGCGTTGGGCAAACCGCCGCTGGGGGAGATCGATGTGGGCGTGGCGCCCATGACCTTCAAGGCGATGATGGAGGAATATGCGGCGGTGCGGGGCTATCGCCGCTTGATTCTGCCGCTGCCTGTGTTGGCGCCGACGCTGGCAGCCCTGTGGGTGGGCCTGGTCACCCCGATCCCCAACCGGATCGCCGTGCCCCTGATCCAGGGCATGATCGAGCCGCTGGTGGGGGACACCCTGAGGGCGAGGGAGATTTTCCCCGATATAGAGCCGATGCCATATCGGCGGGCGGTGGCGCTGGCGATGGAGCGCATCGGGGCCAATCTAGTGGAGACGCGCTGGAGCGGCGCGGTGGGTGCGGCGGGAACCTTCGAGTTGATCGATTGGGAGGGTCTCATCCGCGAGGTGAGGTCGGTGCATGTCGCGGCGCCACCGGAGCAAGTTTTTCGCGCGTTCTGTTCGCTCGGGGGCGAGCGCGGTTGGCTCGCCTGGGATTGGGCGTGGCGCGTGCGCGGCGCGGCGGACCGCCTTTTTGGCGGCCCCGGACTCCGGCGTGGCCGCAGGCACCCGGAGGAATTACTCGAGGGCGAGGCGGTCGATTTCTGGCGCGTGGAGCGTGTGCAACCGGACAAGCTGCTGCGCCTTCGCGCCGAGATGAGGGTGCCGGGAAAGGCGTGGATCCAGTTCGAGGCGGTGCCCGAGCAGGGTGGGACCCGCCTGGTGCAGACGGCCTTCTTCGCCCCCGATGGGGTGCTCGGCGCGCTCTACTGGTATACGCTTTACCCGATCCATCGCCCCATTTTCAGCGATCTGGTGCGGGCGATTGCACGGCGCGCAGCAGAAACCCCTTGCGCGCCCCGGCAAAGCGGCCAGAATTAGTGGGTTAGACATCTCAATAAAAAATCCTGAAACAGGAGGCGTGCGATGGACGGCATTGGAAGGAGAAAGTTTTTGAGTCGTGGGCTGATGGCCTCTGGGGCGGCGATCGGGTTGCAGAGTTTTGAGGAGCAGCACCTGGTCGCGCGGGCCGAGACGGCCGCGGCGCCGGCGGCGGGGGGCTCCCAGATCCCGAAGGGCAAAATCGCGGGCATGGAGGTCAGCCGGGTCATCTGCGGCGGCAACCTGATCGGCGGATGGGCGCACAGCCGCGACCTCATGTACGTGTCGCCGCTGGTCAAGGCGTATCACACCGACGAGAAAGTGTTCGAGACCCTGCGCATGGCCGAGCAGCGCGGCATCAACATGCTGCTGGGCAACCCATCGGCCGACCGCGTCATCAACGAGTACTGGAAGAAGACCGGCGGGAAGATCCAGTGGATCTCGGACTGCGCGCTGAGGGGCGACGTGCTCGCCGGCGTGAACCGCTCGCTCGATGGCGGCGCGGCCGCGCTCTATGTTCAGGGAGGCATCGCGGACGGCATGGTGCGCGACGGCAGGATCGACGAGATCGGTAAGGCGCTGGAGGTCATGCGGAAGGCCAAGAAGCCGGCCGGCATCGGGGCGCACAGCCTACAGACGATCAAGGAGTGCGTGGACGCCGGTTTCGAGCCGGATTTCTGGATGAAGACCCTCCATCAGGATGCCTACTGGTCCGCGACGCCGAAGGAAAATCGCGCCGACTTCGACGAGATCGGTGGCAGCAAATCCGAGCACGGGAAGCACCACGACAACATGTGGTGCACCGACGCGCCGGGCACCATCGAGTTCATGAAGAGCCTCAAGGCGCCGTGGATCGCGTTCAAGACGCTGGCCGCCGGAGCCATCCATCCTAAGCGCGCCTTCCAGTGGGCCTTCGAGAACGGTGCCGACTTCATCTGCGTCGGCATGTTTGACTTCCAGTTGAAGGAGAACTGCGATATCGCGTGCGAGGCCCTGGCGGCGGTCCAGAAGGCCGGACGGCCCCGCGAGTGGATGGGGTAGCCGTCCCGGGGGGACCGGGCCCCGTGCTTGTGGCGCCCCGAGCCGTCACACGGGCGGGGCGGTGTCCGCGATAAGGCCGAATGGGAGGAGTGCGCTCGCGGCCACTTCAATCGTCCGCGAGCGGGATCCTCGCAGCCCGATTTAAAACCCACGCAGCAGTCGCGTTGGGCGCGGGAGGGACGCCGGCCCGAGGCTGTCTCAAAACTCAAACGCGCAACACGGAACACCCAACAATCAATGCCCAGCTGATGATAGGGGGGACTTCCAATGGTGTGCGGCGCGCGACAATGCACGGCATCTCGCAGAGATGCCCTACAAAATTTGTAGGCCGCCTGTGCCAGGCGGCTCGGCTCAGAGGTTTTGAGACACGCTCGCCTCGTGGGCCGGGTTGGCCCGGGCGTTGCGCGGCCGGTGCATCGCGGACGCCGGGGACGGCGTCCCTCCCAGCTGATACTGAGACGCCAGCGTGGAGGTGATGATCTGGCGTTTTGAGACAGGGTCGGGCCGGTGTCCTGGCCTTCCGCCCCGGGCATTCCGATTGACAGCGGAGGTCCGGTGTGTGCTCTCTGGTCGGCGTGGCGAATGATTCTTCTGGGCCGTTGCGGGAGCGCGTGATGGCGGTGGTTCCCGCGAGGGATGCCGCCGGGACGATCGCCTCTGTCGTGGCGGGGGCGTCGAAGCATTGCGCGCGGGTGATCGTGGGTGACGACGCGTCCGGGGATGGGACGGGTGAGGAGGCGCGGCGGGCCGGGGCGCGGGTCGTCGTGATGCCGCGGCGCCGGGGCAAGGGGGCGGTATTGCGGCGGTTGTTCGCCGAGGCGTGGTCGTTGGGAGCAGAGGCGGTCGTGGCGATGGACTCGGACGGCCAGCATGACCCGGATGATGTGCCCCGCTTCCTTGAGGTTCACGAGAAGGAACCCGCGGCGTTGCTTGTCGGGGACCGGTTTGCGGGTGGTGGACCGATCCCGGAGGCCCGGCTATTCGCACAGCAGATGGCCGCGACGTTCCTTGGGCACGCGGCGGGGTGTCGGTTGGCCGACTCGCAATGCGGGTTTCGGCTGGTGCCGCAGACGGTGGCAGAGCTTTGCGCGACGCGGTCGCACGGGTTTGCAATGGAGACCGAATTTCTTATCGCGGCGATGGCCCGCGGCGTGCCGGTGCGCGGGGTGCCGATCGCCGCGCGGTATCGGGAGGGTCAGGGAAGTCACTTCCGGCCGCTGCCCGACTTCCTGTCGATCGCGTCGGTGGTGGGGGCGTGCCTCGTGGTGCGGGCCGGTCTTGAGTGGGCTGGCGTGGACGATGCACTGATGCGCGCAGCGCGTCTCGCGGGTTCGGGATGGATCAGGCTTCCGGCGCTGGCGCTGGCGCCCGCGCTGGTGCCGCTTCTGCTGGTGGGAGCGTTTGGATCCCCGGGCCGTTTTCCCATGTTTGGCCAGACCAGGGAGGGTGCTGCCATGTTCGGGCGGGATTGCATGCGGCTGGTCGCCGGCTTGATGCGGGTACCGTTCATGCCACGGTAGGCAGCGGGGCGCCGGGCGGTGCGACGGCCTTGGGTTATCGAGGACCGGGCGTCACATCCCGACGGCAGGGCACCACCAAGAACAGAAATCGACTCGAACGTGGCGCGGGCAATCCTGCTCGCGACGTCCGCCAAGGCACGCGGCGGCGGGCAGGATTGCCTGCCTCACGGCTATGGGAGTTTTCGAACTATCGCCTGAGGCGGTTCTTGATGGCGCGGTCGATCTCGCGGTTGGCCGCGGCCCGTTTGATGTCATCTCGGCGATCCTCGTGGGTCTTGCCGCTGGCGAGGCCGACGACGATCTTCACCCGGCCTTCCTTCCAGTGCATCTCGAGGGCCACGATGGCGCGACCCTTGGCCTCGACCTCGGTCCGCAACGAATCGATCTGGGCGCGGTGCATCAGGAGCTTGCGGGGTCTCTCGGCCTCGTGATTGAAAACACCCCCCGCCTCATAGGGCGCGATGTGGCACTGGTAGAGAAAGATCTCGCCTCCCTCCACCCGGGCAAAAGCATTGGCGAGATTCACGCGGCCTGCCCGGATGGATTTTACTTCCGTCCCAGACAGAACAATGCCTGCCTCGACCGTCTCAAGGATGTGGAAGTCCCTGCGAGCGTGTCGGTTGGTTGCGATTGCCCCGCTGATCTTGGTGCCCATGGCGCCGAGGGCGCGCCGACGAACCGTCAGCCGCGCTTGCGGCGAGCGGTCTTGCGGCGGGCGGGGTTGCCGTCTTCCTCGTCAACGATCTCTTCGAAGACGAGTTTCTTTTCGGAGATTTCCTTCAGGGCGACATCCATGAAGGTCATGGTGGGATCGACTGGGACCAGGGGCCGATAACCGAGACCCAGCTGGCGAACACGGCGGGAAACCATGTTTACAAGAATATCGGGGTTCGGGACGAGCGAGCGAGCGGAAGTGACGAGTTCGGCCTTCATAGTATGGGTGGTAAATTTCAAGACTGGCGCGCAATCGGGAAGAGTCAAGCCGAAGATTTTCATCCCCACGGCAGCTGGCTTTGGCGCAGGCGTCCGGGCGGTGCGGATGGGGTGAGATTCGAACTCACGGTCCCTTGCGGGACTCCGGTTTTCAAGACCGGCGCATTAGACCACTCTGCCACCCATCCGGGGGGTTGTCCGATGGGGGAAGGCTAGTGCCTTTGGGCGGGTGGGCAAGCCTCGAGCGGCGCCTCCGATGTCGGCGCAGTCGCGGTTGTGGCTGCGCAACCGGGAAGCCCATGCTGTTCCCAAGACAAGGGGGCGGAGCTTTTCTCCTACGCATGGCGTGGGATTGGGCTTATGAAATGGCTTGTGGCAAAGAGGGTGTCCCAGATCCGGATTTTAGAGGCCGCGCGGGTGCTGCGGGCGGGCGGGCTGGTGGTGATGCCCACGGAGACGGTCTACGGGCTGGCGGCGGATGCGTTTGATCCTTGTGCGGTCCGTCGCGTGTTCGAGCTCAAGGGCAGGCCGTCGTTCGATCCCTTGATCGTGCACGTGCTGGACACGGCGCAGTTGGTGACTGTTGCGAGGGCTGTGCCCGCATCGGTCCGGAGGCTGATCGACGCATTCTGGCCGGGGCCGCTGACGCTGGTGTTGCCGAGGAGGGCGGCGTTGCCGGCGGGGGTGACGGCGGGGCTTGCGACCGTGGCGGTACGGATGCCGCGGCATCCGGTGGCGCGGCGCCTGCTGCGGGCGTTTGGTGGGCCGATCGCCGCGCCAAGCGCGAATCGTTTTGGTCGGATCAGCCCGACTTCGGCGGCGGCGGTCCAGAAGGAGTTCGGGGCTGACACGCCGCCCGTCTTGGATGCGGGCCCGTGTTTCCATGGGGTTGAATCGACGATCGTCCGGCCATCGCGCGGGGGGTTTGAGATTCTGAGGCCAGGGGCTGTGACGGACGCGCAGATCGCGCGCGCCACCGGAAGGCGGGTGTGGTTGCGCGGTCCGCGTCCGCCGACTGCGCATCCGGAGGCACCGGGGTTGCTGAGGCAGCACTACGCCCCGTCCCGACCCGTGCGCATCCTCCGGCCTGGTTGGCGTTCGTCGCCGCCCCGGTTCCGGGGCCGGGATGCGTTGCTGGCATTCAGGGAGGGGATCGAGTGTTTTCCGGGGGTGGTGCGGGTACTGAGCCGACGGGGCTCACTGCGCGAGGCGGCGCGCAACCTCTATCGGCTGTTGCGCCAGCTCGATGAATCCGGCGCGCGCCGGATCTTCGTGGAGGAGGTGCCGGCGGGGGGGGTGGGATCGGCCATCAACGACCGGCTCCGCAGGGCGGCCGGGGTCGGAGACCGCCCGGGGGGATGAAGACCGGATTGCGGGAGCGACCGGGTTAGGTTCGATGCCGCGCGATGGGCGGCGCCGGGGGTGGGACCGACTCAGACCCGGCGCGGGCAATCCTGTCCGCGACATCGGCCAAGGCACGCGTCGGCAGGCAGGATTGCCTGCCTCACGGCCACGGGAGTCTTCGGGCAGATCGGATGCCCCCGCGCGCCCGCCTGTCGGCGGGCATTCGGGGCACCACCGGGGGTGAAAATGGGACGTGGGGGCGCGCTTGCGCGCGATTCGAATCGCCTGCAAGCAGGCTCCTACGATTCGGTGTCTGAATTGAATGGCGCTAAGTTAAGTTTGTCACGACAGTGGCACGGCCATCTTGGCCGTGGCGCTGGCCATGGGCAGGATGCCCATGCCGCGATCCCAAATGTCCCTTAACTTAGCGCCATTCGTGTCTGAATTTTCGATCTAGCCGCCCTCGCCCTGCTGCTGCATGCCGCCGAGCAGGGTATCGGGTCGGCGCATGAAGATCGCAAGCCATTCGCGCATGACGAGGGAGCGGCGTTCCTCGAGCATCCTTGCCTTGACGAGGGGCAACCGGGCGTCCAGATCCGCCGGGGGCGTGCGCGCGGTGACCAGTGCGAAGGACACCGAGTCGCCCTGGGTCCGGAGCTGGCCCACTTCGCCGGTGTCGAGTCGCGAGACCCAGGCGCGGAGCTGTTCTTCTTCGGGATTGGAGGCCTCGCCACCGGAGGCGGGCACGATTTTCTCGATCTTGCGGGCCCGGGCGCCGAGTTCGCGCATGGCCTCGTCGGCGTTTCGGCCCTGCTTCATGGCGTCCTCGATCTTCTGCCGGGCGTCGCCTGCGGCCTTGAGGGCCGCGTCGATCGCCTTGCGCTGCTGGCTTTCCCGAACGATCTCCGCGCGCACCGCCTCGAGGGGCTTGGGCTGGGGTTTTTCGACCGCGTCCATCGTCATCACGTACACCTCGTTGGTGCCGGGTACCGCATCGCTATTTGGCTGATCGGCGTTCAGCAGGAACGCCGCTTTGCCGAACCCGTCCGGGTTCTGCAGGCCAGCCGGTCCCTCCTGCGTGAACCAGTCCGATTTTTCCACCGAGAGGCCGTCCTTGGCCGCAAGGGCATCGAAGTCCTTCCGGGCGTTGCCGTCCGGATCGTAGAGCGACACCGAAAACGCCACGGCCCGTTCCCCGAGAGCCTGGAATTTCTTCTTCTGCTCTTCCTCGGCCAGCTTCTTGTCCTGCTCGCCGAGCAAGAAACGGACGAACCGGACCTTTCTGCGTTCCGGGGTCTGGAAGCGCTCTTTTTGCGCCTCGAAGGCCGCGCGCACCTCCTCATCCGTGGGGGCCGGGCCGCCCGCGAACTCGCTGGCCTTGAAGGTCACGACCCAGGCCGTGGCCGTCCCGAAAAGCCGTTCGGCGTTTTCGCGGACCTTGGCCATCGGCACGTTCGCCCCGGCGGTCAGGAGCGCGGCGGTCCGGCGGCTCAGGATCTCCTCCCCGAGCAAGTCCTCGAAACGCTGCTCGCCCACGCGGTAGCGCGGCAGGGTGTCTTTGACAAAGGTCTCGAACCGAGCGTTGTCGAAACTGCCATCCGAGGCGCGGAACAGGGGGTGGGACGCCAGTAATTGGCCCTTCTCCGCCGGGTCGACGCGCATCCCAATCGCCTGGGCCTCATGCAGCAGGATCAGCCGATGCCACGTCTGCTCGATCGCGAAATCCCGGCCCATGTCCATGTTCATGGGCATTCCGCTGAAAAGCCCGAGGACCAGCTCCGTTTCGGCCAGGCGGCCGCGGAATTGCTCCCAGGCCACCGGCCGACCTGCGAGGCGGCCGATCTTGCGCACGCCGGCCAGGTCGTCGGGGCCCAGTGTTCCCCAGAACGAGAAGAAGACCACGACCACCACGACGATGGCCCACAGCAGGAATTTCGAGCGATTGCGAATGAATTGTATCATGGGACTCTATGGTGTCAGGCGCGGGGCCGAATTTTCAAGTTGGGCATTGACGCGATCCGCGAATTGGTCTAGCAAACCGAGACACCTTTTTTTATGCGAACTGTCGGGACCGCGCTGCTGATCATGGGGCTGATTCATGCCGTCGGCCCTTGCGCCGCGCAAGATAAAATTACGAATGCGCGGGGCGAAACGATCGAGGGCAAGATCGTCAAGGTGACGCCTTCGGGCGCCCCGGTGATGCGCATGGCCAACGGCGTCGAGACCGCCGTCCCCAAGGAGACCATCCGAACGATCCTCATGCAGCCGCCGGCCGGTCTCGCCGAGGCGCGCAAGGCCCTCGCCGAATCGCAATACCCCCAGGTCTTGGCCGCCATCGAAAAGGATGCCCAGCAATTTGCCGGCCTCCAGGTGGACTGGGTCATCGAGGCGCTTGGGCTGGTGGCCGATGCCTATTTGGCCACCGGGAAGAAGACTGAGGCAGGGGCCATCTATCGCAAGATGGAGACCGATTACGCCAATTCCCCCTACGCCGTGAAGGCCAAGGTGGGCCTCGCCAAGATCAGCGTGAGCGTCAACCGCCTGCCTGAAGCCGAGGCGGCGCTCAAGCCGATCCTCGAGAACTCGCAGAAGATGCTGGCGCCCCCGGAGGCCGAGCAGCGGGTGTTCGCGGACGCGTGCTTTGTGATGGGACAGCTCGAGGAGGCCCGGGGCCAGAAGCAGGAGGCACTCGAGAACTACATGCGGGTCACCACATTGTACCCCCTGAATCCCTCCCTGGTCTCGCAGGCCGAGGCCCGCATCAAGGCCCTGCGGGAGGACAAATCCGTTTTCGTGAAGTAATGCAGGAACAAGGAATAGACTGGAATCAATAGCATATGAAGCGACACCTCCTCATGTTGGGCTTCGCGCTGGCGCTGCTGGGTGCCTCCGACGCCAAGATTCACGCGCAGCAGGCCGCCGCCCCGGCCGCCGCGCCAGCCGCCGCGCCAGCCGAAGGCGGGGAAGGGAAGAAGAGCGGCAAGACTCTCCGGCAAGTCTGGGTCGAAGGCGGCTGGGTCATGTACCCGCTGGCGGCATGTTCGATCGCCATGGTGGCGCTGACGGCGGAGGGATTCTTCAAGCTTCGCATTGTCAAGCTGGCGCCCCCGGCGCTCGTGGCCAGGGCCCGCGAGATGATCAGCCAGGGCGACTATCAGGGTCTCTGGGAGGTCTGTCGCGCCAACCCCTGCTTCTTTAGCACCGTGCTGGGTGCCGCGATGGAGCGCCTGGGCCGCGGCAAGGAAGCTGTGGACGCGATCATAGGCGAGGTCTCGATCAAGGAGGGCACCCTGCTGAAGACCCGCAACACCTATCTTTCGGTGCTCGGTGTCGTCACCCCGATGATCGGTCTTTCGGGTACGGTCACCGGCATGATCGGGGCGTTCGCCGTCCTCGGCCAATCCGGCATCACGGACCCCGCGGCGCTCTCGGCGCGGATTTCGGAGGTGCTGATTGCCACGGCCGGCGGTCTGCTCGTCGCCATCCCGGCGTTCATCTTCTATTACATCCTGCGCAACCGGGCGCAGGGCGTCGTGATCGTCGCCGATAGCGAGGTCAACCGCCTGATCCAGGATGTTCCGTTCGAGGAATTGCACGGCATCAAGGTGGGCGAGGGCGTGGCGCCGCAGGCGCCCGCGGCCCCGCAGTGGCAGCAGCCCATGGCCCAGGCCTTCCCGCAGCCCGGGGCCCAACAGCCGGGCCTGCCTCAGCCGCCACAGGGTTTCCCGATGCCCCCGCAAGGTTTCCCCCAGCAGCCCGGCTATCCACCGCAGGGCGGATATCCCCAGCAGCAGGGTGGTTACCCGCAGCAGCATCAGTGATCGGAACCTCTCGTCGCTGATCGGAGCGGGAGCCAACGGGACGAAACATGGCGAAGAAGAAGAAAGTCAGCATACTCGCCTACATGGGCGAGGACGAGGACCCCGAGTTCCAGATCGCCCCCATGATCGACATCTTGCTGGTGCTGCTGATCTTCTTCATGTCGATCACCAGCAAAGAGGTCATGCTCCGCGACCGCGAGATCCAGCTCGCCACGGCCACCAAAGCCGAGAAGAAGAAGAAGGAGACCGACAGTGGCGAGGTCGTCGTGAACGTCAAGTGGACCGGCTTCAATTCCACCTACGCGGTAGGTGAGCAGCAGTGCTCGGCCTATGAGTTGACCCTGATCCTGGAGCAAAAAAAGAAACTGCACGAGCAGGCGCAGCGCGGCAAGAAGCAGCCCTTCCGGGTGATCGTGCGCGCGGACCGCGAGGTCCAGTGGCGTTTCCTCCAGGACGTGCTGAAGGCCTGCGCGAGCGCGGAGATCAACAACATCACGTACGCCGTCCTGCAAGAGGGCGTGTACACCAAGAAAGGTACCTGATCCATGGCGGGCGGAGGAGGAGGCGGGGAGAGCGGCGAGTTCGGGTTGCAGATCGCGCCCATGCTCGACGTCATGTTCGTGCTGCTGCTGTTCTACATGGTCATGGCCGGGTCGCAGACCAAGGAGGCTGAGCTCTCGGTGGATCTGCCCTCGGAGGGGTCGGCGCCATCGGGCGTGGCCCCCACGCCCGTGTATCTGAAGATCGGGCGCAACAAGCAGGTCTATTTCAACGACTCGCCGGTCGATACGCCGGCGTCGGAGTCGCTACCGGCGCTGGAGGCGCGCCTCAAGGCGGCGGTGAGGCAGCTGGGTGCGAAGAACCCGTACATCGTCGTGCCCGACGAGCTGTCGCCCCACCAGCGGATCGTGGATGTGCTCAATGCCTGCGTCGATGCCGGAGTGCAGAACCTGAGTTTCGGGAGTTCGTGAGGTCGGCAGGGTGGCGTGCGGCAAATGGTAATGTTAAATTAGGTTCGGGAGCGCGTTGATGGAAGAGGAGAAGAAAAAGGCGATAACGAAGAAGCTTCGGGAGCGCATCCTCGGGGCGCGGTTCTTCGTCGGGGCCCTCTTCGTGCACGCGGTGTTGTTCCTGCTGTTCGCGGGCGTGGTGGTCTTCGAGGCATTCAGCCCGCGCCGGCAGCTGGAGGCCTTTTCGTTGATCGTGGGCGACGGGCTGGGCGAGGCGCCCCCGATGCCGCCGCCGGCCCCGACCAAGAAGCAGGATTTTCAGGTCAACATCAACAAGGCCTCCCAGCCGCAGGAGTTGAAGGTCAAGGAGATCATCACGGCGGTCACGCCCAATCTGACGCCGAACCAGAGTTTCGTGCCGACGGCCCCCGCGTTGCCCACGGCCGCCAACATCACGGGGGGCGCCGCCGCATCGTCGCTCACGGGCAACATCGGTTCCCTGGGCAAACAGGCGCTCATGGGGATCAAGAACTTCCAGAAGGGCTGGATCAAGAACCGGGGTTCGGGGAGCGGGACGGGCCCGCGGGGCATCGTGGCCGAGTTCACCGTGCACATCGGCCAGCTTTCTTCGGGTGGCGACTCCCTGGCGTTCGTGCGGTTCGGCGAGGACAAGAAGGAGATCATCGGTGGCAGCGTCCCCAATCTTGCGGAGATGATCAACCGGTTCTCCAAGGGCAAGATCAAGTGCAGGGTCCAGGGCGCGGTCCTTCGTCTCGACAGCCCGGAGATCTACGAGACGAAGCCGCCGTTCATCTACATCACCGGCCGCTCGGATTTCAAATTGACCGACGCGGAAGTGCTGAACCTGCGCAAGTATCTGCTGCTCGGCGGCTGCATCTGGGGTGACAACGCCCTCCCTGGCAAGCGCTCGCGCTTTGACATCGCGTTCCGGCGCGAGATGAAGCGCGTCATACCCGACGCGGACAAGCCGTTCGAGCCCTTGGCCGACACCCATGCGGTCTACAACAGCCTTGGCTATTTCCGTTTGCCGGGCGCGCCCGCCGGCCTCAATTTCTCCCACTGGCCGGTGGAGGCGATCAAGATCGATGGCATCGAGGCCGTCATCTACACCGTCAACGGGTACGGCGCCATGTGGCAGGTGACCTTCGACGAGACCCTGCAGAAGATCGATAACACCATCATGCAGCGCGCAGAAAAAGATTTCTGGGAGTACCGCAAGATTTTCTACCGCAACCTGAACGAGGAGACGTTGAACGAATCCTACAAGCTGGGAATCAACATCGTCGCCTACCTCCTCTTGCGGTACGAGACCAAGCTGCGGACGGTGCCCGATGTCTGATCCGGGCCGCGTACGCCCCCCGATGCGACGGCACGCGAAATCGAATAGCTGCACAGGCCGCGCCGCGCTGGGGTGCGCCGTCGCCGCATTCGGTGTCCTCGTGGCTGGGCCCATTGTCGCGCAGTCCACGAACCAGATCAACAACGCGGACATGTCGCGCGCCATCCAGACCGAGAACCTCTGGGAGGGCGTGGACAGCAAGGGGCAACTTCGAGTGCCGACCGCCACCCGGATGGCGGCCACCAGCAGCGGCAAGGTTACCGACATCCCCATGCCGGCCTCGGTTCAGGCCGGTGACGTCACGGGCGATGGTCTGCCCGATCTGGTGGTGGCTGACGGCGTGGGCTTCGTCTGGGTCTTCAAGAACAGCGGGGCGAAGGAGGCGCCGAAATTCGCCAATGGCGAGATCCTGCCCATCTGGCTATTCAGCGAGGAACGGTGGGGCGGCTATAACATGGAGCACGCCTGGGAGTGGCAGAACCCCAAGTATGTCCCGCGGCTCAACCTGACCGACTGGGATGGCAATCGTGAGCCGGATCTGGTGGTGGGCACCTTCTACGGCGAGATTCTCCGCGTGCCCCTCAACATCAGCGGCGGCCGCATATCGGTCCCCGGGACGAAGCCGGGGGATTTTGAGATCAACGTCCGGCAGCAGGGCGAGTTCTGGGGCAATTTCTTCACGCCCTTCGTGGCCGATTGGAATGGCGACAACATCCGCGATCTGATCGTGGGCGAGGGGACCTACGGGTGCAACGCCGTGTACATGCTGCAGAACACCGGCAGCAACTCGGGCCCGCGCTTCAAGGCGGAGGAGCGGAAGGTCCTTGTCTGGGGCGACGGGCGGGAGCAGCTCAAGCCCGTCGTCGTGGATTGGGATGGCGACGGCAACCTCGACGTGCTCGTGGGCGATTACAAGGGCGAGTTCACGCTTCATGCCAACAAGGCGGGCAACAAGGACCTGAAGGAACCGCTGTCCTCCGAGGGAACGCTGATCCAGGTGGGCAGCCAGAAATCGTTTGGGCAGATGTCATGCCCAGGCATTGGGGACCTCAATGGCGATGGGCTGTTCGATCTGCTGATTGGGAAGTCCGATGGCATCATCCAGGTGGCGTACAACAAGGGCAAGGCGGGGGCGCCGAAATTCGAAAAGATCGAGACCCTGCTGGGCGCCGACATCTATCCTGCGCACAAGAAGCCGGTGTATTGGCGGGAACGGTTCAATGCGGGAGTTCCGTACCACGTCGTCGATCAGGTCAATGACCCGACCAACGCGGCGGGGCCGAATCGCTCCGGCGGGGACTGCCTGAAGGTGTGGTTTGTCGAACCAAATCAGACCGTCGCCAACGGCAAGTTCCCGCAGGTCGGCGCCTCAGTCAAGACCTTCAGGAACATCGTGGACTACGAGCAGCGCGTGAGCCTGCAACTCGGCGCGAAGTACGAGGTGAGCTTCTGGTATCGGCGATCGAATCTCAAGAATCTCGAGTTTGAACTCGAGGGGTGGGAATGGGAGCAAGAGAAGACGCGGCGGGGCGAGCAGGTCCAGTGGTACGGCCAGAAACTGCTGACCCACATCCGCTTCCTCGAAGAGCTGCCGCCGGGCAACTGGAGATTCTTCAAGAAGGTCTTCGAGATCCCCGGAAAAGAGAAGGGCCGGGTTCTTGAGCGACAGTGGTTCCAATTCCTGATGGAAGGCCCCGGCGAATTTTATCTCGATGATGTTTCAATGAGGAAGCTCTGAGCGCGCCGCGGACCGCGATGCGGTCTTCTGGCGACGGGATGGGAGGTTATGATGCGCACGACAGTTGAGAGGGTGGCGGTCCTGATCGGGGTGGCGGCTGCGCTGGCGGGCGTCGTCCTGATCTGGCTGGCGGATGTGAAGTACGACCGCCAGCTCACGGAGTTGCGGCAGGTCCAGGACGAATTGAATACGATACAGACCCGGCGGGGGACGTACCAGAGGCTGGTGCAGAACCTCGTGGCCTACAGTCAAAGCCAGCCGGCGATCGATGCCGTGCTGGTGCCATTCGGCTTCAAGGCGGCCGCGCAACCGCAGCAACCGGCGGCCAGTGCGACGGCTCCTTCCGCATTGGGGTCGGTGCCCGCGGCACAGCCGGCGACGTCGACACAGACCCCGGTCGTGGCACCGAAGACAGGAGGCAGACAATGAACGATCTAAGCCGACCACCTTCCAGCCGGGTGTTTCAGTCAGTGGGGCTGGCCCTTATGGGGATACTGGTGCTTCTGGCTTGCTGGAGGGTCGCGCACTACATTGGCATCCAGAATCGCAGCTTGAGTTCCGCCATAGCAAACAGCCGCGAGCAGATCGTGCAGGGCCGCCCGGTCGCGGAGAATTACGAGAAGTTCCTGGGCGCGCTGGTGGAGTACCTCAAGGCCACGAGGGATCAGAACGTGGTCGTTCTGATGCAGCGGAGCGGCGTCCCGGTGCGCGTTCAGGACACTTCCGCGCCCCCGGCGGCCGGACAGAAGACCGGTGCCGCGCAGCCAGCCCCTTCGACGGTGCCCGCTCCCTCGAAGCGCTGACCTGAAACTTCACGCCGCGCCCAAGACCGTGGGGCGGACAATCCTGTCCGCCAACCCACGATGTGGCA
>ENA-UOWO01000281-UOWO01000281.1-activated-sludge-metagenome-genome-assembly--contig:-NODE-281-length-76671-cov-8.715908_pt1 | contig 76671 bp, 67 predicted proteins | sample MGYA00238148_ERZ761564 | MGnify/ENA primary metagenome ERZ761564 (study PRJEB28885, sample SAMN05720194) | activated sludge metagenome | isolation source: Anaerobic digester | place: USA...
AGAAGCACCTGGAAAGCGGCTCCGCCGGCGACGACGTGACCCTGGTGATCATCCGGCCGCGCGACTGATTCCGCGCCGGATCAGGGTTTCTCGAGCGTCTGCAGGAACACGATCGCCTTCCGCGCGACCTTCCGGTCCTCTTCGGGGGCTTGCCGCACGAACTCGCGCAGCGTCGTGAGATACGCGGGATCCTTCTGGAACGCCATCGCGAGAATCGCCTTCTGGCGCACGTTCGCGGATCGATCCCCCAGCATCGAGACCAGCAGCCGGGCCACCGGAGCCCCTTTCATCCGCGACAGGAGCAGCACCCCCGCAGACCGGACCCGCTCGTCGGGATGCGACGGAAGCCGGGCGATGCCTTCCAGGACGCGGCGGGGACCGAAATCCATCAGCGCCGTGCGTGCCGCATCGACGAGAACCGGCACTTCGGACTCGAGGAAGGGGCAGATCGCCAGCACCGCCTCGACACCGCCGTTGATCTGCAGCCCCTGGATCGCCGAAAGACCGACACGATGATCGGGATGATATAATAATGTAGATAATATATCGGATACGGCCGGGTCGTGATAATGGCCCATTTCACGAGCGAGGAAGGCGAGGCGGACGGGATCGGGCTTCATCGAGATGTACTCGACGAGCGCCGGCAGATGTTCGGGGTTGCGGAGCTGGAGGAGGGTTCTCAACTCCCCGTCGGTGATGGCCAGCATGCGCAGTTTGGTGACCAGCTCGTCGGCCGTGCTTTTCTCGGACAGATCCATCGTGATCTCGCCGGCCGCCGAAACGTCGATCGGGGGCGGAGGCGGAGGCGAGGCCGGCTCGCGCACATCGAGTGGGATCGGCCGCGTCGTTGCCTGCCGAACCAGATTCTGCCAGACGGCTTCGGCTTCCCGGCCCGGCAGGTGAGCCGGCCTGACCGGCGGCAGCCCCGTCGAATGGAGGTGGGCGGATGCCAGATCGATGGATGCGAGGTCCGGAGCCGGAACGGCGGGTGCCCGTGCCGGAGCGGGCTTCGGCGGCTCGGCGACGACGGGCCGCGGGCGCGGGGGCACCGGTGCCGGCGGCGGCTCAGCCGGGGCTTCGGATGCTGCCTCGTCGGGAGTCATGGGCTCAGATTCCGAAACCGTATCGGCCCCGACAGCATCCTGGGCGACGGCGGCGGGGGCCGGTTTTACCGGAGCCGGCTTCGGGGCGACTGGTTTGGCAGCCGGCTTGGCGCCGGGTTTTGCCACGGGCTTCGCACCGGGCTTGGCGGCAGGTTTCGCCGCCGGCTTGGGAGCGGGCTTCGGGGCAGCAGCCTTCACCGGCTCCGCCTCGGCATCGCCAGGCTTCGGCCCGGCTACCGCGACGCCAGATTTTTCAGCCGCCGGTTGTTCGTTTGTGGACGCCGCGGCGCCCTCGGCCGGCGGCTCGGGCTGGGCTTCCGTCAGGGCTTTTTCGAGCTCCGCGGCAGCCATGCGCTTTTGCTTGCGCTTGCGGGCGATGACGAAGCCCGCACCGGCCAGACCGCCGATGATCCCGGCAAGCATCGGCCAGTTCTTCGTTGCCCATACCGTCCAATATATTTTCGCCGTCATCGGCAGGGCCCGCTTCGAGGCGTTCGCCTTGCCGAGATACTCGAGCGCCTTGCCGAGATCGGCTTTTTTCCGGTTCGCCCAGGACATGCCCAGCGCGAGGTTTCCGAGCGGGCTCGTCGGATTCTGGTCCAGCAGTTCCTGGGCTCTGTTCCCGATGTCGAGCCAGTTGGGCCCCGCGGTCTGGATGCCGGCCTCGAGCATGATTTCGAGCAGGCGCGGCGAAGAAGCGATCAGGGCATCGTTCTGTCGCACGAGATCGACGGCTTCGTCGAATTTTTTCCCCGCCAGCAGGGCTTCGGCCTGACCCTCCACTTCTTCGACGGCACCGGGCGGCGGAGCTTCGTCCTCTTCCGCAACGGAAGCCCCTTCGCCTCCTTCTGCGGGCGGTTCCCCTTCCGTCGCGGGTGCGGCGGCATCCGAAGCGACGTTCTCGCCTTCCGTTGCGACCGGCGCCGCAACCTCGAGCTCCGGATCCCCGACAGGCGCCGCAGCAGCCGGTTCGGCGGCGGCAGGAGCCTTCTTTTCCCCGGCCATCGCCGGCCCGGCGAGATCCGGTCCCGAGGGCAGCCCTCCCAGGATGAGCAGCAGCACGATCAGAGCCGGCCAGGCGCCATCGCGATGGGTCGAGCTCCGTCCCGCCGGAGGCTGGTCACCCTTTTCGACCGTTTCCGGCACTTCTCCCCAAGCCTCTTGCAGTTCCTGCTCAATCACCTCGTCATCCGCATGCAGAAACGCGGCATAGGAGGCGTCATCGTCCTCCTCTGCGACTTCGGAAGCATCCTTCGCCATCGAGGGTTCGGCCCGAGGCTCGAACGCCTCCGGCTCGCCGATTCCGGCAAGAAATGCGCGATATTCCCGATCAGGGGTGCTTGCGGCGGCCATGAATCACCTGTGAGTGCGTTTCGCTTTCCCGTCTGAAGCCCGTATCGAACGCTTCGAACCGATCCGAGAGACCCTCGATGCGGTTGGTGTTGCGCCCCTGCCAGGGATATCGGTCCGGTGGACCCGGTCTGTACGATTCGGCTTTCTGGCGGGCTGCCGAGGAGGAGGTCTCGATTTCCCGCGCATAGCGTTCGGGTCCGGGACCGCCCTGTTGACGGCATCCCGTTCCGGCGACGAGTGCGGCGAGGCCGATGGCGAACAGGGCCAGGCGGCGAACGGCCAGCGGGCGGGTTTCATTTCGTTCGAAGATGGTTCGCAACATAGTTCAGAACCCCTGTTTCGGCTGATTCCGGCGTTTTGTTGACACCCTCCCCGTGATCGGAAATTCTGTCTGACCACGGCAGGTGGCCCTTGATATCCGCGAAAATAGCCTTAATATTAAGAAGAGAACCCGAATTTTTCGCTTATTCGCCCCCCTCGGGAGAAGATGGATGGTCATCACCGGCGCCGAACGGAACCAGCCCGCACTCCGGGTGAATCGCTCCGCACCCGGGGAATTTTTGCGCCCCGGCACCGACACGCCGGCAGCGCCCGCCACGCCCACCGCGTCCTCAAGCTCTGAGGCCTCAGAGAACGCCGGCCCAGCGAACACCCCCAAAAAAGCGGGGCGTTCGCCCTCTTCTGATCTCGATCCCAAGGCCCTTGCGGTCGTCAACGAACTCAAGCAGACGGACCGGAATGTCCGGGCGCATGAGGCGGCCCATCTCGCTGCTGGCCGGCAGTATGTGACCGGCGGCGCGAACTTCGAGTACAAGGTCGGCCCCGACGGCAAGCAGTATGCGGTTGCGGGGGAAGTGGGAATCGACACGTCGGCCGTTCCCGGCGACCCCAAGGCGACGATCGACAAGATGGAAACCGTGCGTCGGGCGGCTCTTGCCCCGAGCGAGCCGTCATCCCAGGACCGGGCTGTCGCCGCGGCTGCCGCCCGCCAGGCAGCCCAGGCCCGCACCGACGCAGCGGAGGCCAAACAGGGTGAAAAGCTGCAACCGGGCCGTCTGTTCGACCGACGCGCCTGAGGAGCCGAAGCCTTCCCCGACGACGGGCCGGCCACCGATTCAACAAACCCCTTGCGTTTTTCCTTGACTTTTCGCGCCGGAAGGTTAGTGTATTAGTAGAGTAATACACTAAAACACTAACTCACGTTGTGAAAGGCGGTGAGACGCGTGATCCGTGTGGACGAGTCATCCCCGGTCCCGATCTACCAGCAGATCGTCGAAGAGGTGAAGCGGGCGGTGCTGACAGGCGTGTTCGGCCCCGACCAGCGGCTCCCCTCGATCCGCGAGCTGGCCCTCGAGCTGAAGGTCAACCCCAACACCGTGGCGAAAGCCTACCAGGAGATGGAGGCCCAGCGCGTCATCTACTTCCGGCGTGGCCAGGGCGCCTACATCTCGCCCCGCAGCGAGGAAGAGCGCGTGCAGGAGGCGCAGCGGGAGATTTCCCGCCTGTTCCGGCAGGTGCTCGATATCGCCCACAGTCTCAGACTCTCCCGCACCCGGCTGAACGACCTGTTCCGCCAGGCGGCCCAGGAGCATCCGGACATGAAGGAGGAGAAGCCATGAACGCCCTTTCCCTGACACATCTCGGCATATCCTACGGATCCAGGCGGGTGCTGAATGATATATCTTTTGATATTCCATCCGGCCAGGTCGTCGGCCTGCTCGGCCGGAACGGCACCGGCAAGACGACCCTCCTGCGCTCGCTGTTCGGCCTGATCCCGATCGATGCCGGCACCGTCTCGGTGCTCGGCCGCGACCCCGCCCGCGAGGCGCCGGCGATGCGTCTTACCGTCGGATTCATGAGCGAGAACTGCCATCTCTACCGCTGGATGACCGGCCCCCAGCTCGGCGCGTTTCTCGCCCCCTTCTACCCCGCCTGGAACGCGCAGGCCTTCGCCGACGACTGCCGCCGTCTCGAACTGCCGGCCGACCAGCCCGTCGGCCGCATGAGCAAGGGAACGCAGCGCAAGCTGATGCTGGCCCTCACCCTGGCCCCCGCCCCCGAGCTGCTGCTGCTCGACGAGCCGCTCGCCGGCCTCGACCCGGTCGCGCGCGACCAGATCCGTGACACGATCATCGGCACCCTCGCCGACCGCGGCACGACGATTCTCCTCTCTTCCCAGGAGGTCGACGAGATCGCCCCGATCTGCGACCGCGTGCTGATTCTCGGCAGCTCCCGGCTGCTGCTCGACGCCGGCCGTGATGAGCTGGCGCAGCGGATCAGAAGGGTGTTCGTAACGCTCGAGAATCCCGTCGGGGCCGTCCCTGCCCACCCGAACATCCTCTCGGCCGCCATCATGGGCAGCCAGCTCGAGCTGGTCCTGCGCGAGTTTTCGGATGAAGCGCTCCAGGCGCTGCTCGCCAATTACAAGGTCCGCGACGTGCGCACCGAGGGCCTCTCGCTGCGCGAAATCTTCATTGCCTGCGCCGGCCGGAAGGAGGTCGCATCATGAACGCCATCCTGTGGAAGGAATACCTCGAACATCGCCTGCACTTCGTTCTGATCGTGGCCATGGGAGCCGTTTCCGCCCTCGCCCTCGCCTGGTTCCGGCAGCTCGACCAGGACACGCTGACCACGCTGCTGTTCCTCTTCGAGGCGCCCCTCTTCCTGCTGCTCCTCTCGACGCACGTGGTGAGCAATGAGGTCGAGACGGGATCGTTTCCCTTCCTGATCGGCCTCCCCCGGTCGCGCACGGCGATCTGGGCTGCCAAGCTGGTGTTCCTCGTGCTGTTCGCGGCCGCCGTCTACGGGGCCTACCTCGTCATCGCCCTTCTCGCCGGCTACCTGCCCTCCCCGTTCCGGCTGTTCCCGTCGGAGTATGACATGCGGCTCATCTCGCCGGCCTTTCTCCTCGCGGGCTTCCCGGCCGCCATCATCGCCTGCGGCTTCGCGGCGTCGATGCTCCCGACCGGCTTCCCGTCGCTGCTGGGAATGGCATTTCTCTGCGCCGTCGCGCTCTGCATCTGGAGCGGCGCGCACCTTTACCTCAACTTCGCCCTGGTGATCTGCCTGCTGAGCGTCTCCGGCCTGGGGGTCTCGTGGCTCGTCTTCAAGCGGTGCGGCCTGATGGACGGGTGGAACCGCCTCGGCTGGGCCGCCCTCGGATGGGGCATCGCCCTCTCCTGCTCCCTCGGGATCTGGGCCGGGTTCGATGCTCTCGCCGAGCGGTTTCCCAACCAGACCTCGGACTACACCTGGCATTTCCAGACATCCGCCGACGGGAAATATCTCGCCCTGGTCCGGGAATCCCCGTCGACCGCCTGGGATCCGATCCAGAACAAGCAGGCCAGCCGTCTCATCCTGTTCGACACGACGACTGGCAGGCAAACCCAGGTCGGCAACCGTCAGATATCCTTCTCTCTTCTTTCACCCAGCGGGCCCAAGCTCTACCGGGAGACGCTGTACCGCTGGCCGGGTCTGTTCACCGAGACCAGCCGCCTGATCGAGCTCGACCTCGAAACCGGCCGGGAAGCCATCATCGACACCGATGCCACCCCCGAGCACACAGCCTCCGACGGCACCCTGCTGTACAGCCGCCAGATCCGCCTCCCGAACGGGAAGGGGGTCACCGAGTTCTGCGTGCGCACGCCCCAGGGCACCCAGAAGGTTCTTCACGCCATGCTCGACACCCGGGGAAACGGGATCTGGTTCCCCGATGCGGGTGCCCTGATGCTCGAGCCGCTCGGGAGCCCTATCGGGGTTCCTCTCCTGGTCTCGATTGCCGACGGCACGACATCGCCGCTGCGCATTCCGGCCCTGGAACGGGATGCCCGGCTCTCCTTCCTCGGCCTGGAGGATTTTCCGGGATTCGCCGTGGCCCAGATTTCCGTTGGAAGCCCATCCCATCAGTTCACCTGGACGTTCGACGCGGACGGCAATGCCACCGAAGCCGCCTGGCTCCCCCCCGACACGGTCATCAAGAGCCGGATCGATGCTCATCGGGCACTGGTGCTGATCCCCGAGGCCGACCCGGACTCCCCGTCCGACCCGCTCCTGGCATCGAACCGTTGGAAACCCTGCATTGCCGACTTCCAAGCCGCCACGCTGTCAGACGTTCCGGGCTGGAGCTCGCCGCTCGACCGCACCTGGGGCGCATCCGCCTCGCGTGACGGGAAGCTGCTCTGCGGCATGGTCTTCGAGAACGGCCAGAACGTTCTCAAGACCGTCGAACTGGCGACCGGCCGCGAAGTGTCCACCGTTCCGCGCTCTTCCTGGCAGGACGAGGTCCATCCCCTCGGCCCCTCGGCGTTCCTGCTCCGCGGCGGCAGCGCGTTCTCCCGGTTCGACCCCGCCGAGCGCCGGATCACCCCGATCAACTGAGGAGCCGCGCGGCCCGTTCCCTACTCGGCGATGGTGGTGGCGGTGCCGCGGGCGCTGGTGATGCGCAGCTCGGGCCGGGCGTTGAGCACGCGCGTCTCGGGCGGCACGGACTCGGTGAGCCAGACGTTGCCGCCGATGACCGAACCCCGGCCGATGATCGTGTTCCCGCCGAGGATCGTCGCGCCGGCGTAGATCACGACGTCGTCCTCGATCGTCGGGTGGCGCTTCGCATGCCGGATCACGTTCCCCTGGGCGTCGCGGGGGAAGTTGAGGGCGCCCAGGGTGACGCCCTGATACAGGGTCACGCGCTCGCCGATCACGGTCGTCTGGCCGACCACGACGCCGGTTCCGTGGTCGATGAAGAAGCTGCGGCCGATCTTCGCACCGGGGTGGATGTCGATGCCGGTGCGGGCGTGGGCCCACTCCGTCATGATGCGCGGCATCAACACGAGGCCCTGGTCGCTGAGGAAATGGGCCAGCCGGTAGACGGCGATCGCCTCGAGGCCGGGGTAGCTGAAGATGATCTCGTCGAAACTCGAGGCGGCCGGGTCGTTCCGGAAGGCGGCGCGCACGTCGTCCTCGAGCAGTTCCCGGATCGCAGGCAGGGTCTCGATCATCGAACGGGCCATCACTGCGGCATAATCCTGGCAGTGCCGGCAGGAGCGGTGCGCGAGCTTGCAGGAGTGGAGCGACTCCCGCAGCACCTGGGCCTGGAGCCGCTCATACAGCGTCGCGACCCGGTAGCCCGCCTGGAGTTCCATCGATTCGAACGAAAGCTGGGAATCCCCGTAATAGCCGGGGAACAGCAGGAACAGCGCATCCTCAATGACCCGGGCGATCTCCCGCTTGTCGGGAAGCGGACTCGCATCGAAATGCTGGACCGCGTCGGTCCCGTTCGCAAAACCGGCCATCACGTTATCGGTCAGGCTCTTGAGCAGCGGGTTCATGGGGCACCTCCGGAGGCGTCTGTTATAGCAATAACGATAAAAAGCGCCCCGGAATGCGTTTCGTTCCGGGGCGCGCGATATGCATCAGGGGATCACTCGACGATGATCCTGCCGTTCAGGTCGCAGTAGACCATCCGGTCGTGCCAGACCAGCATCGTCTGCTCGTATCCGCCGTTCGGATCGCGGTAGAACAGTTTCCAATAGGTGTCTTCGCCGCCGGCGGTATCCGTCGTGAACCGTTCGACGCGCACGAGCGCCGGATCTTCGATCGCCGGGGAATATTTTTTCCAAAGCTGGACCGGCCGCTGGGGGGCGTCGACATAGTTCACGGGCTGCATCGTGATCTGGCCTTCCTCGACGGCCGCGAGCAGGTTCTCGAGAACCGTCGCGAGCGGCTTGTCCTGGCCGGTGGGGTCGCCATCGACGAAGGTACAGATCATCGCCGCCTTCTTCGATTTGGTGATGTCCTGGAACAGCGTCTCGGCGACTTCGCCATTCATGCGGATCGTGCGGAACCGGTAAAAGTCGGTGCGCACCCCGGGCAGACGGGCGTCGAGCTCCATGCCATACCGGGAAATGCTGACTTCCTGATACTCTTTTTCGGTGCGGGACCAGGCATCGATGACCCAGTCGGAAACATCGCCCATGCCGACGAGGGCAACATCGATCCGGCCGTTTGCGGCACAATCGAGCACGCGCTCGATCGTGTTTTTGAGGCCTTCGCGGTGTGAAACCGTCTGGGAGTTGCGCTGGATCTCGGCAACATACGCCGCATCGAGTTCGGCGATGCCTTCTGCCCGGGCGGCGGGAGCGGCGAGGCCGAGGAACATGCCGGCAAAAGCGGCCATGGCAGTGATTCTCTGAATCCGGTTCATCTGTTCATCCTCCAGGATGTCTCTTTTTTTGTCGTTCGTTTTTTTGCAGTCGATCAGTATATCACAACAGGCTCTGTGCGTCAACCCGCTGTCAGGGTGGTCTTGCATGCGAGGGACGAAGCTCCTATAATGAGAGATCGACATCCACTTCCGTCACCTGGAGGCAAAAGATGAAGCACGACGACACCACGACGCCGGCCCCGGCCGAGACGCGCACCACGACGACCCGAACCCCGGCCGGAACGCTGGTCTACTGCCGCGAGCTGTTCGAGAAAGATCTGTACCGGAACCACATGCCCCAGGTTCGCGGTGAAGCGCTTCAGCTCGCCACGCCTCTGCGCCCCTCCCCGTCGGCGGTCACCCCCACCGTCGCCACGCCGAAACGCCCGCGCGGAACGAATCCGAGACCGTGAGCTCCCTCCGCTCGGCCGGGATCACCGCGCTCAAGCGCGCCCTGGTGGCCGGCACCCCCCTCATCGCCATCAGCAGCTGGGAAGAAGACCAGGTTCTCTCGACCCTGGCCTCGATTTCGCGCTCGGTGTTCCCGTCCGAGAAGCCCCTTACGGAATGGGATCTCCAGGCCGGCATCACCAGCGGCGAGCTGAACCAGCCTGGCACCACGACGCCGGAAGCCGCGCTCGAAGCCGTGGCACGCGTGACCGAGCCGGGGTTTTTCGTCTTCCGCGATCTCGTGCCCTACCTGGGCCGGCCCGAAATCCAGCGCCGGCTCCGCCGGGTCGCCACCGCCTTCCGCGGCCAGAACCGTTTTCTGTTCCTGCTGGGCGGGGAAATCCATCTTCCGCCCGAGGTTCGCAAGGACATCTTCCTGCTCGACTTCGGCCTGCCCGAGCCGGCAGAGCTGACCGAGCTGATCCAGCGCGCCTTTGCGACGGCCGTCCGGCGCGGTGCCGAGAACCGCACGACGGCCGACGACCTGTCCGCGGCCGCCACCGCCCTCCAGGGCTTCACCGCCACGGAAGCCCAGCAGAGCCTCACGAAGCTTCTCTGGGGCGCCAAGGTCATCGACGGCACGATCGTGAAGCAGCTCCAGGAGGAGAAAGAGCAGCTCGCGCGCAAAGAGGGCATCCTCGAATACGTCCGCACCGACTTCTCCCTCGATGACGTCGGCGGCCTCGAGAACCTGAAGGGCTGGCTCGAGAAGCGGCGCAGGCTGTTTTCCCCCGAAGCCGCGGCGGCAGGCCTCAGACCCCCGCGCGGCCTGCTGATGATGGGCATCTCGGGCTGCGGCAAATCCCTCTCGGTCAAGGCGATCAGTTCGCTCTGGAACCTGCCCCTGTTCCGGCTCGACATGAACCAGGTGTATTCCGGCCTCCACGGCACCCCCGAGGGCGCGTTCCACCGGGCGATCAAGTCGGTCGAGGCGATGGCTCCTGCGATTCTCTGGTTCGATGAGATCGAGGGGGGCATCAGCAGCTCGACGATGAAGGACGGCAGCACCGGCTCGCACATTTTTTCCGCCTTCCTCACCTGGATGCAGGAGAAAAAAGCCGACGTTTTCGTTGCCGCCACGGCCAACCGCATCGATCTGCTGCCCGCCGAGATCATCCGCAAGGGCCGGTTCGACCAGGTGTTTTTCATCGACCTGCCGAACGACCGCGAACGCGAGGAGATCTTCCGCGTCCACCTCGGCCGGCGCGGCATCGACGTGTCGACGTTCGATCTGACCCTGCTCAGCGTCTCGACCGAGTTCTGGAACGGCGCCGAGATCGAGCACGTCGTCGAGGCCGGCATGGTCGAGGCGTTCGATCGCGGCGAGAAGCTGACGAACGACGATCTGTATACGATCATCCGCGGCACCGTGCCCCTCTCGCGCACGATGGCCGAACAGATCAAGTTCATCCGCGCCTGGGCCAGCGAACGCGCCATCTCCGCCTCAAAAGCCGACCGGTAACCCCCGCCGCCCACACGCCGGAACCGCCCGGCATTTTTATCTTGCACAACAAGTGTTTTTCGTGTATCCTATTGTTAGATGAAGCTAACATATTGTCACTCGTGAAACATCGGGTGACGGACCGGTTGAAGCGGCACTCACCGCGGGAGACGAAACACACATGGTCAAGATGAACGCAACGCTCGCCGATCTGCAGATCGGGGAGACCGCGACCATCCGCGACATCGACGCATCCAGCCCGACCGGCAACCGGCTGCTCGAGCTGGGGTTCATCCCCGGCACGCCGATCACGGCGGTTCAGCGGGCGCCCATGGGCGACCCGGCGACGTACCTCATCCGCGGCTATCGCATCGGGCTGCGGCGCAGCGAGTCGTCCCTGGTCGCGATCCACCCCGTCCGCCGGGCCGCCTGAGGCTTCGCCCGATGAGGCCGGTCCGCGTTTTCCTGGTCGGCAATCCCAACTGCGGCAAAACCAGCCTCTTCAACGCCGTCACCGGCGAACGCCGCCATGTCGGAAACTGGCCGGGCGTCACCGTCGACCGCATCGAGGGGCTCCGCAAAAGCGGCGACGTCGAACTGATCGTCACGGATCTGCCCGGCACCTACTCGCTCACCCCCGCAAGCCCCGAAGAACGCGTCGTGCTCGAGCAGCTCGACGAGATCTCGCGGGGCATCATCCTCAACGTCATCGATGCCGGCAACCTCGAGCGCAACCTGTTCCTCACCATGCAGTTGCTCGAACTCGGTCTGCGCCCCTGGCTCGTCTTCAACTGTTACGACACCCTGCGCCGCACCGGCGCCGAACTCGATCTGGAAAAGGTCGCACGCCTGACCGGCTGCCCCACCTTCGCCACCGTGGCCCGCTCGGGGGAAGGGGTCGACGAACTGTGTACCGCTCTCGCGGCTTCCGCCACCCCCCGCGAGGCTTCGGCCGACACGCCGGCCATGCGGTTGCCGCGCCCCTGGCAGACCGCCGTCGAGGCCACCCTCCCCGCTATCGGCGCTCCGGATTGGCCGGCCGCCACACCATCCATGCGCCTCGACGCCATCCAGGTGCTGATCGCCCACCCCGGCGCCCCGGCCACGGCGGCCGGCGCAGGCCTCGACCCCCTCCGGGAAAAGCTCCTGCGCTCCCTCGAATCGGCCGGGGACTGCGTGACGGGCGCGGGCGGCCTGCCCTGCCGGCTCGCAACCGACCGCTACGACCGCATCTCCCGGTTGCTGAAAGCCTGCCATCGCCCCGCCGAAACCCCGGTCGAGGACAACGTCTCGCCGGGACTCGACCGGTTCTTCACCAGCCGCGTCTGGGGCCTGCCGATCTTCGCCTTCCTCGTGGCCCTGATGTTCTGGACGACGTTCTCGCTGGGCGCCCTCCCTGCAGACGCGATCGAAGCAGGCGTCGAGTTCCTTCGTCACTGGGGCGCCGAACGCCTCTCCCCCGGCCTCGGCCGCGACCTCCTCCTTGACGGCATCGTGACCGGCCTCGGCGGCATTCTCGTTTTTCTGCCCAACGTGCTGATTCTCTTCCTCTGGATCTCGCTCCTCGAAGACTCGGGCTACATGGCCCGCGCCGCGTTCCTGATGGACCGGCTGATGCAGATGATCGGCCTCCACGGCCGCGCATTCGTCCCGCTGCTGATGGGCTTCGGCTGCAACGTCCCGGCGATCATGTCGACGCGGCTGCTCGACGACCCGCGCCAGCGCCGGCTCGTGACCCTGCTCATGCCCCTCGTCGGCTGCTCGGCCCGTCTCCCCGTGCTCGTTTTATTCTGCGGAATATTTTTCCCGCAGAATCCCGGCCTGGTGCTGACCGCCCTGTATCTCATCAACCTGCTCGTCCTCGTCGGGGTCGGCCGGCTGCTCGCCCGGCTGATGCCCCCCCTCACCCAGGCGCCGTTCATGCTCGAGATGCCCCCCTACCGCCTCCCGACCTGGCGCAGCCTCCGTTCGATGCTGTGGGATAAAACCTGGCACTTCCTCGAAAAAGCCAGCGGCGTCATTCTCGCCGGCACGATCCTGATCTGGAGCCTCACGGCCTTTCCGCGCGAGGTGCCGCTCAGCCGGCCGTATGCGGCCGAGATCTCCGCCCTCCGAACCGCCCCGGCCACACCCGAGACCGCCGCCCGAATCGCCGATCTCGAATCCGACATGGCCCGTGAGACGATGGAGCGCCGCTACATGGGCAGCCTGGGAAGAGCCCTCGAGCCGCTCGTCCGGCCCCTCGGGTTCGGCTGGCGCGAAGCCGTCTCCCTCGTGCCGGGCTTTCTTGCCAAGGAGAGCATCGTCTCGACCCTCGCCGTGTTATATAATCCTATCGATAAAAACCTCGGAACCGCCATGCGCCGGGAAGGGGTGACGCCGGCCGTCGGCTTCCTCTTCATGCTGTTCACGCTGCTCTACGTGCCCTGCCTGCCGACCGTCGGGGTGATCTGGCGCGAAACCCGCTCGTTCGGCTTCACCCTCGCCGCCACCCTCCTGCCCGGCGTCCTCGCCTGGAGCCTCACCTTCGCGACCTCGCTCCTCATCGGAGCGGCGGCACCGACCCGCGCAGCCGCGACCGCCACCGGGGCCGGTTCCGCGGACACCGTCGCGCTCTTCCTGACGATCGGCCTGGCGGTATGGTATCTTGTCCGCAGGTTGCGGGCCGACCTCGCGGGCGAGAGCCCGTGCACGAGCTGCCAGGGAACGAGCTGCCGGATCGCCCGGAACGACACGCCACGATGACGAGGAGCGCACCCCGCATGAAAGCATCCCCAGATCGCGCCCGGCCGAATCAGGGCCTTTCGAGCACGCTCGAGTCGTATCTCGAACACATCCACGAACTCCAGCGCAGATACGGCGCCGTGCGCGTCACCGACCTCGCCTCGGCGATGGGCTGCACCACGCCCTCGGCCACCAACGCCCTGCGCCGTCTCGCGAAACTCGAACTGATCAACTACGAGGCCTACCGGCCCGTCACTCTCACGAAGCTGGGCGAATCGGCCATCCGCCGCCTCGACTCGCGCCACCGCGTGCTGGCCGACTTTTTCCTCAACGTGCTCGAACTGCCCGGCGAATTCGCCGAGGAGGAGGCCTGCCGCCTCGAGCACCGCGTCTCGCCCGCCACCGTGACCCGGCTTGCCGAGTTCATGGAGTTTCTGCACGAGGGCGCCGGGGATGCCCCCCTCATCCGCCAGCAGCTCGAGTTTTCGAAATTCCGCGAGCGCAAGCGCAGCAGCCGCGGCTGAGCCGCCGAAACGCACCGCCGCCCCGGGACCTGTATCCCGGGGCGGCGGTGTCTGGAACGGCCTGGATCTCTCTCAGTGCGTCGTGGCGGCGGCCATCTCTGTCTGGAAGCGGCTGTAAACCTCGTAGGTCGTCAGGCGTTCGAGCAGATCCTCGTCCTGACTCTCCATCCAGCCCAGAAACACATCATCCGTCATCAGCTCCGTGATCCCTACCATCGCGGGGTGCACCATACTCGTTACGACCTCCTCGGCTACGCGATTTTTTTCGTTCCACATACTCTTTCGTACGTTTCCGTCCGATTCCGAAGAGTTCATCGGCAGATTTTTGAAATTTGTTGAGGAATCTCGTGTTTTCAGCCCCGGACGCAGCCTTGCTTGATTCGATGCCCGCGTTCCGGTAGAATGCATCAGGACCCGTGCAGAACGGAACGACTCGGAAGAGAGGAAACGAAACCAATGCCGATCATCACGATTTCCCGGGAACTCGGAGCGGGCGGGACGTTCATCGCCCTGAAGCTGGCCGAAGCCATCGGCGGCACCTGCGTCGAGAAAGAGATCATCCACGAGATCGCCAAGAAAATGGGCAAATCCCACGAAGACCTGACGGATTTCGACCAGGACTCCTACAACCGCATCGGGGTGTTTTTCCAGGAGGCTCTTTCCAGCATCGCCAAGGGCGGCCGGGTGTTCCACCCGTTCGGCATGGGCCCTCTCGACTGGGAAACCACGAGCACCTATGTTCCGTCCTTCCCCGACCAGGAATACAAACACGATGAATACATCGATGTTCTGACCCAGGTCATCAAGGAGCTGGCCGCCAAGGGCAACGTCGTGCTGCTCGGCCGCGGTGCCGGCCGCATTCTTCACGATCACCCCGACGCCTTTCACCTGCGCGTCGTCGCCGATATGAAAGACCGGCTCGCCCGCGTGATGGACGAGCAGAAGATCGACGAGGAAAAGGCCCGCGAGTTGATCGAACGCCGCGATGCCTCGGCCGGCGCCTTTCTGAGCGACTTTTTCGAAGCCGACTGGAACGATCCGCATCTGTATCACCTGACCATCAACACCAGCCGCATCCCGGCCGAGGAGGCCGTGCCCCTCGTCCTCGCCGCCCTCAAGCGCCCCGCCGCCTGAACCCCGGATCATGTCGAATCGTCTGTTCGGGCTGCTGCTCGTCGTCGCCGGCGTTCTCTCCTATCTGCTGTTCTCCTTCGAACCGCCGACCAACGAGCTCTGGCGGGCCCAGGCCCCGGGCGACATCACGACACCTCCCGCGCAGGTCGGTGAGACGTTCTGTTATCTGATCCGGCAGCAGCAGCTCGGCGCAATCGATGCCACCGGAAAGCTCTCGGGCCCCGTTCCCCTGCCCTCACAGGCCCGCCATCCGCTCGTCGGGCTCGCCTCGGGCGTTCTCGTGGCGGACCGGAGCGGGGGCTACACCTGTTACTCCGCCGATCTGAAAGAACGCTGGAAGCGCGCGACGCTGACCCCCTCGGATCTCTCCCCGCTGCCGATCCCGGGTAACCTCGTCGTCGTCTCCGGTGCCCACGAAGTGCTGTTCGCGGTCGACGCGGACACGGGCGAGCAGGTCTGGGAGAGCCATTTCGACGGACGTGTCGTGCATCTCGTCTCAAGTGAGACGATCGGCGTGGTCTACGGATACGACGATCTGAAGAAACCGTCCTGGAAACTCTGCGCGATCGACCCCGCTGACGGTTCCCTCCTCTGGACCTACCGGGACCCCGTCGAAGACGCTCCGCCCTTCGTGTACGGCGGCTACTTCATCTTCTGCGACGCGACCGGCCGGCCGGTCGCCGTCGATCAGGAGACGGGCGAGATCGTGTATCGCCATGAAAGTGAAGGCTATAAAATCGCCACCGTCACCGGACATTCGCTGCTGATCCTGGCCAACGGAGGCACGCGGCTCGATTGCAGCGATCTGCCGACCGGGAAATCCTGGAGCGTGCTGCTCTCCTCCCCGTTCCTCGCCGCCCACGCGGTCGGGGATGCGATCCTGTTCGCCGACGGGCGCGGCATCAAATGCCTCGAGGCCACGACGGGCTTCGTCCGGTGGCAACGGGAGCTCGGAAAAACCTTCGACGCGTTCGTCCACCGGAACGGGCTCGGCATCACCTACAAGGACAACTTCCTTGCCCGCCAGACCCAGGTGACCCTCTTCACCGCCGATGCGAACAGAACCCTCTGGTCGGCCCTCGACAAGAGCCGCTTTTACAAGCCGATGGCCCTCTCGAATGCCGATCTGATCGTCTGTCGCAGCGGCAACATCCGCCTCCTGCCGCTTCCGGCGACAACGCCGGGCACATCCGCCGTCGCGAGCGCTTCCATCGAGGTGCCGATCGACACGACCTTCTGGCAGATCCTCCCCGGCCAGCGCCCCGCCACCCCGGCCGTCGAGCCTCCAACCGCCGGCAAACCGGCATCGGAATCCGCCCCCCCCACCGCCTCCGCCGCCGGCTGGGAGTGACGTTAGCAGGAACGGCTCCGGCCCCGCTGCTGCGGGATTGGCGCGGCATTGCCGCGGGCGGGCGAATCGTGGTAGCATGGCCGTTCCCTGAGCGTTTTTCATGTTGGAGGCAAGAATGAGTCACAAGGCTTTGACCGTCGGATTCGACATCGGTTCGGTCAGCATCAACACCGTCATCTGCGCACAGAACGGCGACCTGCTCGCCGAGCTTCCCTACCAGCGCCATTTCGGCCGCACCCTCGAGCTGTGCGCCCGCACCCTGGTCCAGGTCGAAGAGAAGTATGGCGCCGAGAATATTGCGCGCGTCGTCTTCACCGGAACCCACGGCGAAGCCATCGCCAGCGCCGTCGGCACCACGTTCGAGATCGAGACGACCGCCCAGACGCGCGGCCTGCACCGGCTGATGCCCGAGGCCCGATCCGTGGTCTCGATCGGCGGCCACGATTCGGCCCTGCTGCTCGTCTCGCCCGCCAGAGACGGCTTTCTGCTCGAAGACTTCAAGCTGAACGAGGCCTGCGCCGCCGGCACCGGCAGCTTCATCGACCAGCAGGCCGAGCGCATCTTCTCCGACCACCAGGAGTTCGAGAAGATCGAGGAGCCGCAGCAGCGCATCGAGGCGATTCTCACGAAGTTCATCGCCGAGGGCCGCACTTCCGACCACCCCGCCAACGTTGCCTGCCGCTGCACGGTGTTCACCAAGTCCGACATGATCCACCTGCAGAACAAGGGCATCCCGGTGAAGCACATCATCGCCGGGCTTCACGAGGGCGTCGCGAAGAACTTCAAGTCGACCCTCATCAACAACCGCACCCTCGCCGAGCCTGTCGCCTTCATCGGCGGCTACGCCACGAACGACCTGGCCCGTGCCGCGTTTTCCAAGATTCTCGGTGTGAACGTCGTCGTTCCCGAGCACCACACCGCCGTCGGTGCCCTCGGAGTCGCCCTCTCGGCCATCGCTTCGGGAACCGGCCGCGCGGTGCGCAGTGCCGAGATCGCGAATCTCAAGAGCGACGCAGCCTTCAAGGCCCCGACCGTCGCCCCGCTCTGCCAGAAGCTCGCCCCGTTCACCCCGTGCGGCGAATCCTCCGGCCTGCCGTCGGGTAAAGATAAAATAGACGTCTATATGGGATTCGACATCGGCTCGACGACGACCAAGCTCGTGCTGATGGGCCTCGACCAGCGGATCATCTACAAGCGGTACATCCCGACCGAGGGCCAGCCCGTCACCGCGATCAAGAAGTGCCTCACCCACATGAAGCAGCAGATCGACGTGTCGCGCGTCAACGTGCTCGGCGTGGGCACCACCGGCTCAGGCCGCGAGGTCGCGAACCTGTTCGTCGGCGCCGACGATGTCGTCAACGAGGTCACCGCCCACGCGCGCGGCACGACCCAGTTCCGGCCCGACGTCGACACCATTTTCGAGCTGGGCGGCCAGGATGCGAAATATACGTCCCTCCATCAGAGTTTCGTCGTCGACTTCCGCATGAACAAGGTGTGCGCCGCCGGCACCGGCAGCTTCCTCGAGGAGACGGCGAACAAGCTCGGCATCGACATCGCCGGCGAATACGAGAGCCTCGCCCTCGCCGCGAAAACGCCGTTCAAGCTAACCGAGCGGTGCACGGTGTACATGGAATCCGACCTGATGTCCTACCTGCAGATGGGCGCCGCCCGCGAGGATCTGCTCGCCGGCCTGTCGCGCGCCGTCGTCCACAACTACCTCAACCGCGTCGTCCAGGACGGCAAGATCGGCAAGGTCATCAGCTTCCAGGGCGGCCCGTCGCTGAACAAGTCGGTTGTCGCGGCCTTCGAAGCCGTCGTCGGCAAGCCGATCGTCACCCTGCCCCACCGCGAGGTGATGGGCGCGATCGGTGCGGCTCTCCATGCGCGCGACGAAGCCGAGGCGGCCGCCCGCCGCGGTGAGACGGTGAAGCCCAGCCGGTTCCGCGGCTGGGGCGTCGTCGATGCGGCGTTCACCCACTCCGAGGAAGTCTGCAAGCGCAATCCGAACTGCCACAACCTGTGCAAGCTGCAGATCTACCGCATTGCCGGCGACGAGGCGGTGTACGGCGGCGAGTGCGGCATGTACGAGTCCCGCGCGAAGTCCACCGTGCGCGCCCCGGACTACAACCGCATCCGGCAGAACCTGTATTTCAAGGCCATGCAGGGGAAATACCGCGTGCTCGGTGAAGAGCCGGCGCAGGCCGTTTCCCCCGAAGGGAAGAAGCGGCCGACGCTGGGGATTCCGCGCTCGCTGAGCTTTTTCCAGACGGGACTGTTCTGGGTGCACCTGATGGACCGGCTCGGCTTCGACGTCGTGATCACCCCCGAGACCGACAATCGAATTGTAGACGCCGGTATAGAAGCGATGACCTGCGAGGCGTGCTTCCCCGTGAAGATCTCACACGGCCACGCAAGCAGGCTCAAGGGCCAGGTCGACTGGCTGTTCCTGCCCATGATGATCGAGATGGAAGCGCCGTCCGACAAGAAGGGCTACTACTGCCCCTACCTCGAGGCGAACAGCTACATGCTGAAAGCCGCGCTCAAGCTCGACGACAAGACCACGCTCATGCCCGCCATCTACCTGAAGTACGGCCGCGACGGTCTGGTCAAGGCATTCCGCGAGGAGTTCGCCCGGGTCGGTCTGCCGTTCGATCAGAAGGCGTTCGTTGCCGCGTATGACGAAGCCTGGGCCGCGCACACGGCGTTCACCCGGGAGCTGCGCGCGCTCGGCAAGACCGTGCTCGAGAAGCTCGGCGACCGGCGCGCGATCGTCGTCGTCGGCCGGCCCTACAGCGCCTACGACTCGCGCACGAACCTGAACCTGTTCGCCACGTTCAGCCGGCTCGGCGTCATCGCGATCCCGCAGGAGCTGCTGGATCTCGACCCGATCGAGATAGAGAACGACTACCCCAACATGTACTGGGGCTTCGGCGACAAGATCTTGAAAACCTCCCGCTATATCAACAACGACAAGCGGCTGTTCGGGCTGTATCTGACCAGTTTCTCGTGCGGCCCCGACTCGTTCATCCTGCACTTCTTCAACGACGAGATGAACCGCACCGGCCGGCCGTATCTCGAGCTCGAGCTCGACGAGCACTCGGCCGGCGCCGGCGTCGAGACCCGCCTGCTGGCCTTCATCGACGTCATCAAGAACCAGACCGACGTGCGCACCCTGCCCCAGGGCGTGAACGTCATCGCCCGCAAGGCCAAAGCCCCGCTCCAGGGCCGCACGATCTACCTGCCCAAGATGTCCCAGGGCTCGTTCGCCCTCGCCGCCGCGTTCGACGGGGTCGGGTGCAAGGCTGAGGTGATGCCGACGTACACGACGGCCGGCCTCGAGTTCGGCAAGAGCAACACCTCGGGCAAGGAGTGCTTCCCCTGCACCGTCACGACGGGCGACATGTTCGAGACCGTCACGAAGCTGCGCGAGCAGGGCCGCGACGTCGAGAACGAGATCGCCTTTTTCATGCCCGAGACCGAGGGCCCGTGCCGGTTCGGCCAGTACAACTACCTGCACCGCATGCTCCTCCAGCGGTACGGCTGCGGCGGCATCCCGATCCTCTCGCCCAGCTCCGAGGACAGCTACCGGTGCAAAGGCTTCTTCTCCGACGAGCAGGCGGCCGAGTTCCGCGGCCTCGCCTGGCAGGCGATCGTCTTCACCGACCTGATCGAGAAGTCCCTCTGGCGCGTGCGGCCGTATGAAAAAGAGAAGGGTCAGGCCGACGCCGTGTTCGCCGACGCCCTGCGCGACGGGATCGAGGCGATCCGTGCCGGAGGCGGCCTGAAACTGATGAAAGTCGCGCGGCGGGCTGCATCGAACTTCTCGGCCATCCCCCGCACGGGAAAGGACAAGCCCCTCGTCGGTATTGTTGGCGAAATATATGTTCGCACACATAACGAGAGCAACCAGGAGCTGGTCAGGACACTCGAGTCGATGGGCTGCGAAACATTCACCAGCTCGATCGGCGAATGGATCGATTACACGACCCACACGAGCATCGCCGACGCCCACGACCGCTGGAAAGACCGGCGCGGCTGGAACACCGGCAGCGAGCTCGCGAAGTCCTGGCTGATCGGCAAGGCGCAGCGCGTCGTCGCGAAGCTGATGGGCGTGCCGTTCTCGAAACTGCTGCACGGGCGGTTCGACCACTCGACCGAGCATCTTCTGCATCTCGTGGACGGCATCTTCTCGAACCACATCAACGGCGAGGCGATCCTCTCGATCGGCGGCGCGTTCGCCTTCCGTGAGCACGGCTTCGACGGCGTCGTGAACGCGATGCCCTTCACCTGCATGCCCAGCACGATAGCGAGCGCTATTCTCAAGGTCCACCTGCGCCGGAAGATGCCCTTCGTCGACATGGTCTACGACGGCACGATCCTGCCCAACCGCACCACCAACCTCGCCACCTTCGCCTTCCAGGCGAAACAGCAGCGCGAAGCCCGCCAGGGCCGGTAACCGGAATCACCACAAAGGCACCAAGGCACAAAGAATCCTCTTCTTTCTTCGTGTCTTGGTGCCTTTGCGGTGTATCACTCAACGATCAGGGGATTCCATGAGGGAGCCTTCCATGACGACATCGCCGACGGACCCGGCGTCCCGGTTCCGTGTTCTGATCATCGACGACGAGAAGAACATCCGCTCGACGCTCATGATCTGCCTCGAGTCGATGGGACTGCACGCGACGGCGGCCGCCTCGCCGGAAGAAGCCCTGGTCGCGCTGGAAACGGACTTCTTCGACCTCGCCTTCCTCGACCTGCGGCTCGGCACCGCGAGCGGGTTCGACCTCCTCCCCGGCCTTCTGGCGGCCAATCCCCACCTGCTGGTGATCGTCATCACCGCGTTCGCAAGCCTGGAAACCGCAATGGAAACGGTCCGGCGTGGCGCGTTCGATCTCCTCCCCAAGCCGTTCACGCCGGTTCAGGTCCGGCAGATGATCGAGAAGGTCCGAACGCGCCTCGCACTCGAGCACCGGCTCGACAAACTTGAGAGCGACCTTCGCGAAAGCTGTCCGGAAGCGAGCTTCGAGAGTCAGGCCCCGTCGATGCGCCAGGTCCTCGCTCTTGCGACAGGAGCTGCGGCCTCGGCTGCCTCCCTGCTCCTCCGCGGGGAAAGCGGAACGGGAAAAGGCGTGCTCGCACGGTTTCTCCATGCGTCGAGCCCGCGGCACTCCCAGCCCTTCGTCACGGTCTCCTGCCCAACGCTGACGGACGAACTTCTCGGCAGCGAGCTGTTCGGCCACGCCCGGGGGTCGTTCACCGGCGCCCTGCGCGACCGTCCCGGCAAGATCGAAACCGCGGAAAACGGCACGCTGTTCCTCGACGAAATATCCGAAATTGCGCCATCGGTTCAGGCCAGGCTCCTCCGGTTCCTCCAGGAGAAGCAGTTCGAGCGGCTCGGGGAAAACCGCGTGCGACGCTCCGATGTGCGGATCATCGCGGCAACCAACCGTGATCTGGAAGCGGCCGTGAAGGCGGGCACGTTCCGCGAAGACCTCCTGTTCCGGATCAACGTCGTCGAAATCACCCTGCCTCCCCTGCGTGAGCGGCGTGAGGACATCCTCCCCCTCGCGCGGCGGTTCATCGGCTTTTTCGCCCGCCAGCTCGGCCGCCACCCCCCCGAATTGTCCCCTCGTGCGCAGGAAGCCCTGCTGGCCCATTCCTGGCCCGGCAACCTGCGCGAACTCCGCAACGCCATCGAACGCGCCCTGATCGTCTGGCCCGCTCCGCTGCTCGAGCCGGAGGCATTTCCGGAACGCATCTCCCGGCCGAGTACCACCATCCCGATGATCGGGAGTGACATGTCCCTGGAGAATCTCGAAAAGGCCCACATTCTGCGGGTCCTCGCCCGCCACCCCACGCAGGAGGAAGCCGCGAAAATTCTCGGCATCGACACCTCGACCCTCTGGCGCAAGCGCCAGCGGTGGGAAAAAGCCTGATCAGCCCGCCATCGGCCCCCGTTCCTTCGGCTCGTCCGGATCCGATACCAGCGGCAGCGTGAACGCAAAACAGCTTCCGACCCCAACCCTGCTCGTGACAGAAATCTCCCCGCCATGACCGGCAATGATCTCCCGGACGATCGACAGCCCCAAGCCGCTCCCCGAGCCTTTTGCGCCGGGAACCCGGTAAAAACGCTCGAACACACGCCCCAGATATTCCTCCGGAATCCCCTCCCCTTCATCGGCCACCTCGAACCGCACCGTCCGGTCTTTCAGGGACGCCCGGAGCAGGATGTCCCGCCCGCGCGGCGTGTGTTTCACGGCGTTCGCGACCAGATTGCGGAACACGACGTGAATCCTCTCCGAATCGGCGAGCACCCATTCATTCCCCAAGGCTATTTCGCTCACCAACTGGAGGCCGTTCTCCTCGGCAAGGAGCCTGTGCGCCGACAGGGCCTCCTCGAGCAGGAGTCGTGCCCTGACCGGGTGAGGGAGGATGCGGATCTTGCCCGACTGGAGCCGGGACAGGTCGAGAATCTCGTCGACAAGCGCCTGAAGGCGCTCGCAATCCTCGCGGGCGGCGAACAGCAGATCCTCGCGTCGTTCGGGTCGAGCCACCGATCCCTCAAGAAGCAGATGAATGGCCATGTGGAGTGACGTCAGAGGTGTGCGGAACTCGTGAGCCACCGTCGCCACGAGATCATTCCGGAGCTGATCCATGCGTCTCCAGCGGGTGACATCCTGAAACAGCACGATCGCCCCCCGAATCCCGTCCCGATCGGTGACCGGCATGCCGCGCAGCAGATAGAACACGTCGCCGCGAGGAAGCGGCACCCCGACCGCATCGTCGAACCCATGCGGCGCCCAGGGGCCCTTTCCGGAAAGGACGTGGTCCCGAATACGGACGATCAGATTGCGCAGTTTTTCCGGGAGAGCCGACTTGATCCATTTCCAGTCGAATTCGAGTTCCGCTTCGGCCACGGCGTTCACCTCGAGCAGACTGCCATCCGCGGCAAAGATCGCGACGGGATCAGGAAGGCTGTCAATCGTCGCCTGCATCGAGTGTTGCGCCTGAAGCAGGTCACCCAGCGAGCTCTTCCGGTAGGTTTCCAGATGCTCCGTCATGGCGTTGAACTCCTTGGCCAGATCGGCAAACTCATCCTTCTCCTCGAGAACGGCGCGGACTTCGAGATCCCCTTCGCCCACCCGTCTGGCAGCCAATGCGAGGACATTGAGGGGCCGCAGGATCCGCTGCCCCATGAACATCGTCAGCGCGATGCCGCCGATCGAGGCCAGCAGACTCAGCAGGATCATGAGCCGGGTCACAAACTCGCCATGGGCCTTCACATCCTCGCTTTTACGCACCATCGCCGCCTGGTTCAGCGTCAGGATCGCCTCGGCGGTTTTCTTGAGCCGCATGAAAACGGGATAGATGGCGGAAAAATACCGTTCCCGGAACGCATTCCCATCCAGCCCGGCCGCGCCATCATATAATCCCTGGTATTCTATCCATAGCGATCGCAATATTTTTGCCAGCTCAGCTTCCCCCGACTCGGTGACGTTTCCTTCCTCGATCCGGATCTCCTCCTCGACCAGAGGCCGGAACTCGCGAATCATCCCCGTCCCCTCAGCCTGTCTGCCGCTCAGGCAGAACAGCATGCCCGAATCCAGGCGTTCCATACCATTCGTTATACGCTGAATCGCGAGCACGCTGCGGTAGTTGTCTTTCAGGATCCGCTGGGAATGGAGTCCGAGATCGGAAATCGTGAATGCCGCCATCAGTCCCACGCAGACGAGGGCGAGCACCGTCGGAATCATCGCGATCAGCAGTTTGGTCTTCACACTCATATCACGTCCCCTTCCGGCTCGTAGGAAACGATATGCACATCGAGGCCCGAGGCCTGATTCAACAGTCTGTGCATGGGTGAAAGGCCCAGCCACTGTTTCCATCCCGGCTGCTCGGATCGTCCGACGATGATATGACCGACTCCGTGAGATCGGGCGAAGTCGATAAGGGCCGTCACCGAGTCGTCAGCCTTGAGCCGGACGATCTCGGCTCCAAGCTCCCGGGCTCTTTCCATGTTTTCAGCCAGGATCCGCTGCGATTCGGAGGGCTGGTCCCCGGACGGTTCACCCGGCGTCTCGACATAGACGACGAACCAGTGCCTGTTCAGTTTTCCGGCCAGCCGGGCCCCCTTCCGCAACAGGATCCCGGCCCGCGGAGAAAGGGAAGCAATGCAGACCATGATCCGGGCACCGACACCGCCACTGCCTGATTCGTCCCGCCCTTTCGGAGCACGGGCTTCACGCCGTTCGATGGTTTCGGCAATCTCGCGCAGAGCCAGTTCGCGCAGGGAATTGAGTCGGGCATCCTGGAAGATGTGCTCCACCGCCCAGGCCATCCGGTCCGGCCCATAGATTTTTCCCATCCTCAACCGCTCCATCAGTTCTTCAACCGGAAGGTCGGGGGTAACGATCTGGTCGGCGCGGTGCAGGAAGGTATCGGGAACCGTCTCGCGCATGCCCGATCCGATAATCGTTTCGACGACGTTCTTCAGACTCTCGAGGTGCAGGATATTGAACGCCCCGATCACATTGATGCCGGCATCGAGGAAGTCGAGAACGTCCTGATACCGCCGCCGGTTTTTGAAGCCCGGGGGATTCGTGTGAGGAATCTCGTCAACAACCACGATTTGAGGCATCCGCTGCAACACGGCTTCCCGGTCCATCTCCTCGATGACGAGACCCCGGTATTCCACCCGGTGCCGCGGAACGGTCTCGAGTTCGCCGATAAAACCGGCAACCTCGGCACGCCCGTGCGGCTCGACAAGCCCGAGAACGACGTCCACACCGCGTTTCCGCAACGCATGGGCCTCGAGCAGCATCTGGCAGGTCTTTCCCACACCGGGTGCATAGCCCAAATACAATTTGAGGTTCCCGATCCTCGAGCGTTCGACGAGATCGAGAAAGCTTTCCGGGTGTTGATCGCGAGTTGTTGTCATCAGTCAAGAAAGATCGGAACCTTTCCTCCGTTCAGCGTCAGCCGTTCAAGATTCCGTCGGGCGGTATCGAATCCCGGATCGAGCGCCAGGGCCGCGCGGTAACATTTCTGTGCCTCGAGCAGGTTGCCGGCCACTTCCAATGTTACACCCATCAGGGTGAGGACTTCGGGATTTCGTGCATCGAGTTTCGCTGCCGCCTGCAACTGTTCCTCTGCCGTATGGAACTCCGCACGTCTCATCGCCTCGCGTGCCAGACGCAGATGATCGCCGCTTGTCTGAGGAACGGGTGCATCACGGGCGGAGCAGGAATTCGGCCGGTCCATGCACTCCCTCACGATCGCACGCAGCCGGTTCGGCGCAAACGGCTTCTCGAGGACATCGATCGCCCCCAGCTTCATGGCTTCGACGATGTTCGAAACGGTCCCAAAGGCCGTGATGATGATGAAAGCGATGCCGGGGCAGATGCGCCTGATCCCTCGAAGAATCGCGATGCCCTCCATGCCAGGGAGTTGGAGATCGAGAAGCGCCACGCGGAATCGGCCCGTCTTGAGCAGGGCAAATCCCTCCTCGCCGTCGGCAGCAGTCGAAACCTCCCAACCGTCCGTCTCGAGGGTTGTTTGTATCGTCAGTCGAATATTTTTGCAGTCATCGATGACCAGGATTTCACGGGATTCGTTCATGGCACTCCTCCCTTTCTTCATTCCCTTGTGTGGAGTGGCGGGAACCGTTGCGGGAGAACGCACGACAGCCCAGGTGCCAGATCCCGGACAGACCTATGCAGAAAAGGGCGAGCAGTTCGCTCCCTCCCAGGGTCTCCGGATGGGCGAGCGGAGGTCCGAGGAGCTCCATCCTCACGGCATGAAGGTCGAGATCCCCGCCATGATCGGGGCAGATACGATGCAGAATGCCGAAGACCCGCACCAGGTGACCGCGCCGCTGCCGATTTCCCCCGACCAGCACGGCTGCAGAAGCGGCAAGGGGCTTCGGACAGAACACGGAAATCGGATTCCCCTCATCGAGAATATTTAGCCATATACCACCCGAAGCCCGGAGCGGCTCACCGATCACCTCCCCGGAAACAGCGAACAGGCCACCATCCAGCACCTTGCTCTCCTCGGTGAGAAGAGCCGCGGAGGCCGTCACCCATCTGGGCTCGGGCTCCGGCTTTCCGGCTGAGGCCTGTGAAGCCGTCCCGCATATCGCGATCAACAGCAGCGCGACAAGCGCCTTTTGCCGAAGTCCGCCCCGGCCCCGGCCGCTGGCGAGGGCCAGAACATAGCCTCCCAGGACCAGGACGGCGGTGAATTCCAGACGGCCGAGCCACATGGCGAGGATATAGACGAGCTTCAGCCAGACGGGAGTCGCCGTCGTCGTCACCCCGCAGGAGAGCCCGGTGTTCGAAGCCGCCGACACGCCCTCGAACAATGCGTCGGCAACCGGATATCCGGCAAAGACGCCCGCCAGCGTCGTTCCGAGATAGAGCATGCCGAACAGGGCAACCAGCAAGAGGGTTCGGTAGCCCAGTTCCGGATCCAGCAACCGCGGTCGGAGATGATGCCAGCGCACCGTCACGATGGCATGCGGTGGCAGGAGTTGACGTTTCACGTCATACCAGATCGTTTTCAGGAGCAACGCGAGACGCATGCCTTTGATGCCACCCGCCGTGCTGCATGCCGAGCCCCCGATCACCATCGCAAGCACAAGACAGAGAAATGCCGGCATCGGCCAGTCATGAATGAACTGCCGGGCATGCACTGTCATGTTGCCGGTGGTGGTGTGGGCCGAAGCAAGCTGATAGACGACCTTCCGCACGGCCATCTCGGGCGACCCATAGACTCCTTCCCGCACGCAGAACCAGGTGGAAAGAATACTCAACAGCAACATCGTGACGGCGAACGACCGCACTTCCGTATTTCGCATGAGCTCACGGGGATTGCCCGAGAATACGGCATGATGCACCGCAAAATTCAGCGACCCAAGAACGAAGAGGACAAGCGTCACCGTCTCGACGGTTCCGGAATGATAGTAGAGCAGATTCTGGGAATGCGGCGCGAAACCGCCCGTTGACCAGGCCCCTTCGAACAGGTAGACAGCGTCGAGCATCGCCCGGAGAGGCTCCATTCCGGCCATCCGCAGACATGGATAGAGAATGGCCGTTCCGGCAGCGAGAAAACCGATGCTGATCCACCAGATCGTCCTGGCCGTATGCAGCACACTTGGCCAGAGTCGCTCGTCCTTGCCCTCGGCGGCGTACAGACTGAAATACTCCGGTGCGCTCTCGGAGACAAAAACCAGAAAGAGCACGATGATTCCCTGCCCACCGAGGAATGTGACGAAATGCCGCAGAAACTGGAGGCCTTCCGGAGCGTGGTCCAGGTCTACAAGCAGGGTCAGACCGGTCGTGGTATATCCGGACATGGCATCGAAGCAGGCGTCGATGAATGAGGCGAAACACCCGGTCAGCCAGTAGGTCCATCCGGTCACCAGGGTCGCCTGGACCCAAACCAGGGCTGCGAGGACAAATGCAGCCTGGGCCGACAGGTTCCCACCGTCTCGGCAGCCTCTCTGGAAGAGCAGGCCTATCCAGATGGTCGTCACCCCTCCGAACGCGATCCTGACCGCAGTCGCATTCTCGCCGCACATCAGGCTGACAAGGGCTGGAATCAGGAACAGGATACCGAGAAAGACAGTGAAGCGTCCGAGAAATCGAAGGATTTCCCGCACTTCCGCATGCGCCGGACAGAGAAGCATATCGTGCCTCGCCTTTCAGACGGCCAGCGCCAGAATCGACGCCGCAACGGCGATGATCCCGGCCAGGAAGAATGCCGCAAGAATTTCGATCGCAAACCCGGATGCAATCTCTGCCGCCAGAGAGGCGGCCTTTCCCGGACGGCGCATATCACTTCACCTCCATGGCGGCCAAGCCCGCCTTCCCTGCGGGCGTTCTCTTCACGGCGGGCCCTAGAACGATGAGGCGGACCGCAACCTCGGCGCTGCTCTTCACGACGATGTACAATTGATCACCCGCGCATATCGCCGTCTCACCACGCGGAATCACCACCTCGCCTCCCCGCTCCAGAATTGCAACGACAGCATCCCGGGGCAGTTCGAGCTCTTTCAGGGTTTTTCCCACGACAGGCGAGAAACGGTCGATGTGATACCGGGAAAAGCAGACTTCGCCGCCCTTCATGACGAACAGGGTCATCTCCTTCACCAGCGCCGACTCCGTCTCGATCGCACGAGCGATCAGCCGGGCCGCCGACACGGGAAAGTCGACACCCATTGTCTTGAACACCTGCTCGTGGACCGGATCATTCACCCGGCCGATCGTGCGCGAAACGGAAAAATGCTTCTTGGCGAGACCGCATACGATCATGTTGTCCTTGTCGCTGCCCGTCACGGCAGCAAGACAATCAGCCCTGCCGATTCCCGCTTCCTGCAACGCGCTCAGGCTCGTTCCGTCGTCATTGATGATCAGTCCGTCGAAATCCTGTGCCAGCCGCCGGCAGCTCTCCAATTCCCGGTCGATGACGACGACATCGTGCCCCTCGCGGTGAAAGGATCTCGCCAGGTCGGCTCCAACGGCCCCAGCACCGATGATGATGATATACATGGTATCCTCCTTGGGCTTCGAACACGGAATCCAGCGCCGAGCTCCGTCGGACGCCCGTAACGGACCTCGCAGCTTTCATGCCCTTCCGCGGAATTCGTCGCAAACCCGTGCTGCAAAGCAATCTGGTCGCATTTCACCATCCTCCGTTCCCTCGCTCGAACTGCATCTCGCACGGTCCATCGTTAAGGGATATTGCAATTTGCATGCAGCCCGATACACCCCATCCACCCCACACCGAAAACCGGCAGCAACGCAGGCCAACCTCTGGTATACAGGCTCAACCAAAGGCATCGCGCCTTGACAAGCCGTCGTCCGCTGGATATACTTAGTAATGCCGCACGAAGGAATTATTGGAGGATTATTATGGCATCTCTAAAAACAAACTTAGTAAAAATTGGCAATTCCCAAGGCGTCCGCCTTCCGAAGGCGGTTCTCCAGCAAATTCATCTCATTGATGAAATTGAGATTGAAATCAAGAGGGACTGCCTTGTTTTGAAACCAGCCAATAATCCTCGGGCCGGGTGGGATGAAGGTTTTAAAAAGGCAATGAAGGCAATTCCAGATTCTGAGCTGGAAGCCTGGGAAAAATTGCAACTTCAAAATGATGAAGAAGAATGGTCATGGAAATAAAAAGATTTGATGTATTTTTGGTTTCCTTTGATCCTTCTGTCGGCTCAGAAATCAGAAAATCTCGACCTGCTGTGATCATTTCTCCAGATGAGATGAACCGACATTTGAAAACTGTCATAGTTGCACCTCTCACTTCGACAATGAAAAAATACCCAAGCAGAGTTGAAGTCCATTTTGAAAATGTTCAAGGTGAAATTGCATTAGACCAAATAAGAACGATTGACAAAACGAGGTTAAAAAAGCGACTTGCCAAAATCGATGAGAGAATCACTGAAAGAATCTGCGAAATTCTTACAAGAATGTTTAGTAAATAAATCCGTATAACGCGGACGGTATCCGGCAAAACGGCTTGCATCACGGATTCCGGTCTGATATCGTAGCTTCGAAAATAGGCTCAACTGTGAGAGACCCGTGATGCAATCGGAACTGGAGAAGCTGCAGTTCTTTCAGACCCTGGTCGAAAACTCCCGGGATTTGATGTGGCGCTGCGACCCCGGGGGGATATTCGTCTACCTCAATCCGGCATGGGAGCAGCTTTTCGGCTACACCCTCGCCGAAATGCTCGGTCGGCGGTTCTCGGATTTCCTGGCATCGGCTTCTGATGACACCAGTGAGCGGGAGTTCGACGAGCTTCGCCAGGGGCAACAGCTCAAAGGGGTTCGCGGCGTCATGCTCGGGAAGGACAACCGCGAAATCCAGCTTCTCGGCGACGTCTGGCCCATCTTCGACGCGAATGGCGCCTTCCTCGGCACCCGGGGAATCGCCTACGACATCACCGAGCGCCAACGCGCCGAGAAAATCGCGCAGGATGCGATGGAAACTCTTGCCGAGAGCGAAGAGCGATACAAGGTCGCGTTCCACACCTTCCCCGATGCCCTTTCGATAACCTCGCTCGAAGGCATCTACCAGGAGATCAATCCGGGATTCACTGCTCACACGGGCTACACCGCGGAAGAAGTCATCGGCCGCTCATCGCTGGAGCTCAACATCTGGGTCGACCCGCGCGACCGGGACCGTCTGACAGGCGGGTTGCGCGAGCACGGCCGCGTCTCCAATCTCGAGGCGAATTTCCGGCGCAAGGACGGCTCCATCCTCACGGGCCTCATGTCGGCTTCCATCTGCAAGATCCGCAACGTCCCCCACATCCTCTCGACCAGCCGCGACATCTCGGAACGGAAAAAATACGAACACGAACTCGAGATGAGCGCCAGACGATACCGCATGCTGATCGAACTGGCCATGGACGCCTTTTTCCAGGGCGACGAGCAGGGCAACTTCATCGATGCCAACACCACCGCCGTGGAACTGACCGGCTACAGCCGCGATGAACTGCTGCGCATGAACATGCGCGACCTGTTCTCCCCCGAAACACTCAAAAACGTCCCTCTCCGATATGATCGTCTCGATCACGGCGAGTCTCTCGCCTCTCAGCGTGAGCTCCGCACGAAGAGCGGCCAGCCACGCCTGATCGAGATGCACTCGAAGCGAATGCCGGACGGCACCTACCAGGCGTTCTTCCATGACATCACCCGCCGCAAGCAGATCGAGGACGCCGCCGCGGCCGAGAAGGAGCGGCTGGCCGTCACGCTTCGCAGCATCGGCGACGGCGTGATCACGACCGACACGCTCGGTCGGGTTCAGCTCGTGAACCGTGTCGCGGAGCAGCTGACCGGCTGGTGCCAGCAGGAAGCCGAGGGACGGCCTCTTCCCGAGGTGTTCCGGATTCTCGACGAACGGAGCCGGGAGCCGGCAGCGACGGCCATCGACGCCGTCCTCGCTACTGCCGTCACGGTCGACTCCGACATCCCCGTGGTCCTGGTCGCCCGCGACGGAAGCGAGCGGCTGGTGGCCCGTTGCGGCTCCCCGCTGATGGACCGGAACAACGCCGTCATCGGCGCCGTCCTCGTCTTCCGCGACATGACCGAGAAAACGCGACTCCTCGAGATCACCCAGAACAACCAGAAGCTCGAAGCCCTGGGCGTCCTCGCGGGGGGCATCGCCCACGATTTCAACAACCTGCTCGGCGGCATCTTCGGCTCCATGGAGCTCGCCCAGGTGGCATGCCACGATCCTCGCGTGCTGGGGTATCTGAACGGCGCCATCGACACCATCAAACGCGCCCGCAGCCTCACCCAGCAACTGCTGACGTTCGCGAAGGGCGGCACCCCCCTGCGCAGCCTCGTTCCCCTGCCGCCCCTCATCCGCGAATCCGCGCAGTTCGCCCTGAGCGGCTCGAACGTGTCCTGCCGGTTCCAGCTTCCCGATGACCTGTGGCCGTGCAGCATCGACGCGAACCAGATCGGCCAGGTCCTCGACAACATCGTGATCAATGCCCAGCAGGCCATGCCGGCCGGCGGCGAGATCCTCATCACGGCTGAAAACCTTACGCTGACCGGCCCTTCCGCGCATGGACTGCCGGCGGGGAAATACGTGCGCATCTCGATCGCCGACACCGGCATCGGCATCCCGCGCGACATCCTGCCGCGCATCTTCGACCCCTTCTTCACGACCAAGAGCAAGGGCCAGGGGCTCGGCCTGGCTACCAGCCACTCGATCCTCCGGCGCCACAACGGCGGCATCGAGGCGGAGTCCGAGCCCGGCCGGGGCAGCACGTTCCACATCTTCCTGCCTGCCACATCCAAGCCGATTTCGCAGACCGAGCCCCCTCTCCGGACCTCGCATATCGGCCGCGGCCGGGTGCTGGTCATGGATGACGAGCCGGTGGTGCGCGACGTCCTCGCCAGCTTCCTCGAGCTATTCGGCTACGTGGTGATCGCGATGGCCGAGGGGAAAGCCGCGCTCGCGTATGTTGAGGCTGAAATCCGCGCCGGTCGGACGTTTGCCGCCTTGTTCCTCGATCTGACGATTCCCGGCGGACTGGGCGGGAAAGAGATCATCGCCGGCATCCGGGACCAGGCCCCGGCTCTTCCGGTCTTCGTGGTCAGCGGCTACGCGGAGGATCCCATCATGGCCGCGCCGGCCAGGTTCGGATTCACCGCCAGCCTGCGAAAGCCCTTCCTGATGGAGGAGCTCGAGCAGCTTCTGGCCGTCCACATGCCGGAATCTTCCCCGGAAACCGACGCGTCTCCCCCGGGGGCAAATCAATAGTTACAGTTATTATACAGCCCGCAATCCGGAGCGCGAACCGCCGGGTTCCTGCGCGTCACCCCACTACAGGGCACCCTGGGCGGCGTTGTCCATGCTTTTCCAGACATCGATGGCGCCGGGAAGGGGCTTTCGCAGGTCTCTCAGGGAAACGACCGGACCCTTTCCGGTGTTCATGCGGAGCTGGAATGCCTTGATCGCGAGGCCGTTCTCGGTCTTCTCGAGCTGGGCCTCCGGGAAGCCGGCCGGGAACGCGTCGGCAGGGCCGAACACGAGACTCCAGTTGTCGGGCAGTTCGGGTGCGGCATTGAAGTTCGACAGGTCGAGGAACTCGAGCTTGTCCTTGTGGAAATGGAACACCAGTTTCCCGGCCAGCTCCGCCGGACCTTCCGTCTCCTGATGGCGTCCGACGACCCACAGCCGGGTCGTCTCGGTCGCGGACGGGTCGACGAGCGTGAACAGCACATCGGGCGAGAGGCTCTCGACGCTGGCGAGGGCTTCGCGTTCGAACATCAGGTCGAGCGGGGCCATCGGCACCGGGGCGCGGGGCAGCATCGCCAGCTTGAGATACAGCCGGTCCTCGTCGTTCTCGAAGGCGTATCCCTGGCGGAACACATAGACTTCGGGCGCCCGGAACAGAAACTCGGTCTTGCCGGTGTCGACGAGCTTCTGGAGCAGCGGCTTCACGTCGTCGACGAGCGTCTTGTCCTCGGTCGCGGCCCGGATCAGACACCGGAACGCCTCGAGCAGATCCCCCTGGAGGATCGCCACGCGGCCTGCCTTCAGCAACTGGGCGGGAGCCGGCGTTCCCTTGCCGAGCGCCGCCTGGAGCTCGTCATGAACGGCGGCGGCAAGCCCTTCGTCATCGCGGGCCAGCACGTCGGGATTGGCTTCGGCAGCCTTTTCCAGGGCATCGATTGCCTGCGCGTTCTCCTTGCGCGACCAGTGGGCCATCGCAAGGTCGAACAGGGCATCCGGAGCGCCGCCGGCCGCCGCCGACTTCGCTTTCGCCAGCTCGGCGTCGCCGGCCCGTTTCCGGACCTTCTTCACCGGCTCGACATAAGGCCTGGGTTCGGCATATTTGACCTCGAAATGGCCGACTTCGGGGCCCCAGTTCCAGTTCGTGTACACCTGCTCGTTCGGGAACAGCCGGCCCGTCTTGCGGAGACTGTTGCTCTTGCGGTTCTCGTTCGCCTCGCGCTCGAGCCGTTCGCGGCACTTCTTGACCCAGAACACCGATAGCAGGTCATGCTCGTCGAGCAGCCGCATCGACTCGAACACGGCCTGCGCTTCCTCATACCGGCGCCGGTTGTACAGGTCCTGCCCGGCGGCGAAGAGGCGCGAAAGCTTCACGCTGAGCGGTGTTCGCGAATAATACGTGAGGTCGGGCGTGTTCGAGTTCTGCTGCAACGCAGATCCGGGCGCCTGAGCGAAGCCGGCCAGGCACACGCCGAAAACGGAACCGCAAAGCAACGGCATGACAAGACGTCTCATACCATCAGACCATCGGCAGGTTCGGCTTCGCATCGAAGATCAGGGGACGACCATGATCGAGAAGTCGCTGACGACGAGCTTGAGGCCGTTCATGTAGACGGCCGCCAGCAGCACGCGCTCCCAGGGGATGCCGGTGAGCCGCAACGACATCTCGCCGCTGATCGTGTCCGTCATCAGGATGTTCGTTCCGGCATGTTTGCGCAGAACCCGGATGATCGAGGGGATGTCGAGCGCGCCGAAAATCCCGCCGAAGGTGCGGGCCGCAGGCAGCTTCAACTGGTCCATCCGGGCGACCGCATCGAAAAACCGTTCGAGGCGCGATCGCTCGGCGACGTACAGACACCCGTCCCAGATCCGCCAATCGTAGCCCGACGGATGGAGGGCGGCATCGAGGGTCTGACCGAGGGTACCGGTCGCGACTTCGTCGACCGTGCCGCGCACGTCGCGGGAGACGAGCAGGGAAAGGCCCTGAACTTCGCTGATTTTCACGAGCAGATCCCGGCGTTCGACGTTGCGGGCCGAGAGGTGCCACGGCCGTTCCTCGACGGGCAGGGCCGCCGCCGCAGACGCCGTGACGATCACGGAGGGGGCGGATCCGGCGATCCCCGGCTCACCCGGCGGAACCACCTGCGCCGCGGCGCCCCCGCAGGCGATCATGAGCCCCGCCAGGAGGGCAAGGAACCTTCCGCGGAATCGTCTTGTTCGCATACTCTCACTCCGAATCGTATATCTATATTTGTGGCTATATCCGAATCATTCCGACATGCCGCCGAGGATGTTCTGCATTTCGGGGCTTTCGATCAGTTGTTTCATCTTCTCGTTTTTCATCAGGAACTCGTAATCGCCGCTCTGAATCGCCTTCATGATCTCTTCATCCTGCATGACGTTCTGCATGTCCGGGGATTCCCCGAGCCCGGTGACCCCATCCAGAAACGAACCGTTCATGAGCATGGATTGCACCTGGGTGTTGACGTTCTTCTGCTGCTCGGCGAGGTTGTCGGATGCCGGAGCGGTGGATGAGGGCCGCGCGGACTGGCTCCGCTCCGGGGTGGGCCGCTTCGGCCCGTCCTCGCGAACCGGAGGGACTGGAACGGAAGCCGCGTCGGCGGTGGCGATGAGAGCGATCTGGTCGGCGGGGATGCGCAGTTCCCCGAGAGCGCCGGACCGGATGCGGTAGACCCCGTCTTTCATCTCGACGAGCTCCCCGCGCAGCACCGAGCGGTCTTTGAGGGTGAACTGCATCTGGGGGCCGGCCAGAAGCGGGGCGATGCCCAGCGCGCCCAGAATCAGGGCGGAGAAGAGGCGGGTGTTCATGGGGCACCTCCATTGCTGCCCGTCCGGACAGGCATTTCGGTCATTCTACCCCGCGGCAGAACGTCCGTCAACGCAGTCGGAAAGAAACGGCATCGATATATTTGATCAGATGTTCCATGCATCCGGGCTATCCGCGATCCTCTGCGGATCGGCGTCCTGGGCCAGGAGACGAAGCGGGGCAAAAAGATTCTGTCGGGGGATATTGACCTCGTCCGTCCCCTTCCCTATAATGGCGCGTGACCCGGGCACCACATCATCATGATCGAGAGGAGTTCTTCATGATTCAGCGAAATGAGCTGTACAAGTGCGCTCACTGCGGGAACATCGTCGAGGTTGCCCATGCCGGCGGCCCCGTCGTGGTCTGCTGCGGCGAGCCGATGACGAAGCTGGTCGAGAACACCGTCGACGCGTCGAAGGAGAAGCACGTTCCGGTGATCGAGCGCCAGAACGGCGGCATCCTGGTCAAGGTCGGCAGCGTCGCCCACCCCATGGAAGAGAAGCATTACATCGAGATGATCCAGCTGATCGTCGACAACAAGGTCTGCACCCAGTATCTGAAGCCGGGCGACAAGCCCGAGGCGTTCTTCCCCGTGACCGCCGCGAAGGTGACCGTGCGCGAGTATTGCAACCTGCACGGCCTCTGGAAGAGCGAAGGCTGACCGGCAGCGTTCTCCACCGGGATTCAAGACAGGGTATCGTCACAAATCCGGAGGGAGGACGCGTATGCGCGACGTCATTTAGACAGCCGCGGGGGCGGCTGGCCTTGCGGTCTGCCGCCCCCGCCATACAGATCGAACGAAGCGTGCGTCCCTGATCCGGTTGTTCCGTCAGTAGCGCCGGCCCCGACGAGAGGGCCGGCGTTTTTCTTTGGCGTCGGCCTGGGATCCCGTTTCGGCGACCGGGAACGCGAGCTGGACCGCGTTCGAGCGGCCCGAGGGATCCGACCCCGAGACGGCGAGCGAGCCTCCCGAGGGAAGGCCGTCGTCGCGGAGGATGAGGCCGGACATCTGGAACGCCAGCTTCCAGGGCCGCCCCCAGGCATCGCGGCCTTCGACCGTGAGCGCGCCGTCGATCGGGCCGCCGGCGGTCATCGCGCCGCGGACCGAGACGCCGCTGCGTCCCCGGGCGGTGAAGTTCAGGTCGGCGTGGACATGGCCGGCAACGGGCAGGATGCGGCCGTCGAGGCGGGTTTGGAACGCGCCGAACTTGCGGTATTCCCAGGCTCCGTAGGACCGGTCGCGGACGACCGTTTCGTCGGCACGCGCCTCGAATCGGGGCATGACGGGGAAGGCGGCGAGACCGAGCAGCTTGGCGCCGGTGCGGCCGTTGTCGAGGATCCGGGTGAGCGCCTCGTTGCTGCGGGGATCATCAGCCAGGCTGCGCAGGGCCGCGAAGCCGCGGGTGAGTTTCCGGACGATCCCGGTCTGGTCGGGCGTCAGCGTCTGCGCCGCGGCGGCCGGAGCGGCCGTTCCGGGGGTTGCAGACACCGCGAAGGGCATCGGCGGCATTGACGGGGTAGGCGCAAAGCCGCCTGTAATCGCAGGCGGCGGGGGCGGCGGCGGAAGGGGCATGCCGGAGGCGGGCTCCGGGGCCATGGCCGGGGGCTGCGCGGCGGCATCGGCAGGCGGCAGGGAGGCGACCGGCGAAACGGGGGGCGGCATGAAGGCCGTGGCCGGCGGCTGGAAGCTGACCGGACTGGGCGGCATCGACGGCGGCGTGGGGCCGGCCTCGGCGGGGGGTGCGGCGACTCCCGGCAGGGTCGAGACAGGGGGCAGGGCCCCCGAAACCGGTGCCGGCGGCAGGGCGGCCGGGATCGGTTCGTTGCTCAGCAGCGGGGCATCGGAACTTCCCGACGCCGGCAGGGCGATCGAGGGCGGCGGCGGCGGCAGAAACGCCGGCTGCTCGCCCGTAACGCCGGTCTGCGCCTGGAGCACGGCCGGAACGAACAGGCCGCACAGCGTGATGACGCACCAGGTGGTTCTTCTCATCTGATTCCCCTTCTCGGATGAATGCTGTCACAGGACGCCTTCAGCATACCCGCCGCCGCCCCCGAAGGCAACCAGCACATCCCCGTCGGCCGATTTTGTCGAAAAAGGGCTTGAAACTCACCCCCGCCTGCGGTATACTGACAAGCGTCCCTGGGGCTGTAGCTCAGCTGGGAGAGCGCTACATTCGCATTGTAGAGGCCGTCGGTTCGATCCCGATCAGCTCCACTGAAGGGCAATCCACGATTGCCCACAATTATCCGAGAAACCCGCTGATAAAGCGGGTTTTTTGCTTTTAACCGTCCCTAATCGTCCCGTATCGTTTTTGTAAATCCGGGGGTATCTGGGGGTATTGTTGGGGGTATCGACGTATATTCGAAGGAGCGATACCCCCATGCTGACCGACCTCGCCATCCGCAAGCTCAAGGCGCCTGATAAAGCCACGAAGATCTACTTTGAAAAGGGCCTCCTCCTCCTCCATACCCCTAACGGGTCAAAACTGTGGAGGTTCAAGTATCGATACGACGGCAAAGAGAAGCTTCTGGCACTCGGCGCGTATCCTGACGTCACCCTGAAAGAAGCTGTTGAGCGGCGTGACGCCGCACGCAAACTGCTTTCCTCGGGTATCGACCCGAATGAGCACAGGAAGAGCGACAAAACGACAAAGGCCAGGAACGCGGCAAACACGTTCGAGGCTGTCGCGCGCGAGTGGTTCGGCAGGCTTGCGCCGACCTGGGCGGAAAGTCATTCGCGAAGGGTCATGCAGTTATTCGAACGAGATATTTTCCCCTGGCTGGGCTCTCGTCCGATCGCCGACCTCGCAACACAGCCCGACGAAATACTCCGAGTTCTTCGGCGTATCGAGGAACGCGGCGCAGTGGAGACCGCCCACAGGGCGCGGTCGATTTGCGGCGAGGTTTTTCTGTATGCCATTCCGGATCGCGCCCACCGAAATCCGTGCGACGACCTTCGGAAAAAAATCCAGCCGTCGAAGAAATCGAATTTTGCCGCGATAACAGAACCAGAAAAAATCGGCGAGCTGCTTCGGATCATGGACGGGTATAACGGCGGACTGATCGTCCGGAGCGCTCTTCTCCTGATGCCCCTCGTCTTCGTTCGCCCCGGCGAACTCCGGCAGGCCGAATGGAAGGACATCGACCTCGACACGGCGGAGTGGCGCTACCTCGTCACGAAGACGAAGACCCATCACATCGTGCCATTATGCCGCCAGGCCGTCGAAATTCTTCAGGAACTCCACCCGGTGACCGGCAGCGGTCGATACGTTTTCCCGAGCGCCCGGTCGGCTGATCGCCCCATGAGCAACAACGCCGTTCTTGCCGCGATGCGGAGCCTGGGGATCGAGAAGCACGAAATGTGCGCACACGGTTTTCGGGCGACGGCAAGAACGCTCCTCGACGAAGTCCTGCACTACTCTCTCGACATCATCGAACATCAACTCGCGCACAATGTTCGCGATCCCCTCGGTCGGGCTTATAACAGAACGACCCACCTCCCAGAGCGCAAACGTATGATGCAGGAGTGGGGAGACTACCTTGATAATCTGAAAAGCGACAACATCAAACGCACTTTCCCGAGTTTAGCTGTACACATGACATGAATTATTCTCGTAGATATTTTCAAGATTCAATAAGGTGAGAACTTCTTGATGATCTTTGTCGAACAAGTGAAGTATTCGATGCCACACCCCATCGATTCTGATCTGCGTGGCGCGAATCGCGTCGAAAAGAGTCAGAATCGAGTTCCAGGTAGGGGCATCCGTTCGCTTGTGGCCAAGGTAGGCTACAGTCCCGCCTCGCTTGCGCAGGGACTTCCGAAGATCTCGCTGTATCAGAGCCCCTGTCAGCAGCGCCAGAAGGAAAATGAACCCCATCGCCTGAATTCGTTCAGGGGTCTTCAAAAAGATCGGCCCCATCGCCATCGGGCCTTTCAGCCAGTGAAACCCGATCTCCACCGTTTTCTGCTCTTTGTAGAGTGCCAGCATCTGAACGTCAGACATCTTGCGCCTGTCGGTGACGGTCGTCAGCAGAACGAAAAAACCATCAGGATCCAGTCCTTCTGCGGAGGTCGAACCTTGGCCCGATACATTCAATCGCACTCGCCAGATGGGCGTGGATTTGGCAGAAGCCCCCTTGGCGGGGCGGCCGGGCCTTCGTTTTTCCGGCTTTTCATCCTGAATGATATCGAAGCTCATCGAATGATACTGGGCCTTGGTGGCTTTCCATTCATGAGACACTATTTTCCTGGCATCGGCCTCGCAGGCGAACTCGCGTGCCTCCAGCTTCTGTGCCCACGTTTTCAACCGTTCTTCTTCCTTCTTTCTGGCATGAAGCCGGCCAGCCGCTTTTTGTTTCGACAGTTGAGAAGAGTAGACGGCCATCACCCGAAGCCACACCGAGCGGCCGGGCTTCCCCGGTTCCTCGATCAGCACGGGAATGTCCCAGCTTGCTCCACGATACTCCTCGCCCTCCTCGGTAGCTCCCAGGACGGGAAGATCCTTTTGTTTGCAGGCATGATCAATGGCTTCGGCGCGAAGATTCCATGTCTCCGGAATCAAAGTCAGAATGGGCATCTTCAGATCGGCTGCCTGCGCCATGGTTGCAATGGAGCAGAGCTTGGAATCTCCGATCATGACGGCCTCATCGGAGCGCAGATCTTCAAGCATTCCCGCCAACTGGACCATCTGCTTCCGAAACAGCTCGGGTTCGGCGGCATTTCCATTTTCAAAGTTGCCAATGAGCGGAACACCTTCTTCGGACATGACCAGCCCCCAGACAAGCTGCAGCAAGTCTGGCCGATGATCCTTGCTGAAACCTCGTGCCGGAACTGGTGGCTGGGGCAGACCGGACAGGGGAGACTCGGAGCCCGGGTAGGCCCCGTGCAATACGATACTGGTGAAATCCGCATGGAAGCGCTTGATCTTCAAGCCAAAGGTCTTGATCGCTGCGAAAATAACAGCGGCGTAGAGCCGAGCCGTGTTCCCATACAGCGCATCAAGCGACCAGCCCAGCCGATTATCGGTGAACTGGTCGGCGGTAAGCCCTGGATGCCGAAGAAGACCGGCAAGATCGATATCCTTCAGACGGTCGTCGACCTGGTAGAGCCGATGTTCCCTCAAAAACATAGCCAGAAGCATCGCGATAACGCTTTCCCCGTGCGAAACATGAGCCTGACCCGCGACGGGAAGTGCCTGATCGACGGTGTCCTTGATGTGCAGACGATCGAAGTAGGACATCAGCAGGGGAATCGCCCCGAGATACTCCTGACGAGTTTCAGGGACCTGGGTGTTCGAAGCCATAGCCGCCTCCGCAGGATGGTGATGAAACCAGCCTACGGCAGAATCTCGGTTCGTACAAGTCCCTCTGAAAGCAGGATCAGAAGCCATCAAGAAAAATATCTCTCCTCAAAATCGGTACGTCGGGAAAGTGCGATCAAACTCGGTGTTGCTTAATAATTCAACCTAATGCCAAGCAAATACCGCCATCACTTTCATATTTTTTTAGTGCGTTCGCTATAAATTTTGAATAGACAGGACAAATGAATATTTCATATTAATATTTTTTAAAGCCATGCGCCGTAATTTTTCAATAACTACGTCATATGCTTGGTAGCATATTATATTTGTATGAGGCTACAGTGCATTTTTTACGGCGCATCGCCGAAATTTTTATTCTAAATATTTTGTTTGACATACATATACCCAATCCGTTATACTGCGTTCGTTCCTGGACGAACTTTCATCTCTAACAGACCAGGAGCCCCCAAAAAAATGTCATGTGACGCCAGGTCGGGATTCACCTGGCCCGCCCCCTCGTTTTTGCTACCAACCACTAGCTGACACAGTCGTAACGAGCCCGCCAAAGCAGCGCCGATAACCCCCGGCAGTTTGGCGGGCTTCCTATCTTCCCCGCATGTGAATGGCGCTGAAAACGCGCCCTTGTTTTCATGGAACCTTTTCGTTCAAGGAGCAGCAGTATGGAACCAACAAAACCCTGTTTCTATCGAGTATCAGACATTGTCGGCGACCCTAAAAACGGCATCCCTGGGCTTATCCCAATCGGACGAAGCACGTGGTGGGCATGGGTAAAGCAAGGGCGCGTTAAGAAGCCAATCAAGTGGGGTCCTCGGACTTCCGCCTGGGAAGCCGAATACATCCACACCCTGATCGAATCTTTGAAAGGATAATATCAAATAATGGCAAGAATACTAAATAAAAAAAAGGCCGCCGAAGCGGCCCAAGAAAAATCTGGTTATGCAACCTTTTTTCTGTAAATTTCCTCTTCCGGTGTAAGTGAATGAATCGTCTCGACATCCAAATAGTGAGGACTATTTATCCAATCCTCGTGCGTTTCGATCAGAAGAGCTGCTATCAGCCTGATTGCCGACTCTTCGTTTGGAAATATCGAGACGACCCGCGTTCGTCTTCTGAGTTCACGGTTGAAGCGTTCGACGACGTTCGACGTTCGAAGCCGCTTCCAAAGCTTTCGGGGAAACGAAAAATACGTCAGGGCCTGGTCGATGTTGTGAAGTGGACCCGGTTTGGTGGACACTTTTTCGCTTATGATTGAGAAGGAGGTGTCCCCCATGCCCAAGACTCGCCCCCCATATCCACCGGAATTCCGCCAGCAGCTCGTAGACCTCGTTCTGGCCGGTCGGAGTCCAGAAGACCTGGCCAAGGAGTTCGAACCGTCGGCGGTGACGATTCGTAACTGGGTCGTCCAAGCCAAACGCGACGGAGCAAAGTCGCCATCGGGTCTGAGTTTGTCCGAGCGCGATGAGCTGACCCGGCTGCGACGTGAAAACAAGCGACTTCGCGTTGAACGAGATATCTTGTCAAAAGCAGCTGCCTGGTTCGCTCGGGAGACGAATTCGATCCCCGACAAATCTTCGAATTCGTAAAGGCGCACCAGGAAATGTATCCGATCGCTACCATGTGTCGCCTGCTGCGCGTCTCCACCAGCGGCTACTATGCGTGGATCAATCGCCCGCCTTCCGCTCGCTCTTTGCGCGATCATGAACTGACTGCTCGCATTTGTAAGATTCACGAGGGCTCTCGCGAGACCTATGGCCGACTGCGAATCCATGCGGAATTGATGACTGAAGGGACACGCATTGGCGGAAAACGTGTTGCTCGGCTGATGCGAGAAGCCGGCATCCAGGGGGTTACTCGTCGCAAGGCGTGTCGAACGACGATTCGAGGGCGCGCTCCGCACATGATTCCCGATCTCGTCGATCGGAAGTTTGTTGCAGACGGTCCCAATCGCCTTTGGGTCGCAGACATCACCTACATCCCCACTTGGGCAGGTTTTCTCTTCCTGGCAGTCGTTCTCGACGCCTTCTCCAGGAAGATCATCGGCTGGGCGATGGAGGGCAACTTGCGCACTGAACTCGTGTTGCAAGCTTTGAACATGGCTCTTCACCAACGCAGACCAACGGAGGTCGTTCATCATTCCGATCAAGGCTGCCAATACACCTCAATCGCCTTCGGAAATCGTTGCAAGGAAGCGGGTGTCCGCCCTTCAACGGGATCGGTCGGTGATTGCTTCGACAATGCGATGTGCGAGAGTTTCTTCGCAACACTGGAGTGCGAACTTCTCGTACGCCGCCGGTTCAAGACGCAATCCGAAGCACGAATGGCCGTCTTCGAATTCATCGAAGGCTGGTATAATCCCAGAAGACGGCATTCCGGTTTGGACTATTGCTCCCCCGTGGAATACGAAAGACGGCACACACAGGCTGCATGATGACGAAAGTCCCGAACCGTCCACTAAACCGGGTCCACTTCAGACCACTGGTAATGAGGGTTAGCCTGGCGTGCGGATCCAATGCTCTGACCATCGGCGTAACCACCGCCCATGCCTGTCACGCCATCACATCCTTAACAAGCCCTGGAACTGCCTGCCTTGTGACGGAAGGCTCCAGGGCGTTCTTGAACAATCGTTCGAGAAAGCCCATGCTATCTCCTTCTTGCATCCCAAGTGGCAATCGGGGTCGATACGAATCGATCACCCGTTCCAAGGGAATCATTTCGAGAACGTCAGGCGGAAGAGAGGAATTTCCCAGGATTCGCAGAGAAGTTGCGATTTCCCGGCAGGATCTGTATCCTCGCGATGCCGGCGGACGATCGCGTGGCACTTTGCCTCGATGACATGTCGTCCATCCATTTTCTGCGGGAGGGATTCTGCCGCACGCTTCGACAAGTGGCAAACCTCGATGCCGTCGACGAATATCCCGTTGTTTTTCAGGTTGCCCGGGTGCTCGTAAGACATCGTATTCATGACCTGTGCAATCTGCTCATGGGCATTCGAACGACCGGCAAACGAGAGATAAACGTCAGACATGCCCATTTCCCAGACTCTGATGTCGGGAAGGTTGTCATGGATGCTTTCTGATCGGGTTTCCGTCTTCGTATGTGAAAATATTTCATGTGCAATACTTCCTGGCGCATCCGTGCCGATGATGGAAAGGGCGTTTTGTGCGCGCGACATGGCGACGTATGCCACCCGATGGCTATCCGGGCCGGCCTTCAGGCCTTCCGGGACGACCACGACAGCCGGGAACTCCAGTCCCTTCGAGGCGTGCATCGTCGACAGGGTGATCCGGCCGGGCCGCTTCAACATTCCCATACGCTTCTCTCGGCTCACGTCATGCATGAACGAAACGAACTGCGTCGGGCTCGGCGAGGCGGTTTCCTCGAGATAATCCTCCACGAGCTGATCGATCAATTCTTCCCACGGATTGCCCGCCCCACCCCTCGATAACCGGCCCTGCCCGACCAGCTCACGAAATCCCGCCTGCCTCATTTCCCGCTCGGGCTGGCTCTCCATATATTGTATGAGATGATATATTTCGCGCACGTTCAGCAGGGGAACTTCAGGCCGCCTGATGCAATGAGTCGCGAATCCACGGGTTTCGAGCAGATACTTCACCCTGAAAAGATCATCGTTTGCGAATGTAAGAATTGCAATGTCCTCAGGCGCAAACCCGTCCTTGCGAAGCCGCTCGACCTCGGCGAGAACCTCGCCAAACACCTGTGCAGGCCCGGCAACCCTGATGACGGACGGACGGCGGCTGTTCTCAGGAACCAGCATCCCAGCTTTCGCCGAAACCAATTTCTCGTTTGCCTTCATGCGGCCGGGAAGCCGCCGGATGAACTCCTCGCAAAAACTGGTGATCGGCTCGGATGACCGGTAATTGGTCAGCAGGCGATGGACCGCGGGCTTGTAATCCGCTTCGAACCGCCGAATGAACTTCACGTCCGACCCTTTCCACTCGTAAATGTTCTGATCGTCGTCGCCGACCGCCAGAAGGCGCACTTCCCGTTCTGCATCGGGTTCGTCCTTGCGCGAAAGAAGGGCCAGCATCCGGTATTCGTCTTCGTCGATATCCTGGTATTCGTCGGCAAGAATGTACCGCACCCGGCTCAAAAGCCCTTCCGTCATGGAATCGCGGTCCTCGCCCGTCACCGACTCCAGGGCGCTCACGGCGTCTTTCATGATGGTCTTCATCAGGTCCTCGCGTCGCGTCGCCCTGTCCCCTCCGGCCTGAGCCGCCAGCGACCGGCTCGCGATGCGCAGGGCCAGGCCGTGGTAGGTGCTTACGAAAATGTACTGGCTGTCGTTGCCGAGCAGTTCGCGCAGGCGTTTGCGTATTTCGAGAACCGTCGAGCGGTTGAACGCGACCACGAGAACGCCGCCCCGAGGCACCCGCTCAACGCGCACAAGCCAGGCGGCACGATGAACCAGCGACTTCGTTTTCCCGCTTCCCGGCCCCGCCAAAATCAGAATGTTCCTCGTCTTGCCTTCGGTCACGATCGCCCGTTGCGCGTCCGACAGGGAATACTCAGGCCTGTGACCTTCCTGCAGCGCCTTCCCGGTAATCCTGGCGAGGCTTTCCTCGCCGGTCGGATACTGAAGCAGTTCCTTTCGCCGGTGGAAGTAGCGATCGTAGAACTCCTGCCGCGAGAGCGAGAAATACTCCTTCACCATCGTCATCGCGCTCCGGATGTCGCTTTTCCCGAACTCGGCATACTTCCCCATCACGTGCACCTGGGCGATCTTCTCGTCGAAGAAATCATCGAGAGACCGGCACTCGCCGGCAGCCGGGGGGCGGTCATCCTTGAGTTTCAGCGTCAACGCAGGCCGGAACACCGAGAGCCCGTTCTGGATATGGAGCGCGTGCGTCTCGTTCAGCGACAGAAGCACCCTCCTGACGGCGTTGAAACTCTCGGACGACGTTCGCGGTGGGTCTTTCACCGGCAGGAGATTCTCGAGTTCGTCGACGGTGAACTCGACGCGTTGTTCCCGGCCCTGCCTGTTGCATCGTTTTCTGAGCAGGTCGAGATACCCACTGCCGATCTTCTGGCGGTAGGGAATCATGCTCCGGATCTCCCCCGGGCTCATGCTCCGCTTCAGCCGGCAACGGTCATACCCCTGCGACACGAATGTCACAAGACCGTCGCGCCGCCAGATTTTCAGAACGGGGAACAGGTCTTTCGCTCGCACGTTCTCGAACGACCGGTCTGCGGAAAGCTGCGTCGCGCACAAGCGCAGGTCGAGTGTGCTGCCGTCCTCGTCCCCCCATGCCTCCGTTTCGGCAAGCATGTCGAGGATGCGGCTTTCGATACGGCAGAATGAATCCCAGCGGGACACGGCATCGTCCTTCTCGTCCGGCAGGTTGTTGAAAAGTGCCGTGCAGTTGATGGAGTGTGAAATCAGTCCGACGTTCCGCATCTCCCGCAGGGTCGAAATGAGATTCTCGGTCGACTGGCCGAGCTGGACGGTCATCGCGTCGGTGTTCAGCAGGTCATCGGCGTTCGCGTTGTAGAGGTGCCGGATAAGACGCCCCCACTGTGCCTGCCTGTATTCCGTCAAGCCAAGCTTTCGAATGATCTCCAGCGCGGCATCCAGGGTCGGCGGCACAGGCTTCGCCTCGATCACGGAGGTGCGGTTCCACGAGCGTTCGAGCCGGTTGAGCTTTTCGAGCCAGGAAATGGCGATCTTGACCTTGGTGTCTGCCATCGGTTCCGATGCATCGATTTTATCGGTGGTGGTCTCTTCGTCCCTGAGGATCTCGCCCGTCGTCCGGACGATCTCGCCGCGCCCCGGGCCGGCTTTCTGCTTGCGCGCGAGGTTCCGAATTCCCCGGAAGATGCCGATCAGATCGCCGTGCGCGATGCGGCTCGACATGCACAGCTGGAATTGGAACTCGATATCATCGGCTGAAAAGATGAGGTGGCAGTCAGCCTTTTCCTGGTCTCGCCCAGCCCTGCCGGCCTCCTGGAGATAGTTTTCGAGGGAACCTGGAATCTCGGTGTGGATCACCACCCGGACGTCGGGCTTGTCGACGCCCATGCCGAAAGCGTTCGTGGCGCACATCACCCGGAGACGGCCGGCCAGGAACTCCTCCTGCACACGCCGCTTGTCGTCGGGGGTGCGGCCCGCGTGAAAGAAGTCGGCCTTAAACCCCGATGCCTGAAGTTTCTTGGCGAGGTTTTCGGCCGCCTTGCGTTTTGCGGTGAACAGGATCGCGCCGCCCCCGTCTCGGAGCCCCTCTTTCAGGATCTCGATGGCAAGCCCGATCTTGTTGTATCCGTCCGGGTTCGCGTCGCGGCCGTTCATCGTGTCGAGCCCGTGAACATGGAACCGGAGATTCTTCCGATCGGCCGTGCCGATGAACAGGTGCATCTCTTTGCCGGCCTCCTGTCGGAAATAGGTGCGTATCTCCTCGATCACGTCGAGCTTCGCCGTGGCGGTGAAGCAGGCAATCGGCGGCAGGGAGGCGGTTTCCCCGAGCACCTCCTTCAGGAACGAGCACAGGAACAGGTAGTCGGGCCGGAAATCGTGGCCCCATTTCGACAGGCAGTGCGCCTCGTCGACGACGACAAGGCCGATCTCCCGCTGGGAAAGGGTGTCGCGGAACGAGCGGTTGCGCATCTGCTCGGGGGCGACCCACAGGATGTCGATATCGCCGAGGGCGACTTTTTCGTGGGTCTCTGCCCGCTCGAAGACGGAAAGCAGGCCGTTGAGCGCCCCGACGTTCGGGATGCCGCGCCGTGCGAGGGCGTCGACCTGGTCTTTCATCAGCGATTGGAGCGGCGAGATGATGAGGGTCAGCAGGTTTCTCTGCCGCGCCTGCATCAGTGCGGGAAGCTGGTAACAGAGCGACTTGCCGCCGCCGGTCGGCAGGACGACGAGGCAGTCCCGGCCTTCGAGGATCGCTTCGACGACATCCTGCTGGGAAACGGGCGGCGGCCCTTCGAGAACGGGCCTGAATGCGTCGAAGGGGTGAAAAAACCGCTTGAGCGACTCGAGGGGTGAATGATACTCCCGGCAATACTCGCATGTACCGCACGGCCTGCGCCGAAGGGCATGAAGGATCTCGACGGCCCGGGGAAACGCATGGACCACCCACGGAGCGAGTCGCGACATGCCGTCTGCGACGGAAAGCCAGGCAAGCGCCATCGCAAGGGCGATCCACTCCGGCCGGCGCCCGCCGCCGGTGTCGAAAAGTTCTTCAAGGGCTTTCCGGCAGGCTTTTCCGGAAAAGGTCTCGCGCGCCTGGCGGAACGTCTCGTCAAGGTCCAGGGGCTTCGCCCCGGTTTCACGGGCGATGGCCGCAGCGCAACCGCGTGTCACGTCATCCTGGCCAAGCAGACACAGATACAGCGGCAGAAGCGGGTCGGCGCGGAACTGCCCGAGCTGTTCCCGAAAAAGGGCGAGCGCCGCCTCGGAATCGCGCAGCGGGTCGTTCCGGCTCGATTCGGTCGGCTTGTATCCTTTCCATAGTTTATGATATGGGTGCCGCGGCCAGGCCAGCGGCGACAGGAGGAGCGTATCGATGACCGGGAGTTTCAGCAGGGCATGATCGGGAGCATGTCGTTTCAGCCACTCGAGATCATGCGCCAGGACATTGTGCCCGAGGACGAACCCCGAATCGCGGCCATATATCTCGAGGCTTTTCAAGACAACCCGCGGATCGTTCCACGGCCCCGTCTCCCTGAACGCCTGCTGTCCCTCCCGAAACGCCCCCGCCGCCAGCAATGTCCCCGAGACAGGATGCACCTCGAGATCGACCGCCACGATTCCGTCGAATATGCTCGCCAACTCGTTTCTCATCACATCCGCAGCAAATGACCGTATTTACTTCTCGCCGTCGGCATCACAGCCTGGCTCTGAAATATGCATGTGTGTTATATATTTCTTTTGTTTTATATTCGGACCTGACTCTATCAAATCGCTTTTTCGAGGCCGAAAAAGTATCTACTTTATCGAGTATTGTATAACGATATATCATAAACCGTCGACACCTATGTTCTTTCGTTGGAACAGAACGATGGCCTCCATGAATTCCAGCCTCTCTGACGGCATAATCCCCTACGTCAGGAAGGAAAAAACAATGATCAGCCAGGAATATGATTTCGGCGCAATAAAATACAAATCGTTGTATCGGATGAGTTGCACGCCATTTTGGAAAGGTAGCAAACGTGATATGGTATGATAGATTGATTGGATTTACCGGAAGCCCTTCAAAAGCAGGTTCTTGATTACGTCAGGCAGTTGCGTGTTCACCCCCGGCCGGGCGACCGGGGCGATCAGATGCTCAGGTTTGCCGACATGTTCACTTCCGAAGAGGGAGCTGACATTCTGAATTGTATCGAAGCATGATGCGGACGGATAGATCATGACCAATTACGGTGAGGTGAAGGCTGCACTGCAAAGTCTTGGAAAGCTGATTCTCGAAAACGATCAGTTGATCGCCGCACTAGCTCTACAACATAATCTCACCCTCATGTCTAGCGACACTCATTTTGCATTTATCCTGGGACTTATCATTGTTACTATATTCGTCACACATTGGAACCTGATAATGTGGGGGCTCTCTCTCATGCAAAGGACTCACGATTTCTCACCCCACAATGCCGGGCGTACACAGATACAGCGGACCGCCGTTGGCGCTACCCGGAGGCCGCTGCTCTGTAGCGTTAGGTGGCGAGGGTTTCCAGAAAGGAAATTTTAAAATGACAAAGAAGAACATTATCTGGAGTGAGATTCAAAGAAGGGCAATGGCCTTCGTAAAACGGTGGGCGGGAGAGACTGACGAGCAGCGTGAATCTCAAACGTTCTGGAATGAATTTTTTGGGATTTTTGATGTCGATCGGCGCGAGGTCGCAAGGTTTGAAGACAGAGCAAAGCGCCATTCAACCGGAAAAAAGGGCCGTCTTGATTTGTTCTGGCCCAAGGTGATAGCTGTCGAGCAAAAGTCAAAGGGTAAAGATCTTGATGACGCTGAATGGCAACTATCCGATTATGAATTCGATCGCCATATGACCCCTGAATTGTTTGTAGTGTCTGACTTCAACCAATTTCGCATATGGAACTTAGAAACCGGGGACCGCTATACATTTACAATTACAGAACTTCCAAAATACACTACCTTATTTGCACATTTGGCAGGCTACAAACACGAATCTTTCAAACATGAAGAGAAAGTAAGTCGAGAGGCTGCCGAATTACTGGGGCAACTATTTGAGTATCTTGACGATAACGGGTACAGCGGTCATCCATTAAGAGTATTTATCGTTCGCCTTCTCTTCTGCGTTTTTGCTGATGACACTAATGTTTGGAGACGAGGTCTTTTTGATGACTTTATTACTTACCGCACATCGGAAGATGGATCAGATGTCGGTCCTCAGCTAAATCTTCTCTTTCAGGTATTAAACCAAAATGAGGAAAGTCGGCAAAAGAATCTTGACGAAGATCTAGCAGCCTTTCCCTATATAAACGGCGGGCTTTTCTCTGAAAATATTCCTATCCCGTTCTTTGACACGAAGGCGCGCTCTCTGTTGCTTCAGGCGTCGAGTTTTGATTGGACACCAGTTTCCCCGATTATTTTTGGGAGCTTGTTCCAAAGTGTAAAAGATAAAGAGGCTCGAAGAACAACAGGGGAACACTATACATCTGAGGCAAACATTCTCCGAGTAATTAAGCCACTATTCTTAGATAAGCTTGAAGCTGAGCTTAACTCAATAAAAAGAAATAATGCCGAGCTAATAGAATTTCATCAGAAGTTGTCTCAAATAAAGGTCCTTGATCCCGCTTGTGGGTGTGGTAACTTTCTCGCTGTTGCCTATCGGGAACTCAGGCGACTGGAAACGCGAACATTGCTTCTTTTGCACTCGAAAAACGGGAAAATCCAAAGGGTGCTAAACATAGCCAACCTTGTCAAGGTTTCTGTAAGCCAATTCTTTGGCATAGAAATAGCAGAATTTCCAGCCCGAATTGCAGAAACAGCCATGTATCTGGTTGATCATCTTGAAAACCTTGAACTCTCAGCGAAGTTTGGCCAGTATTTTGTTCGATTTCCAATTACCACTGAAGCACACATAAAAATCGGCAATGCGTTACGGTTAGATTGGAACTCAGTCGTTCCTGCCGAGGAAGTTTCCTATGTTACCGGAAATCCTCCATTTGGAGGACATCGTTATCGGACCGAAGAGCAATCCGAAGATTTAAGGATTGTCTGGGGAAGCGGGTATAACAAGCTTCTAGACTATGTAACTGGGTGGTACAAAGTTGCTTCTATGTATGGAAAGGAGAAAGAAATCCGTTTTGCTTTTGTTTCAACGAATTCCATCTCCCAAGGTGAACAAGTTGAACATCTTTGGGAATCACTCTATTCTGATGGTTTTCACTTGGACTATGCTTACACCCCTTTTGTTTGGACGACAGAGGCAAAAGGAAAGGCGCATGTACACGTTGTAATTGAGGGATTTGTCCATGGTGATACAAATCGACAGAACTTACTTTACTCCTTAGACTCCTCTTCAGACGTTTGGAAAACTCTAAGCGTGCCTTCTATTAGTCCGTATTTGGTGGCTGGCCCGGAGATGGTTGTAAAAAAGCACCAACAACCTTTGTCCGCCCTTTTGCCCCCAGCGGCTTACGGAAGCCTTCCAGCCGATGGTGGTGGTCTGGTTGTTCATCCAGAGGATCTATCCCAAATCGATGAACCAGTAAAGAAGTATCTTAAACGTTTTATAGGGTCAAAGGAGCTAATCAATGGGATTGACCGATGGTGTCTTTGGATGCCGGAAGGGCCGACTCCCTCTGAACTCAAAAATTCACCATTTCTAAAGGCGCGTTTTCTGACTGTACGACAATTTCGAGAGAAAAGCCCCAACCTTGATACTAAGGAACTTTCTGCACAACCGTATAGATTCTTTCACATCGCAAAACCTAGATCCGAGTACATTGCTGTTCCCGCTCAGGTTGCCAACAAACGGCCCTGGTATACGGTCGAATTTTTGGGTCCAGAAACCATTCCCTCAAATACCCTCTATTACATAGATGATCCTACTGGTTTGGTTTTTGGATTGCTTTCATCAAGCATGTACATGGCTTGGCAGAGAGCAATTGGCGGAAGAATTAAATCTGATCCGCGATTTGGAAAGGCCGTTTACCACTCCTTTCCTTTTCCTTCAATGTTATCAAACGAAGCAATCGAAAAGGTTAAGGAAGCGGGAAAGGGCCTACTTAAAGCTCGCAAGGCTTCAAATAGAAGATCTCTATCGGAAATGTATGAAGCCGATTGCATCCACCCAGAGATATTAAAGGCACACATCGAGTTGGACAGGGCCGTTGACACCATATTCAACGCAAATAAGAAACACTGGACAGACGAGGAACGTCTAGCTGTCTTACTTTTGCGCTACGAAGAATATCAATCGAATAAACAAGATTGATTTAAATGCCAACTAATAGGGCAAAGGGAAACTTTAACAGCCCGCGGATAAAGCTTAATGCTATTGTCACGCACTCTATAATATAGTATTATTTTTACCTTCTCCATCTTTTGGATTTTTTCGATGGCATTGGAAAAGCGGAAGTAAGCAACTGTCAAGAAACCCGAACATTTTCGAATGTCACGGAACCGGGAAACCAGGGCCACACACCTAATTTTCATTTTAGCTTCCCGTAATGCATCTCAATGAACGGCACTCCATGATTGAATATGGCGTTGATGAGTTGCTCATTATACTTGTTGCCAACAAATGAACCCTGCGTCTGTCGCATGAAGCGACATAATGAGTAATCGACTGCCACACTGAAGAGCCAACGGCTACTTCTATTCTGAGGGCAATATCGCTTGCATTGATCTTCTGGTTTCATGTATGGTGATCTCTATATGAATGATCACCCGTGTGCCGATGAACAATTGAAAGATGAAATGCGTAGTGGCATCATACGGCTCTTGGCGGATCTACGGCAGCCGGGGGCCTGCGAACTGCTTGCCATGCTTGAAAAGCAGATCGGTTGGCGCGTGCGGCAGTATTTTTTCGAGGTCGTCGGAGCGTTTCGGGATGACCACCTTCTGACGAGCTACCAACGGGAGTATTTCCGAACCACCCTCACCGACAAGGAGTGCATTGATGCGCTTCATGGCGGGGGGCGGCGGTGGGATGAATCCCGGAGCACGATCGACGAGCTTTTTCAGTGCGGCAAAGCGTATCGTTCATCAAAAGCCTTTCAGGAGATGATCACGTTCTCGGCCCAGTTCAGGAATTACGCCCCCTACAACAACATGCTGGTGAAGCTCCAGAATCCGTCGTGCAGCTTCTACGCAACGCGCGATGACTGGGAACGCCGGTTCAATCGCAGGGTCAATGAAGAGGCGCGAGCGATGCTGATTCTCGCTCCCATGCATCCCGTCATGCTGGTGTATGACCTCGATTCGACCACGGGCCCCGCCCTTCCGGAGAAACTGCTGGATTTCACGAGGGTCGACGGTCGCTTCGATCAAAAGCTGCTTCCCCGGTTGCTCGACAACTGTCTTCGGGATTCCATCGTCGTTGAGTTCGTCGAGCTTTCGTCCACGTTTGGCGGTTACGCAACGACACGTTGCCGAGGCACCGGCGCAAAGATGAGGGTCGCCATCCATGACAAGCTGCAGCCCGCCTCTCGCTTCTCGGTTCTCTGCCACGAACTCGCCCATATCTATCTCGGGCATCTGGGCTCGGACGAAGACAACTTCTGGCCGACCCGCATCAACCTGACGCACGCGGCGATTGAAGTCGAGGCCGAAGCGACGGCTTACATCGTCTGTGTACGGCTCGGCCTCAAACCCTGTTCTGAAGCGTATATCTGCAGTTATATCGAAAACGATTCGATTCCGGCGGGCGTCAGCATCGAACTGATCACGAAGGTCGCCGGCAAGCTCGAAGAGATGGCAACCCGGCGCCTTCCGGCCCGCAAAGAGAAACCGCCCAAAAAAGCCCGTTGATCAGTCAGCGCCACATCGTTCGATGTGGCGCTGTTGTTGCCGGGATGAATTCCCCTGAATTCATGGCTCAGATGACAAGTTCAAGGAAGTCGCCGGTCGTGAAGAAACCTTTTCGGAGGCCGGTGAACGCCCAGTAGCAGAAATCTTCGGAGTTCGCCATGATGCAATGCGTTCCAAGAGCTGCTTTGATACGGTTTTTGATGGTGTCGGGTGATGATATTTTCGGAGGCGGCTCGACCGGGACGAGATTCTTCTCGGAATGGCCTTCCTGCTGGGCAAGCCTCATGAACTCGGAATAACTCAGCTCGCAGACGGTGTCGCGGGCCCGCGTGTTCCCGGGCTGGCCGATCGTGACGAACGTGTACCGGCATCCCGAGTCATGGCGGCACAGGATTGCATACGGGTTCCTGGAGCCGAGAAACGCTCCGTTGTCGAAGCAGACCATCAGGTGATCGGTTCCGGGCGTCATGTGCAGCCCGGCGAACGCGGCGGCGCGGATGTTTCCCGAACACTGCTCGCCGGCGGTCTCGAGGTCAGCTTTCAGTTTTTGTATGGTGGCCAATACATTTTCGCGGCTCTCCTCCCCATCCTGGTCATCTTTTTTCTTCTTCGTCCACTTCATCCCGGTGCGGCTGACGGCGGGCTGTTCATCCTCAACCACGGATACGGCGGTCTTTTTTTTTTTTATACGCGATTTCCTCCGATGCAGTTTGAATTGGGCACAGGATGAACATAGCCGCGGTTTCATACGATGTAAAATTCAAAGATTCTATCCGGCGTATCGAAATCTGTTATACTTGCGCCAGTAGGCTCCCAATCGAACCGCGCCGGGGGGGATGACGATGGATGTCAGGCTGTTGCGATATTTTCACGCCGTTGCGCGCCTGAAAAGCTTTTCGAAAGCGGCTGACGCGCTGTCCATTTCCCAGCCCGCGCTCAGCCAGGGGGTGAAGAATCTCGAAAAGGAGCTTCACTGCAGTCTCTTCATTCGTGGCAAAACCCTCCAGGTGACCGACGAGGGGGAAAAGTTATTTTCGCATTGCGAGGAATTGTTCCGGGTCCTTGAAAATATCGTTGACGATATAAGCAACACGAAGAGTCCCAGGAAGGGAACCATCAGGGTCGGGGTCCTCGAGAGCGTCCTTCTCTACTGGATGCCGGCCATTCTCGGCGACTACTTCACGAAGTATCCGAACGTGTCGGCCGCGTTCGAGAAGTCTGAGACCGTGGCGATCGAAAGCGGCGTGCTCGATGACAAACTCCATCTCGGAATCATTTCCCGGCCGTCTTTTTCACGCAAGCTCGAAGATATCGAGCTTGCTTCGTTCTCGCACAAACTCGTCGTTTCGAGCGAGTTCAGCGAAGACCTTCCCGGCCTCGCGAAGCATCTTCCCCTCTTTCTCCTGGGGAACTGGCAGGAACGGGCGCTGACCTCGGGAACGGATCTTTTTGCCCGCGTTCCCGCCCTTCGGACGCTCAATCCGACCAACTGCGCGGTCCTGGTCCGCCAGATCGTCGCGAACAAGCTGGGAATGGCCGTTCTGCCTGCGTATCTCGCAGGCCCCGATCTTCGCGTGATCGAAGACTACCCCCTGCTGAAGATGGGTTTGTACCTGATCCGCCGGAAGAATCGGCGGCAGAATCCTCTCGTCAACCAGTTCGCCGACTTCGTCTGCGAATGGCAGGCACGTTCGGCATTGATATCATCGCTAGACTGACAGGCGTTCCCTTCGGCGTCACGCGCAACGTCTATATAGACGAACATCCCGCAGTATCAGGCGCAGGTTTTCCACCCTACGACTATTGTTGCGGTTGAGACTGTTCGCTGAATGAGCGGTTTCAAAAAATAGATTTTGAAAACTGTTAAGTTGTTGCCTGGGAAATTCGAATATACCAATAGAAGGAAATAAGTAGCCCGACAAGAATCCGCCACGTTTCGAAGCAGACGATCGTCGGCCCCTGCCCCACCTACCTGTCCGCCGTCCGTTACGGGTTTTCCGAAAACGCGATTCCGGAGGTGTCGTATGAGCGTTCGAGGCGTCGTCAAGCGATACGCGCTGATCATCGAGAAGGTGACGCGGTGCCGGTTTCCCACGCTGGAGGCGATTCAGCGGTTCCTGTGCTCGCACGGGTTCGAGGTGTCGAAGCGGACGATCCAGCGGGACATCGAAGGCATCGAGCTCGAGTTCGGCATTTCGATCACGTATGACCGGCCGCACCGGGGATATGCTCTCATCCGGGAAGAGGGCGAAACCCCCGACATCTTCCTCCGCTTTCTCGCGATGACCGGCGGCCGCGGAACCGGAACCCAGACATGAGCCCCGGAAGGATAGAGCGCTTCAGAACGTCACCTGGCAACCACGACACCTCTTGTCATAGTCAGTGATATAGGATTCACCGGAATTCTGTCGGTCTGATGCTCCGCACCTGAAGTTTCGGTCCGTTTAGGCGACGCACACATCATCCCAGTCATTCTTTTCGCGACCGGCGGTTTCATCATGAAGCCGGTCATCGTTCGACGCGCGACGGAAACGAACGGAGGAACCATGGGTACCATGCTGATCAACTGTGACGACACCCAGGCGGGCGTGCGGTTCCTGGCCCTGCGGTGCATGCGGCACTGCATCGCGACCCACCATGCGCTGTTCGACAAGGAGGCCATCGAGAAAATCTTCGCGTTCCTGCCGAAGCCCGAACTCGTCAGCCTGCTGACGCGGCTCCACCCCAAGCTCCGGCGCGTGGGGAAACGCTGGATCAGCCACGGCCTGTACCAGTATGCGTTCCTCGAGCCGCCCGTTCCCGACGACGTTGCCCGTGCCGTCGCCGAGCTCGAGCCCGTTCATGCCCTCTATATCCCCGAGATCCTCGCGGTCATCGACCGCCTGCTCGCCGACATTGCGCCCGACGGCGAGACGCCGAACTCGGCGCCGTTCCCACAACTGGCGGAGATCACGCGCGTGTTCCGGCTTTCCGAAGACGAGAGCGCGATCCTGGCGTTCTGCTTCATCAACGGCATCCATTCGCCGTTCAACGAGGTCATCCAGAAGCTCGGCGGCTTCCTGAACTTCGGGTTGAGCGGCAACCTCGTCTCGCTGTTCCACCCCATTCCCCGCGCGCGCGCCGACGCGATCTGCTCGAGCGGCGGCCTTCTCAGGCGGCTCGGCTTCATCAACGAGAACCTGGTGCCGACCCCCGAGATCTGCGAGTTTCTCCAGGGCTTCCGGACCCGGCCGCTCAACGATATGTATTACACGATGTATGACGAACGGCCGGTTCCCGCCGACCGCCTCGTGATGCGAACGGAAGACATCGAGACGATCGGCACGCTCGTAGCGAACCGCCGTCCGGGTGAAGGGCTCGACATCCTGTTCTCCGGCCCGGCCGGAACGGGCAAAACGGAATCTGCCCGCTCGCTCGCGACGTTTTTCGGTCTTCGACTCTTCGAGATCCGCGCCCGATGCGACACCCAGGAAAACGTCGCAGAAGTCCCCTTCCGCATGCGCGCCCTTCGTGCCTGCCGGAACGCCCTCGCCGGCCGAGCCGACGCCGCGATCCTGATCGACGAGGCCGACGCCATGGTCGCAACTCCCCTTGCCGCGTTCGATCTCACGCCCGGAACAGCCGGCAAAGCCGTTATCAACGAGACCCTCGACACGGCCGCCGACATTCAGATCTGGATCGTCAACCATGCGGAAACGCTCGATCCGTCCGTCCGGAGACGGTTCGCCCACGCCGTCCGGTTCGAACGAGCCTCGGCGAGGATGCGCCGGATGATCTGGGAAACCGCCCGCGCACGGTATGGAATGACCCGACTGCTCGACGACGCGGCGATCGCCGACCTCGCCGAACGGTACGAGACGGATGCGGGAGGCATCGACTCCGCCCTCAGGCACACCCGGCATCTTTCCGGAAACGGCGTTGCCCCGGGTGAGGTCCTGGCTCAGATCGAACGGCTTCTCGCCGGCCAGGCGCGGTTCACACCGGGCGAGTCCGGTCATGGGCCGGCGGGCTTCGATCGCGAGCCCACGGTGGGCATCGAGCATCTGAACATCGAGCCGCGCGCCGATCTCGACATGATAGTGCACGCTATAGCAGGTGTATCGGGTGAAGACCGGCTTCCGGCGCTCCGAATCCTTCTGCAGGGCCCTCCCGGAACCGGGAAGTCGCGGTTCGCCGCGGAACTCGCCCGCCGCATCGGGAGGCCCCTGCGGGTGAAGACGGCCGCCGCGATCCTCAGCCCCTTCGTCGGGCTGGCCGAGCGGGCCGTGCACGAGGCGTTCCGCGAAGCAGCTTCCGAAGGCGCGGTGCTGTTCTTCGACGAGATCGACAGCCTGCTGTTCACACGCGACCGGGCATCGGCGAGCTGGGACGTCTCCCGTGTCAACGAACTGCTTTCGGCGATGGACAGCCACCCGGGCATCTTCCTCGCCGCGACGAACCACCTCCAGGCCATCGACCCTGCCGCCCTGCGCCGGTTCGAGTTCAGACTGGACTTCGGCCCCCTCGACGGAAACGACGCGAAAGCCTTTTACGAAACCCTGCTGGCGCCCCTGGCGGGCGTGGAAACTCCCGAACAGGTTCATCGCCGGTTCGCATCTCTTCCCCGGTTGACGCCGGCCGATTTCACCCGGGTCCGCAGGCGGTTCACTCTCCGGACGGCTTCCCGTCCCGATCACGCAGCCCTGATCGGCGCACTCGAAGCCGGATGCACCAGGGACCAGTGGAAAGGAGCACGATCATGAGCAGATGGACGAATCTGAATAACCGGTTGAAACACCGAATCCAACATTCAGGGGCCCTGTATTTCGACGCAAGAAACCCCCTTCATCTCTGTGACAAAGGCGCCCAACTCATCGTTCTGCGGGCAGGCGTCACGTATCTGATGCGTTTCGGCAAGTCCCTGGATCGCGAGCCGGCAACGCCCCTTGATCGCGAGCCGGCGAGGGCCCTATTCGATCTTCTTCCGGTTTCGGCGCGAAAACCGTTCTTCAAGAACCTGTATCGGGTCATGGCGCCACGTGAAACGGCCCTCAGAAAAGACAAACGCTTCGATAATCTCTTCAGCAGCCCTCCGGACTTCGACGATATCGTCACATTCCTGAGGTATTACCCAGATTCGCATCAGGTTCTGCATGAGGGTTTTCAGATAGAGGTTGAGCGGCTCGAACGCAACATAGCCTCCCATGCCTCACCATTCATGAAGAAACTCGAGGAGGTGAAGTCGACATTCCGACTGAGCCCTATCGAAGCTCATATCGTGGCTCTCGGCGCCCTCTACCAATTGTCGAAAATCATGGAATGTCTCGTCGACTCGTTGCCTCGATGCCGCCATGGCAGGCGTATGCAGTTGAAACTTTTCGAGTTTCTCGATGCGAATCGTCTGGATATGCTCAAATATGCATCCCCTGAAGGAGCGCTTCAGAAACTCGGCCTGCTCGACAGGGACGGCGACATCAGGGGCGAGGTTGTCGAGTTTCTCGTCGGCGGGCGCAGAGAGCCTCTGACGAGTTCGTATTTCGATCGGTTCAAAGGCCCATCTCTTCCGCTCGAAAAGCTCATGATCGTAAAGAAAGATGTCGAGACGATCCGGACGCTTCTTTCGAATCGGAAACCGAAACAGGGCATCAACATTCTGCTCGCCGGCCCGCCTGGCACCGGAAAGACCGAGACCGTGCATTCGCTCGCGAAGGAGCTCGGCCTCAATCTGTTCGAGATCGCCTCGATGCAGAAAAGGCATGACGGCGATGGCGATATCGGCCAGAGTAACGATTACTTTCGCATGAGAGCTCTCGTCGCATGCAGGTATGCGTTCGGCGATTACCCCGATACCGCCGTGCTGATCGACGAATCGGATTCCCTTCTCGGCGGAGGCGGCTCAAGAAGCCTCTTCGGCCCTTCGAGGTCTTCCCTCGGAAAGGCGATGATCAATGACGGGCTCGACACGGCCGTCTGCCCACAGTTCTGGATCGCCAACGATATCGACGGAATCGATCCGTCGACGAGGCGCCGGTTCGATTACGCGATCAGGTACGAGCGCCCGACGCCGAAAGACCGCGTGTCGATCTGGGAAACGGCGGCTAACAAACACGGGATGGCCGGCCTTCTGCGGCCCGAAGACCTCGAACGGTTCGCCCGGGAATGGCCTGTCAGCGCAGGCGGCATCGACTCCGCCCTCAGGAATGCGGCGCGCGTTCCGAAGAAAGCGATGACCCGTTCCGAATTCGTCGCCTATATCAACCGCCTCATCGAATCACAGCTTCTGTTCACCGAAGAGGAAGGGAAGGCCGAAACCGTCCGGGCCGCATCGGAGGAGCAGGTCGCGATCGAGATGCTGAACATCGAGCCGGCGGCGAACCTGAAATGCATTCTCGAGGTCGTAGCCAGGTGGCGTGAAGCACCGGAAAAGCGGGGCCTGAACATCCTGCTCCAGGGGCCGCCCGGCACGGGAAAGACGCATTTCGCGCGCAGGCTCGCCGAGCTGCTGGGCCGACCTCTGCATGCGAAGACCGGCTCCGAGATCCTGAGCCCCTACGTCGGGATGACGGAGAAGACGATCCGCGAGGTGTTCCGGCAGGCCGGCCGCGAGTCGGCGGTGCTGTTCCTCGACGAGATCGACAGCCTGCTTTCGAGCCGGGAAAAGGCCGTGCGAAGCTGGGAGGTGACGCAGGTGAACGAACTGCTCTCGGCGCTCGAGTCGTTCGACGGGGTGTTCGTGGCGGCGACGAACCATGTCTCGACGCTGGATTCAGCCTCGATGCGGCGCTTCCACTTCCAGCTCGAGTTCGGGCCGCTGACGCCGGCAGGTGCGGAGACGTTCTATCGCGATCTTCTCGCCGGGTTTGCGGGCGGCGACGTTCCGGCCGGGGTGGCGGCGCAACTCAGGCGGCTGACGGGGCTCGTTCCGAGCGATTTCGCGAACGTGCGCAAGCGCCTCACGCTGGTGCCCGGCATGACCGCGACGCACGACGAGCTTCTCGGCGGCCTCGCCGACATGTGCAAAGCCCGCTTCCCGCGCCGAAAGCAGGCGATCGGCTTCAACAACAACGGATGAAGGAGGGAGACGTGAAAGCGCTCATCATCGCCGACGTCGACGATCTCAAATGGCGTGGCGGAAGCGGCAAGGCGGATATCGTCATCTCGTGCGGGGATACGGCGGAGTGCCTGGTCCTGGAAGCGGCACGAGCGTTCATGTGCGACTGCATCGTGGCGGTGAAAGGGAACCACGACCCAGATACCCCGTTCATGCCGCCGGTAGTCGATCTGCATCTCGCCGTGCGGGAGTTCGGCGGGCTGAGATTCGCCGGGTTCGGCGGGGCATGGCGGTACAAGCCACGCGGGCTTCATCTCTACGAACAGGATGAAGTCGAGGCCGAACTTGCGAAACTGCCGCCCGTGGACATTCTCGTCTGCCACAACTCCCCTCTTGGGGTTCACGACAGACCTGACGGCATTCACACAGGTTTTTCAGGGCTCAACACGTATATCCGGCAGTCCCGGCCCCGGCTTCTGATTCACGGTCACCAGCACCAGAACATCGAGACGCTCGTCGACACGACCCGCGTCATCGGCGTCTACGGCCATCGCCTGCTCGATCTGCCCAGCGTATTGCCATGAACAAAAGGATGAGCTGAATGGAATTCAAACATACGATCGATGCCATTGCGAAGAAGACACCGAGAGAAGAAGCCGATGCTCGTCGAGCAGGTCTTCTTCGACTGGATGAGCCTGCGAGAGGGGCGGAGGTCGGGCTCTGGTGGTTGATCGAAAACAACATCTTTCGTCTGGCCCAGCCATGGTCCCAAGCACCTGAGGAGGACGGCTGGCACATGATCGAGGACATCCATGACCATGCCTGGGCTGACATGAAAGCCGCTTTGGCGTCGAGGTTTCCTTCGATCATTCACCTCAGATACAACGACCCCGAACGAGGTCGGGTCTGGTATCGCCCTCGAGAGAATACTTTCTTCATTACCTGCTCCAAGCTCATCAAAGCTGAACAAGCCATCATTCGTACAATCATGGAGAAGTTCGGGATAACCGCAAAGGCCGTCCGTGTCGTGAATGACCCACAGTATGACGTTCGTCCGTTGCCATTGCAGGACAGGAATACACCGAATGAAATTCCACGCATTTGAATGGAGAAGTATATATGCCTGGGTTTATAGATGATCTCAGAATTCTCGTCAGGCAATGCCTTGCCTGCGACGGCAGGGATCGGTTCGTTCGGTCTCTTGGATACAGAAACATTTCGAAGGGGCTTCGCCGGATCGATGCGTTTCTCTGCGGCGGAGAACCGGCGCAGGATCGTCTCGACCGGCTGGCGCATATTCTCGGCCTGGATCCGGCTGACGTCGTATGCAAAGCACCAACGCTATCACTGGCCCACATGGGGTGCCTCAAACCCGGGGGAATATTATGATGATTCCAATACAGTATTCAGATCCAAGCGATTCGAAGACGTCCTTTCATATTGTTACTCATATTCAAGCCAGTGAAATCAAGTATTTCACCGATAAGCGTTTTGGAGAGTGCTTTTGGTCGAATGATGTAAAGGCACCGAAAGAAGAACAATGCCAGGAATATATGATGCGGTTGTTTTCTTTGGCAAGCCTTCCTCCAGAATCGAAATTCACTTCAGCTTTCATAAAATCACCATGCTTTTCTTGTGAGCATTGTTGGGAATATGGATCTATATCCTTATTTTTGGAATTAGAAAGGATAAGAGAATCAACAATCGTCTTCAATGGCGATGTGAAGAATTTGGCTTTCAAGATTTTCGGCCAGAATTGCTCACCGAAAAAGTATTTGAGATTTCATTCCCTTGACATCCCAGCATTTCACATGTTGGTCCATCTTCAAAGATACTATTGGAATTACATGGCTCATGCGATGTTCAAAAAGCCGTTTTTCCCTCGAATGGTTGGAAGCTATTTCGAAGTAAGGATTTTGCGGCCGATTACCAGGAAGGACATAAGCATGATTGTAATTCCGATGGATCTTGATAAAGCCTCGGTTAAAAGGGTCGAAGAATTGGCTAACTCAGATTGAAGAACGCCCTGACAAATGATTCGACAAGGTAATTATCAAAAGGAGGTCTCGAATGAGTGTTCTTCTCCTCGAAGACAACGAGTCAAGAATCAGGCGCTTCGAGAAACTCGGGCTGAACGTGCTTGTCTGCCGTAATGCATTCGAGGCGATCGCCAGGTTGTATACGCATCGCGATACGATACGCCTCATCTCCCTCGATCATGATCTGACGCCGCGCGAGAACGCCTGTGGCTCGCTCGGAATCGCCTGCGCCTGTCATGTCGTCGACCTTCTTTGTGTCATGCCGACCTTCTGCCCGGTGATGATCCACACATCGAACGAACAGGCCGCGGCCTTGATGAAACACCGCCTCGTCAGTTGCGGCTGGCCCGTCATCTGGGTGAAAACGGATGCACCCTTTCCCGACGACTGGATCGAAACTCTCTGGAAGGAAGCCGTACGTTCCGCCGGGCTCATGCCTTCATGATCTCGAGATATCGACGATCGAGGTGAGCAGATGATCGAACATCTGGATAGAGTGACAGCAGGCGAAGCCATTCTCCATTTGTGGATCACCTGTCTTCGAAGTCGTGTCGAGCCGAAGCTGGCGTTCATCGAGATCGATGAGGGTGTGATCCGGTGCCGCCCCAAAACGCTGGATAAATGCCGATTCTTCAAGGAGTATCTTCTTCCCTTCGAAGCCGGAAGCCCACCGGAAGCGGGATTGGATATCGTCACCACCTCGACGGCTCGGCTTCAACGCGGCGTTCTTTTCTATCATCTTCGACGGAAGGAACTTCTTCTCCTCCTCCCCTGCCGGGAGATGGCGAATCCGGTATTGATGTTCGCTGTTCTCCGAGAATTGGGCCTTGATTCGCTGCCGGTGGGATTCGCCAGGCGAAGAAAGGACGGCAGAATCCGACGCATTCCAAATCTGAGAGTTCTCTACAGATTTCTCCGTCTTCACCCTGATATTCAGATATATGTCTGATCGCTCGTCATCTCCTGCGTTCGTATGAAATCGCCGACGGCACCCGGGGTGAAACATGTTTGTTTCTATTTATGTCGGTATAGATAAGAAAGAGGTCTCACATGAAAATTCTGGTTCTCGAAGACGACCCATTTCGGATTTCGATCATGAAAGCCCTTCTGAAGAAAGAGCGAATTCCATTCTCGATCTGTCCGGACCCCATCGATTTCCTCGTGGAACTGACCTTCAAATCTGCCGAAACGACGATCATCTCCCTGGACCATGATCTGTCACGCATCGTACGACCGTGCGGCATCTACAGCTTCGATTGCGGCTGCGCCGTGGTCAGGTTCATGAGCCGGATGAAACCTGTTTGCCCCGTCCTGGTCCATTCCCGGAACGATCAAGAACGGCTGAGGATGATCGAAGATCTGACCGGCGCCGGATGGCTCGCTCAGCCCGTCATCGAAGACCCGACGAATGAAACCAACTGGGTCGAAAGCGCATGGATCGAGGCAATTCGTACAATGCACAAGAATGGGGAAAATAACCCCTAACCAACCGCGTGAGAATGCTTGACATATAGAAACCATTTCTATATATTAGTTTTATGACTACCAAGCAGCGCTTCCGGAACAAATACCGCCTCGAGATCCGCGAGCGGGACCACAATCCGGCGCATGCGCATCTTTTCGGCGGCGGTGTCGATGTGGTCATCGATCTGATCACTCTCGAGACGTCGGGCGACTGCCCCCGCGATCTCCTGGACGAGGTCGTCGGGTATGTGAGGGCGCACCGCGATGAACTGATGGAGGAGTGGAAAAAATGGCACTGATGAAACGGCCAAGACTGACGGCCATCAAGGCGATGCCGAATTTCAAAATGCGCCTGACTTTCCTGAACGGGGCAACCTACGTCGTCGACTTTCTTCCGCTTTTCGAGGAATCGAAAGGGCTTGCCCCTTTGCGCAATCAGAAGGCATTCGCCGACGCCATGATGGACGAATGGGGCTGGGAGATCGAATGGCCGGCGTTCGACATTCAGATCGGCGCCGACACCCTCTGGATGGACGCTCAGGCGCAGGCCGCGAAAGATCCCGCGACCCGCGACTTCATCATGTGGCGGGCGAGGAACGGCCTTTCCCTTGCCGACGCAGCCCGGGCCCTTGGCATCACGTCGCGAACCGTCTCGGCCTACGGCACGGGCGAAAGGCCGGTCCCGCTCTACATCACCCTTGCCTGCAAAGGCTGGGAGGCCGAACGCCAGCCCGGACACAAAAAAGCGGCCTGATTACAAATCAGGTCGGGTTGTCGTTCGCCGATATCGTATGCAATCCAGAGACATCAAGAAAACTCTCTGTATGAACAGCCTGGCGACCACTTGGTCCGACCGACCTCGTTTTAAAAACCTGAATTTGAAGTAATCCGTCCAATATGATACGGTTTCGAGGTCAACGTCTCTACGCGCCGTTGATGTTGACGGATTCCTTCGGAACATATGGACGAATCAATGGAATACGCAGTTTACTAGATCAAGGCCCGTGCGCGGCCCCCAATTACTGCTGGAACGCCTTGTTGGGTATAATATATAGGAGTATATTATGGCTTCACAGTTACTAAAAGAAGTTCTCATTTCCGCGAAAAAGTGTGATCTTTTGCTTCCTGATTTTCAGCGAGATTTTGTGTGGAAGCCACCCGCAGTGATCAAGCTCATTTGCTCAATATTAAACAAGTATCCAATCGGGGGACTGCTCTTCATGGAGACCGAAGGGGATTATCAGACAAGGCCCCTTGATGGTATCCCCCCAAGAGACGAAAATGAAAATCAGCCACCCATCAAGACACTAATCTTAGACGGTCAACAAAGATTAACTTCATGCTATAAAGCGTTCTTCGGAGAAATGAAGGATGCGCGCTACCCCGGCCGCTACTTCTTTGACTATAAAAAGTATGTTCTTTCTCCAAATGTGACAGGTAGCGAAATTGAAGATTATATTGTATTTCGAAAAAGGAACGAGGTTCAAGCACAACTTTCTCAGACAGCCGCAGAACAAACCGCGGGATTGTTTCCATTGGATATCATTTTCGACAAACCTCGCGGAACGGACTACACCCAATGGCTCGCGGGTTTCAATTTTTCTGCGGCTGGTAACGACCCCGAAAAATATGCCCATTTAACATCTATAACAGCATCCTTTCAAAGAATAATTGAGAATGTAACCTCCTATCAACTTCAGTTTGAAGCAATTCCTCGTGCGACCAGCCCAGAAGTAATATGCACGGTATTCGAGACAATAAACACAACCGGTAAACGATTAACTGTTTTTGATCTACTTGTTGCACGATGTTTTCCAAAACAGATAAAGCTCAGAGAAATGCTCATCAAAGCCGTCGATGATCCCGTCATAAGAAGGTTTGACGATGACGAGGGAGAAGAACTTTGCACAATTGCTCTGCCAAGAATCATTTCATTAATGCATAAGAATTCTGCAAAGCGGGGTGACTTGTTAACACTTGAACCTGAGGTAATTGGTCAAAGATGGGATGAGGCAGTGTCTGCTCTTAGGAAAAGCCTCGAGCTTGTATGGAAGGTTTTTGGTTCAATTGGCCTTCGATTTGTTCCGCTCCCAGACATGATTCCCCCGATAGCTGTTATTTTAAGCCATCCGAAGTTCGATCAATCCAATCCAGAAAACCAGAACATGCTTAAGAAATGGTATTGGAGGTGTGTGTTTTCACAGTATTTTAGCAGTTCTTCGGATACAAAAGCGGCTCGAACCGTAAAAGAATGGACCGATTCAAATGAAGGCTGGCTCTTTGAAAGCAAGAATATTCCTGAGGTGGTCAAGAACTTTTCATTAAGCAAATATGTTTTATCAGATGTTGCACGAAGTGATAATGCAATATACCGAGGAGTTATGAGTTTACTCATTGCAAATGGCGCAGAGGATTTTGGCCCTTCAAGGACAAAGATTGTCGATTTACTACCTGGAGAGGTCGATGACCACCACATTTATCCGGTAAGGTTCCTCGAGCCTTCTGGTATTCGCGGAAACACAGTCAATTTTATCGCCAATAGAACCCCATTATATAAACTAACAAATCAAAACATCGGAAACGACGCCCCGTGTGTGTATTTACAAGATGCTAACAGGGTATCTACTGAAGTAAGGAAAATGCTTCCTTCACATGGTATTCCTGAAATTATTTTCAAGGAATTTACGAAGGAGCAATATGAAAGATTTACACGAGATCGGGCATCGACGCTTCTTGAGATGATAAAAAAGGCGGTTGAAGTGAACGAAATTGACGAGAGCCCAACAGGCGGTTCGAGCGGAAACTGAACGCCGGCCAGCGGTCTTGCATACGCCAGGCATGGGCTAATCCTTCAATTCAGCTCAACCGTGTTGCTCGAAGTCGAATGGAGGTTTGAATGCGTGGGCGTCCATATTTTTCCAGCCTCCTTCAAAGCCGCGCAGGAGCATCTCGCAAGTATGGGTTTCGAGAATGTTTGACATATAGAAACTATTTCTATATATTCGTTTTATGACCACCAAGCACCGCTTCCGGAACAAATACCGCCTCGAGATCCGCGAGCGGGACCACAATCCGGCGCATGCGCATCTTTTCCGCGCAGGAAATCCATGACCTGAGAAAGTACAATCCGCCCCTCGTTCATGTTTACACCCTCCACCAATTATCGGGTGGGGGCAAACAGCCGGGAGAATCACCTCGGTTGAAATCGAAAAATCACTTCATCCTCGAAATTACCTACATTCATCATGGTTTTCGAGAATTCTCAAATTGATATATTTTGAAAGGAGTTCATTTGTGTCCCTTTCTTCAATGTGGAATGACCAACCTGATCAGCTTGCCGACAAACAAATTCAACAAATCATTAGCTTTGCGGGCGAGGGAAAGCTGGCTGACGACTCTGCAACCTCAAAAGAGTTTAGAGACTTCCTTCAGTTGGTTACCTCGGACTTCCTGAATAAATACGTTAATGAACCTATCCCAGAAATATGATTGACCGTTGTACTTTCGGATCCTTGACGGTACCATCTTGGCATGGAGGTGATACCATGCCAGGAAAATTCATTGGTCTTTCCAACTGCCAATGGGAATTGTTGAGTTCCCTCTTGCCACCCGAGCCGGAAGTCCGCTGGAAAGGGCAGCCTCCAGCCCCCTTTCGACCAATTCTTAACACTATATTCTACGTCCTGATTACTGGGTGCCGGTGGTGTGATGTCCCGGTGGGACCCAAGTGGGGAAAGCGAACCACCTCTCATCGGTGGCTGGGAGCCTGGCTTTCTGATGGAACCTTGAAGAAAATGAAAGCCCGCCTTCTTGGCGCCGCCCATCTGGCGGGAAAGATCGACTGGAGCAACGGATCTATCGATGGGTCTTTTGCGGCAGGAAAGGGAGGCGGAGAGGGCGTTGATTACGGATTCAAGGGGAAAGGAGTTCTGACCCACGCCTTGGTAGATGGCAACGGATTGCCTTTGGCCGTGACTTCCACCGGGGCTTCGGGCAACGAACGAGAGCAGGTTGAACCTCTCTTGGACGCAGTTGCGCTGGAAACGGGAAAAAAGGGGCGTCAGAAGAAGCGCCCTCGGTCCCTGGAGCTCGATAAAGGTTACGACGCCAGGGATCTGCGGAAAAAAAATCCGGGGTCGAGGAATTCTCCCAAAGATTCCCCGACGAAGATGGAAAAAGGGAAAACAGCCCAGGGGGCGCAAGTTGGGAAAGCTGGAAAATCGTTGGAAGGTTGAAAGGAATTTCGCATGGTTGCAAAGAAAATTTCGGCGACTCTCTACCCGCTGGGAGAGACGCTGGAAATTCTGGGAAGGCTTCTTGATGCTGTCTATATGCATAACATGGGTTAATGTATTACTGGGATAGGTTCATGAATGCCTCGAAGAAAAATTTGCGAATAGTGATTTTGCGCTTCAGGATATTGTTAATGAAATAGGTCGGCGCCTTGGATTTACCGTTGAAAATGGCCGTTACCATGGAAAAAAGAACGACATTGGTCACGACGGGCTTTGGATTCTCAACAACGAAAGCTCACTTATCCTAGAGGTCAAGACCACTGATGCATACCGAATTGATTTGGACCGGATTGCAGAGTATCGAACAAAGCTTGTCGAAGGAAAAAGAGTTTCCGAAAAGGCTTCTTCCATATTAATTGTTGTTGGACGCCAGGACACGGGTGATCTTGAAGCTCAGATAAGAGGCTCTCGGCATGCGTGGGACATCCGCCTGATAAGCGCAGAAGCACTGCTTCGGTTAGTTGAGTTAAAAGAGAATCTGGACGACCCCACTGTTTCAACAAGAATTTCCGGCATTCTGATCCCTCGGGAGTATACGCGTGTTGACGCAATTATTGACCTTGTCTTCCAGCTTCGGAAGACGCCTTGATAGACGAAAAACAAACCCCGGAAGACGAGAAAGAGGATGAAAAGCAACCTGGACATGGAATACTTGCAAACTTCAACCAGAATTTGGCCAATTTAATCCAAGAAAAACTGAAGACTCCTCTAATCAAAATCGCGAGAGCAATGTTTTCTTCTCCCAATGGCGACACAGTTGCCGTATGTAAGGCTTCCAAGGAGCACAGTCCTGACGAAAACCCAAATTACTGGTTTGGATTTTATGTCTTTCAGCACGAGATTCTCTCAAAGGCCGAGAAAGGCTATATTGTATTTGGATGCGGCAGCCCAAAGCAGACGCTTCTAATACCTTACAAGGAGTTTTCCAATCTTCATGGAGGAATGCATAAGACAAATGACAAGAAGCCATATTGGCATGTTGTAATTTATCGGAATGGAGATTCGTTTATTCTCCATCGGTAGAAAAACGAGGAAAAGACCGATTTGTCCAAATACCTAATCATATAACATGCGTGTTGAGCGGAACGCCGATACTGGCCACGGGGCTTGCGTGCGCAAGTCCCGCGCCCAAAGCGCCCCGGGCCCCTCGCTTCGCCGTTGGCTACGCCCGGCGCCTGCTCAAGCGCGGCGTTCGGCAATGAGAAAATAGGCAACCCACCAAGTCTCAATTGCTCGATTAGATCCGTGTATCGTGACAGGAAAAAATCAATGAAATTCTATTACTTACACATCCCTAAGTATCGTTATGGTTCATACTTGCAATTGTTCTCCAATGAGAAGGAGTGCTTCTCTTTCGATCTTTCCAATGAGGCTTCCGGAAAGATAAATTTCAAAGTTGATAGGCAAAAGTTTACCATTGAAAAATTAGGATATGGTGATTTTGAAATTTCTAAGGATGAAGTCGATGATGTCGAGCATGAGCTTAAACTCGACAATTGTTTTAAGAACATTTCGAAAGACATTTCAAAATATTTTGTAAAAGAGAAGAGAAGCAGTAATCAAGAAATAATTAACTATATTATGATTTCTGGCAGGTTGCGATGCAAAAAGATGCCTTCCATTGGGTTTTCAGAAATCACTTTGGTTGATTTCAACGGATTTTCCGTAAATGGACGTATTGTTGCCTATTTTAAAACAGATTCCTTGGACGAGCTTGGGATTACAATTGCAATCGACAGCGACATACATCCTTGGATTTGTTTCTGCTCCGAAAATGTTAAAATTTCGAGGAACAAGATTTGTCGAACAAAGCGTTCCAGCGGACAGCAGTGAAAAATTAATATGTAGAACAGTGCGATCTTCTGGACGAGGTTGTCGGGTATGTGAGGGCGCACCGCGATGAACTGCTGGAGGTGTGGAAAAAATGGCACTGATGAAACGGCCAAGACTGACGGCCATCAAGGCGATGCCGAATTTCAAAATGCGCCTGACTTTCCTGAACGGGGCAACCTACGTCGTCGACTTTCTTCCGCTTTTCGAGGAATCGAAAGGGCTTGCCCCTTTGCGCAATCAGAAGGCATTCGCCGACGCCATGATGGACGAATGGGGCTGGGAGATCGAATGGCCGGCGTTCGACATTCAGATCGGCGCCGACACCCTCTGGATGGACGCTCAGGCGCAGGCCGCGAAAGATCCCGCGACCCGCGACTTCATCATGTGGCGGGCGAGGAACGGCCTTTCCCTTGCCGACGCAGCCCGGGCCCTTGGCATCACGTCGCGAACCGTCTCGGCCTACGGCACGGGCGAAAGGCCGGTCCCGCTCTACATCACCCTTGCCTGCAAAGGCTGGGAGGCCGAACGCCAGCCAGGACACAAAAAAGCGGCCTGATTACATATCAGCCTGGGCCGTCGTTTACCGGCATCGTATGCAAAGCCGTGTCAGAGGCGAAAATCTCTGCATCAACAGCTTGATGACCACTCATGCCATCCAAACCTCATCGAACGCCGCAGACAAGCGGAACTTTGGGCCGTGCGCCGGCCTTGATTCAACAAGGCCCCTGAACGGCTTTCAATTTCCGCTCGAATCGCTGGTTAGCTGTTTCTTTTTCGAGTTTACCCTTGTAATTACCTGGATGACACCCTGGGTAGTTTGCTTTTCTCCAGATATTGCATCAGCAGACTGTTTCTCGAATTCGGCAGAATTAAAGTCCCCGCCGATCTGGTCAATAATCTCTGCATAAATTGCCTGACACAAGTGAGGGAAGAATGACTCCTCATTTTTCTTTTCCACAAAATTCTCCAGATCGTTATCTTCGCCAAATTGTCGTTGCTCGCCGAGATTCTTCTTTGCATTGTTTACGAGGTTGATTACCTGGCAATATGGATTCTTCTCATCCTGGAAGAACTTCTTCTCGAAACCATTCAGGACGGAAACGATCTTTTCATTCAAAAAAGTATCCCGATACCCAGCCTGAACACGAAGATGGTTCCTGGGCCGGGCTACAATGCTGATTGATGAATCAAAAGCGAATGTATCGTCTTCTTCGCGAAACAATCGGACTTTCAAGACGCCAATTCCATTGTCATTGGCAAAGTCAATTGCGTCCTCATCAAGTTCGGTTTCTCGCTCCTCAAATACATCAAAAACAACCAGCCATTTTTCATTTGCCCAGCTTCCATTGATTGCAGTTTCCGCCAGCGCAGAGAGTAGTTCTCCGCGAATCAACGGGCCGCACTTCAATTCAATTGATGACAGAACCCAGTTGGGGAGGTTGTCAACCGACTGAATTAATCTGCCTATTTCTGGATTCGCAAAAGCTTTTTTAAATTCATTCTCGCGAACCATTATCATATCAGGATTTGCCCACTTTTGATTCGATTGCTTGGGCGGAAGCGACAGAACTTTAGCCTCAAATTTCCTTTCCAATACTATTGAAGCTGGCAGATGCAAGAACGCTTCCCAGTTTTCCCGTTCTTCTTGATTCGTTTGTTCAGAAGGTTTCTTTCCTCTTTTCAGTTTTCCATCCTTGCCTTCCCCCTCAGTTATGGAAACTCTGCTTTCGGCAATCTCGGAAAGTAACTGGTATCCCTTTTTTGGCCCAGGGTGGTGGAGTGTTCTACCTACGGCCCTTTTTAAATAGTTAATGAGATTTGTTTCAACTTGTAAATCCGACAATTCATCGGTGGTAATGCTGACTTCATTGAAAGACCTTGTGACAAGGTCAGCGATTTGGCCCGCTGAAAGATTTGAGGTCATTTTCAAAGCGAGAAGCTTCTCCAACTTTTCTTGAAGTCCCGGAAATTTCGCTTTGCTCATAAAAACTCCTTAACTGTTTTTGACAGCTATGTGCGCATTCCTATAAATCCGCCCATCTGCTCCGAATGAATTCGTCCGACCTTTCGGAGCAAAGCCGCACGCCTCACGACACGAAATTATTTTCTGATCCCTGGAGAGCTTAAGAACGCGATCATGCTCATATTGATGATGTCGGATCGAATATTCGGCTCGATGATTTCGCTCACATCGATTTTCGCATCGGGTCTTGGAAAGAGCTCTACAGCGGCCGCGGCAATCTCGAAAAGGTCGTCGCTCATGCCGGGTTGTGGGCAGGTGAACCAGATGATGGCGTATGCGGCTTCGGAGAGGATTGGTTCACTGCGAATCTTTTCGAGAAGAAGGTTGCGGGTTCCAGACCATCGGAAAATGCGGAATGATGGATAGTTTCGCAATGCCGCGAACAGCTTTCCCGGATCGAGCGTCGAAACGATTTCCTCCCCCCAGCCACCTGGGAGAAGGCCATCGGCGCCCGGCAGGCGACCTCCGGCCGGTTCAGGCATCATGCAGAGATGTGTCTCACACCCGGTTTTAGAAATCGTTTTGAATCGGGGTGGCCCTTCGAGTATGCGCATGATGACGAACGACGCAGATGGAATTCCGAACGCCTTCTTAATCTCGGCGGCCATCTTCCAGTTCCAGGTGATGTCTTCCGAGATGTCCACCGTGAAACAGGCTTTTTCGAGATCGTATCGAACGACACCGCGCGGAATATCCAGGGCCGTGTTCGTTTCGAGCTCGGGGAACCGGGAGATCATCGCCGGCCAGAAATCAGAGAACACGAGTTTCGATGTGAGATACTTCCCGATCGTTTTCCCGCGTCGCAGACTCGAGGAAAAGGGAATGACCTTGTTTTCGTGAATCCAGAACAGCCCCAGGCGAGGCGACCGCTTCCGTCGGGAAAGGCGGTTCAGGCGACGCTCGATTCGCGCCCATGCGCAATCGTCGAACGGCCATTTCTCGATCTTCGGCTGATACCGTTTCAACGCTTCTTCTCGCAGAACACCAGGTGTTTCGGATTCCCAGAGTTCATCGAGAAAGCCGGGAAATCGTTCATTGAACTCGGCAATGGACCTCTCAACATTCAGCAAGCCTTCCGGCAGTCTTTCGGTTTCGGGTCGATCTATCGATCGGATGGCATCGTCAAGAATCACGGCGCAGTCATCATCAAAGGCGTGGCGCATGATCGCCTCGATATATGCGGGGCCCCCGGCTTCCTTCAGCCGCCCGGTTTGGCGCAGGCGGTCGATGACCTTGTCATACAGGAGCCACTCCTTTCGGGCGTGCATTTCCACCATCTGCCCGAACAGCGTCTTGTGCTCGGGAATCATGAATCGTTCCGGCGTGAGTTTCGAAAACACCTTCTCCTTCAGCTCCGACAGATGCCCGCCGTCGGAGAGCAGCACTCCGAGCAGGAGAGCCTCCTCCTCCCGTGGCGGAGTCCGAATCTCCTCCGGGCAAGCGGTATCGAAGAAAAAGATCCCGTCACATTCGATAACATCTGCAGCATCACCGGCATAGACGCCCATGCCGACGTCAAGCTCGACAGAGTCATCATCTAAATACCTTACGATATCTTTGCAGAACTCATCGGCGCGAGGTTGCAATTCCCGTTCCGAAAAGTGCAGGAATACGGATCCGGAAGAAGCCTTTCTATAGTTACAATGACACTTCATCGAATGAAGATCGGCGTATCGCCCCGTCCAGGTGATGACCTTATACGCAGGATATGATTCAAGTTTCTTCAGCAGACGTTCATGGGAGAATCTGAAGATTTCCTCAGACGCGCGTCGCATGGTGAAACCGTTGTTTCTCCCCTTTTTCACGGTGAGCCTCGGCGTTTCGATGGTTCGCAGCCGGGGAATGACGACAGATCGTGCCGGGATATGGAATCGCCGCCTGATCACAGCGATCAGCGCCCTGTTCGAAAGAATTTCGGCCGGTGCGACGATCTCGAATGCCCCGTTCACCAGCTCAAAGGTGACGTAGCCGTCGCACATCCCCTGCCCCTCTTGCCGGCGAAGCTCCGGGAAACGCTGAATCACCCTTCTCTGGTGCTCCGCGAGAGAGTTCATGGCGAGCAGCCAGATGTGATCCTGCTCCGTTTTGTCGAGGCTGACGGTCTGGATGAAGATGTTCCCCCGATACACGACGAAATGCCCGAGCCGGGGCATCGGCGTCAGGGAGAGCAGGAACTTCAGCCGCTTTTCGATACGGTCCCATTGTTTCTCGTCGTGGAGCCAATCATGCCGGTAGAGTTTCATTCAGGCACCCTCCTTTCCATTATCTGCCGTGCGAGGAACTGGCGCGTCGATACGGGCAGATGTGCGAATCATCATGGTTGCCCCCTCTCGGCAGGCGGTTCGTTCCGGGGGTCTGCAACCATAAGCCGTGCAGAAAACTCTTCCTTCCTGAAATGTTTTACAAAACGGCCGCAGCAAAAATCAGACAGGATGATCTTCCGTTTCGCAAAGAAGAATTCCCAGGCTTCATCGGCTATCGCGTCATCGGATTGCGGGTCGCGAAGGTCGTATATATCGCGGCTCTCAAAGTGGACCCAGAGCCCGCTGCCGGCTTTCCAGAAAAGCGCACACCAGTCCTTCCCATAATATGTATCGTTCAATATGTATGTCCAGTGAAAATGTCGGCAATAGCCATGCGTTTCGAGAAGTCGCGTGATTCTGCACGGGTGATCGATATGGCGGAGATGCTCGAGCGGATCAGTTCCGATCATCGTGTTGGAAAAGCGCTCGGGTTCGGATTTCCGAATTGCCAGTTCGAGACTTTCGGGAAAGGGGAAATGCTTCCTGATAAACGCCTCGCGCCTGCGTTTGTATTCGTTCATTCCGCTTCCCTTCCTTCTCATTTTATGCCCAGGGCTTCGAGAGCACGGTCTTTCCAGATGGTCTGGATCCAGTCGTCGGGGTAAAGAAGTTCGGATTTCACCCAGATGACGTTCCACCCGTGCCGGGCAAGACGTTGCTTCATGACAAGCGCGCCCACCTCGTTCGACGTGTGAATCATCACCGGGCAGAAGGGCGCCAGAAGATTCAGGAAGTCGACGACGAAACAGCCGCAGGCGATTCCGAGGTTGCCGCAGGGGGTCTCGTGGGGTTGCAGGTCGTGGTCCAACGAGAGAAGCTGAATCATCGTGCGATGGGAATGAAGGTATGCGACAGCCTCGAACGCGTCATTTCTAACGGCAATATCCAGACCCAGGTCTGCAAACTGGCGAATCCGGGTTTCACTGTCTTCAAGAAGAAAGATGCCCATGTGGTTGCTACCTGCCTTTCTTCGATATTTCAAGCCGACATTTTCCCGCCCCGATGCCGAATGTTCTACAATCAACACCGCTTTTCTGACGTATATGTCGAACGAAATGCTCGCCAGTCAGGCCGGTCTGGTCACGTCGTGCAGTTTCTGAATACCCCCGGGGGAATTTCACGGCCTTTATAGGAAAGCATCATGGGGGGAATCGATTTGGCGGCGGCTTCGAAGGGCCCGATGAAACGTCCATCGGTGTCGAATTTCATGCCGTTGTCGTATGTCTGCTGGTATCGATAGCCGGTGATCTTCCCGAAGGTGATGATCACGCCCTTGCTCGATTCATAGTGGCGGCGGATGATTTCGCCGATTTCTTCATGGCTCATGTTCTCCGACCTGACGGGGACGAAGCGCATAGAGGGAGCACCAGAGACGATAGCGGCAAAAATCGGGGAAGGAATCGTACGTTCGGTCTCGACAAACAGGTGGGGCTGAAACTCAGCTCGTGCTTTCGCGATCCGTGCGGCGATCTCCTGTTTACAATCGCGTTCGAGCTCCTCGACCACCTTTCGGATCATTATATTCGGCTCGAGATGCAACGCCACGGCGATACGACACAGCAGGTCTTCTCCTTTATCGACACCGGCGAGAAACTTTTCGATGCGGCGGATCCCTTTCGCCGAATTCCTGTATCCGAGGGCGCGTGAAAAGGGTCCGCGTCCGTCTCGTTTCACGGCTTGCCCGACCAGTGTCCTGAGCTCTTCGAGATACACGCCCATGGTGTCCCCCTCCCTCGGTCTTGATTCGGGCTCGAGATCTGGAAAATCGGTCATCATCCATATATTCGAAATTTCTTTGGAAAATTTAACAATTTCGGCAATGGTGTTTTTGCGACGAGTGGCCAATTTTCGCGACGGCCTTTGATCAAGAAGAGACGGTGATTGAGATAGTATGTTCTTTACAGAATCTCCCGCTATCGTCGTTCGCCGGATTATGCGAAGGAATCAGCGTTTCTGAAATTTGAGTATTTCACTCTGAATTCGCTTTTCCAGTTCGGAATCTTCGGAAGCTGGAACGTCGTCTTTCC
>ENA-UOWO01000285-UOWO01000285.1-activated-sludge-metagenome-genome-assembly--contig:-NODE-285-length-76171-cov-9.398589_pt1 | contig 76171 bp, 51 predicted proteins | sample MGYA00238148_ERZ761564 | MGnify/ENA primary metagenome ERZ761564 (study PRJEB28885, sample SAMN05720194) | activated sludge metagenome | isolation source: Anaerobic digester | place: USA...
TTGGAGCTTTATATAAAGATGATGTAAAGGCTTTAAAACTCCCAATCCCACCATTACCCGAACAACAAAAAATAGCCGAAATCCTTTCTACTTGGGATGAAGCAATTGCAAATTGCAAAAACACCATTAATTCCTTAAAGACAAGAAACAAAGGACTTGCTCAACAACTTCTAACCGGTAAAAAAAGATTAAGTGGGTTTAGTGAAAAATGGGGATTAAAGCCTTTAAATGATTTGTTAATTTATACGCCCAGAGAAGTTGACAAACCTAATGAAACTTTTTTAGCATTAGGATTACGTAGTCACGGTAAAGGTGTATTTCACAAACCAGATTTTGACCCCAATGCTATTGCTATGACTAAATTATTTGAAGTAAAAGAAAATGATTTAGTAGTTAATATAACATTTGCTTGGGAACAAGCTATTGCAATAGCTTCAAAAGAAGATGAAGGTGGTTTAGTTTCACATCGTTTTCCAACCTATGTTTTTAATCCAAAAACAGCAACGCATTTGTATTTTAAATTCTTTGTTCTTCAAAGTTTTTTCAAAAGTATGTTAGAATTAATTTCTCCAGGTGGTGCAGGTAGGAATAGAGTAATGAGCAAAAAAGACTTTCTAAAATTAGAAGTTAAGGTTCCAACAATAGAAGAACAAATCACCATAGCCCAAGTATTAGAAACTGCCAACCAAGAGCTGAAAAGTTATGAAACCAAATTAGAAGCGTTGCAGTTGCAAAAGAAAGGTTTAATGCAACAATTGCTAATTGGAAAAATAAGAGTGAATGTAAAATAAATCAATTATGAGCACAACCTATAATATCTATATCGACGAAAGCTGTCACTTAGAAAACGACAAGTCCGAAGTAATGTGCATTGGTTATACTAAAATTAACCGAGATGATTACGATGCTTTAAAAAAAGTAATAAAAGCAATCAAACTAAAACACAACACACCTACTGAAGTAAAGTGGAATCAGCTTTCTATGTCGCGTTGGGAATTATATAAAGAGTTGATAGATTTCTTTTTTAGAAGCAATATTGAGTTTAGAAGTGTGCTTGTCAAACACAAACAGAATTTAGGGCATACTCGTTACAATCGGGAAGACCAGAACAGTTATTATTACAAAACACTGAAAATCCTGTTAAACAACAAAGTGTCATACGGTGATGATGAATATCGTGTATATCTCGATATAAAAGATACTAGAGGATCAACTAGATTATTATTGTTGGAAAAAGAGTTGAATGCTTTTCACAATGATAAATCCCCTTTCAAACATTTTCAACACATTCACTCCGATGAAAATGAGTTTCTTCAATTGACTGATTTGTTTATTGGTGCTATTTGCTATAAAGCAAGAAAACAAAATGAAAAAGAGAATGCCTCGCCAATCAGAAAAAAAGTAATTGATTATATAGAGGAATGTTCCGGTTATTTGTTAGATGACGGCACTGAACCTTGGGAAACTAAATTCTTTATTCACGACTTCCAAATAAAACCAATTTCTAATGATTAGTTTGGAGGATTTAGAGGATTTGTTTGACAATCTAGAGGATGTCGGCCCCACAGCAGCACAACTAGCAGAAATGCACGAAATATATAGAAATGATTTTTTTCACGATTATGTAGAAGTTGACGGAAAAGAAATTACAGTAAAACATCAAAAATCTTGGATAAAAGGCTTTGAAGGATTACCTGAAACATTTGTTCACTTATTGACAAGAGAACCCTTAAAGGGAAAGCCAAGAACATTTGACAAATTGAGAGCGAATAGAATACATTGGATAAAACAAATTTTAATTCAAAAAGACAATCCTAAAATTAAGTATTTTGAAAAAATAGACCAAGGATATCTGAAAAAACATTATTGGTTTGAAGAAAAAGACTTTGTTGTGATTTTAAAACCGGTAACAGATAAATTAATGATAGTTACTGCATTTTATGTTGAAGTACTTAAAAGGAAAGATTTTGAATGGGAATATAAAAAGTACAGGGAAAGTTTGTAGCAAAAAAAAAACCGCACTTCGTTGAATGCGGTCCACAGTTACGGTTCAGTGGGCAACCACGTCCTTTACACTTTGTGCATTGACACTGCAAAGATAATCATTAATTTGAATAAAACAATAGCTGTACGAAAAAACTACATTGATAAAGAAAAACATTAGATATGAATACACCCTCTTTCATAGAAGATTATATATCACAACTACCTGCATTAAAACTTTTAATGAATATGGGGTGGCAATACCTAACTCCTGATGAAGCATTAGAAGCAAGAAACAACAGGACTTCCAACGTTTTATTAGAAGATATACTTAAAGAACAATTACGTAGAATAAACAAGATAGAATACAAACAAAAAGAGTTTGAATTTACAGAGGCAAATATAAACAATGCACTATTGGCATTAAGAGACTTACCAATACAAGAGGGTTATATTGCTGCTAATAAAACCTTTTATGAACTAATTACATTAGGTAAAAGTTTAGAACAGGTCGTTTTAGGAGATAAAAAAAGCTTTTCTTTTCAATACATTGATTGGAAAAACCCGGAAAACAATACTTACCACGTTTCTGAGGAGTTTAGTGTGTTGCGTTCAGAAAGAAGCGATCATTACCGTCCAGACATTGTATTATTTATCAATGGCATTCCTATGATCGTAATAGAATGTAAAAGTCCAATAATAAAAGATCCTGTTGACAAGGCTATTGAACAACACTTACGCAACCAACAAGACGACGGCATACGTTCATTATATTTATATTCTAACATAGTAATGGCAATTGCGGTAAACGATGCAAAGTATGCAACGACTGCAACACCCAAAGAGTTCTGGAGTTTCTGGAAAGAATTATTCAAAACCAAAGAAGAGCAGTCACTTTGGGAAGATGAAATTCAAAATATAAAATCCACTCCTGTTAATAAAGAAGATTGGAATAAACTTATAGATTGGCACGAAAAAAGAAATGAGTTCATTGCCAATATAGTTGACAATGCCACTACTGTAACAGAACAAGACAAGTTACTTTACAGTTTTTGCAATCCGGCAAGAACATTGGAGTTATTATTTAATTACACCTTATATGATGATGGTGCAAAAAAGATAGCAAGATACCAACAGTATTATGGCATTAAAAACACCCTATCTCGACTGAACACTAAAACAAGCAACAAATACACTGGTGGAGTAATTTGGCACACACAAGGAAGCGGAAAATCACTAACTATGGTAATGCTGGCGCAAATGATAGCTTCGCATCCTAATATTAAAAACCCTAAAATTATATTGGTTACGGATCGTATCGATTTAGACAGTCAAATAACCGAAACATTTCAAAAATGCCAATTTCCCGTTGTAAATGCCGAAGTTGGAGCTTCAAAAGAAATCATCAAAAAATTAAAAGGCGAAAAACTTACGGATAAAGATTTTGACAAACTTAAAAAAGACAAAAGCTTATTAAATCTAATTGCAGAACCGGGCGATGCTGTAATAACAACTTTAATCCACAAATTCAAAGCGGCAGTTGATGCCTCAGTCACTCCCTTCCTATCGTCCGAAATATTTGTTTTGGTAGATGAAGGACACCGCAGTCAATATGGTTCTTTCAATGTCAGAATGCAACAAGTGTTTCCAAATGCTTGTTTTATTGCTTTCACGGGAACACCTTTAATGAAGAAAGAAAAAAGTACTGCCAATAAATTTGGGGGTTTAATTGATGTGTATTCTATCAATGATGCTGTGGCGGATGGTGCAGTTGTTCCCTTACTTTATGAGGGAAGACATAATCTAATCGAAGTAAATGACAACCCTATTGACAACTATTTCAATAAGATTTCAGAACCTTTAACTACTTATGGAAAAGCCGCTTTAAAAAGAAAATTCAGCACTAAAAATATGCTCAATAAAGCAGACCAAATCATTTATGCAAGAGCTTGGGACATAACGGAACATTTTGTAGACAATTGGCAGGACACTGTTTTTAAAGGACAATTAGTAGCACCAAACAAAGCCACAGCAATAAAATACAAAGAGTACTTGGACGAAATCGGAAAAGTAACATCCGAAGTAATTATTTCGGCGCCAGACACGCGTGAAGGAGAAGATGATGCCTTTGAAAAAGCTGATGATAAAGTAAAGAAGTTCTGGAAATCCAAAATGGACAAGTACGGTACTACTGAAAAATATGAAAAATCAATAATCAGTGCCTTCAAAAAACAAGATACACCAGAAATTATTATAGTAGTAGACAAATTGCTGACAGGATTTGATGCTCCAAGAAATGTTGTTTTGTACTTAACACGTAGTTTAAGAGAACATACATTGTTACAAGCAATTGCAAGGGTAAACAGATTACATCCCGGAAAAGATTACGGATATATTATTGATTATTACGGCAATCTCGAAAATCTCGACAAAGCCTTAGATACTTATTCCGGCGAAAACATATATGACGAAGAAGATTTGGCAGGAACATTTACCAACATCAATGAGGAAATAAAAAAATTACCACAAGCACATTCCGAGGTTTGGGATATTTTCAAAACCATAAGCAATAAATATGATGAACCAGCTTATGAAGTGCTTTTGGCAGATGAAGAAATAAGACATAACTTTTACGAAAAGGTTTCAAACTTTGCACGCCTTTTAAAAATGGCATTGTCAAGCTTCGAATTTGAAACTAAAACTCCGGATAAAATCATTGCTAAATACAAAAAGGATTTAAAATTCTTTTTAGAGCTAAGAATATCGGTCAAAAGAAGATATTCAGATGAAGCAGATTATGCAGCATACGAAGTTCAAATTCAAAAATTAATCGACAAACACATTACTACTGAAGGAGAAATGTTAAAGGTAACTGGATTAGTAAACATTTTCAATAAAGAGGACAGAGAAGCAGAAGTTGAAAAAATGATAGGCAAGGCTGCAAAAGCAGACCATATTGCCAGTAGAACGATTAGAGCAATTAATGTAAAAATCAATGAAGATCCAGTTTACTATAAAAAACTTTCGGCCTTAATAAGAGAAACTATTGAATTGTACAGACTGGAACGTATTAATGAAGCAGAATACCTCACTAAAGTAAGAATATATGAGGACGAGTTTTTAAGTGGTAAAAGGAACAACGTTCCTAATGAACTTAATGGTAATGACACCGGAATTGCTATCTACAATCTAACCAAAGATATTTTAAAAGACGAACTCAATTCAAATCCAGAGGTAGCCATTGAAATAGCTATGGATATTGATAAAGTAATACGATCGATAGTTTTTGATAATGACATTCTTATTATTGATTGGCAAAACAAATCCGATATTGAAGGTAAAATAAAGATTACCATTGATGATTACATTTTTGATATAAAAGCAAAACACGATTTAGACATTTCATTCAAAAAAATAGATGATTTAGTAGAACAAAGCCTTGATGTGGCCAAATACAAATTTGTATAATGATTACCAAAACTCAAAATATTAAATACGGCAAAAAGGATATCAGCTATGAACTAATTTTTCAGGACAGAAAAACATTGGGCATAAAAGTATTCCCGGAGGGTATGGTAAGAGTGTTTGCTCCATCGGATACAACTAATGAAAAGATTGAGGAAAAAGTAAAAGAAAAAGCACGTTGGATCATCAAACAACAAAATGAATTTCTATCCTATCACCCACTAACTCCAGCGCGCCAATACATAAACGGTGAAACACATTTATATCTAGGAAGACAATACCTTTTATATTCTGAGGTTGCCAAAATAAACCAGGTAAAAGTATATCGGGGCAAGTTGATGGTATTTCACAAAGCAAATACAAAGACTGAAACAGTAATTAGAAATTGGTATAAAGAAAAAGCGGTGGAACATTTCAATTTAGTGTTAGAAGAGAAACTAAGTCTCTTTGCCAAATACAATATCGAGAAACCTCTAATCGAAATTAGAACAATGAACAAACGTTGGGGAAGTTGCACTGCAAAAGGAAAAGTAATACTAAATCCAGAACTTATCAAAGCTCCCAAAGGAAGCATCGAATACGTTATGATCCACGAACTATGTCATTTGGTGCATCACAATCACACAAAAGCATTTTATGAATTGCAAGAAAAAATAATGCCCGATTGGAAAAAGTGGAAAACGAAGTTAGAATATAGTTTGGTTTAATTTATATAAAACTTTATTCTAAATGGTAATAACCGATATGGTGTGTAAGTAAAAAAAAAAACTTCAAAAATGGAAAAAAGAGTAAAATTTGAAAATGGATATTTAATAATTGGCTATTGTGACAACTCACAAGATATTTCTGTTTATGAAACTGGAAAATATACTGAACCTATAAAGTTTATTTTTGTTCCAAATAATGAAATGACAGAAAGAGAGTGCCTTGAATATACAAATAAAATTATGCCACAAATAATTGAAGAGGCTAAGAAAGTAATTACAGAAAACAATGAATTCTATATAAACTTTAAAATTGATTTTGATTCTGAATTTTTAGGTTACAGCTTATATAGACATCACCTCAATAGGGATTTATTAATTGTATCTGAAAGTTGGATGCGATTGAAATGCGAATTAAAAAAAAATAGCTGATGGAAAATGATGTAGAAAATTTGATTTTAGATTCTTTAAAAGAAGTTATTGAACTAAAATGTATTAAAGATGCAAATAACGAAACAACCAATAGACTAGTTTATCCTCAAAAAAGAGATGATTTAAAACGGGTTAGCGAACAAGAGTCAAGATTTTTGTTTATTAAAAAAATAGAAAACGAAAGTAAATTTTTCTATTCTGTCGAAGCACCCACAAAAGAAAAATATTATTTTACAGGAAAAGAAGAAAATAAAAAATCAGGTAACTTTGATGTATGTTTATATGGCGAAGATAAAAAAAGAAAACATTTGTTGGAGTTTAAAGCTATGAATCCTCCAGTGGCTTCTTATGAAAAGGATTTTAAAAAATTAATAAAAGATGAAGATGGGTTAACCAATTACTTTATTCAAGTAATCATTAATCGTGATAATGGTACACTTCTCAATATTGAAAAAAAATACAATAAAGCAATTCAATATGCAGTAAAAAATAATGATGATAATAAAAATAAATCCAAATTGGTGATTTATCTTTGTGATATAGGTCTAAAAAAAAGTATATTACGGTATGAAGTCATAAATGACAAATTATCATCCCCAAAGAATCTTTATATTTAACTGATAAAACAACAAAGAAAATGATTCATAGTTTAATAGTTGATGATAAATACACTATCACAAATAAAAACGGGATAGTATCTGAGCATAATTTATATGATGTCAGAATAAAGAAAATTCCTGTCGATTATTCAGGCCAAGACTATAATATTTTTCCTTATATAAGTACTCTTGATATAAGAGTATTTGAATATGCCTTAAGTATAGATGAAGCATCTGCTGCTGTTGATGAATTGAGGACTTTAATAGATAAAGAATTAGATATAAGAGGGCTACCATTATATAAAAATTTACCATCGGAAGTAATGAATTATATTTTTGCAAGTAATACGTTCATTAAATACTATAAAGAGTATGAAAAAGACCAACTAATTATTAGAGAAGTTTATCAACAATTTGGTGAAGAAGCAGACTATCAATATTACGGCCCTCCTCCTAGAGTGTATATCGATGAATATGGTCAGAAACATTATCTTAATTCTAGATAAAATAATCACCTTCATTGATTTGGCATTTTTCAATCCGAACCAATAAACAAACTTAAGCAGCAAAGCATACTATAATAAATCCATCGACACGGGCAAACAAGCGGTCTCTCTGCGGTCGTCGTTCCTTTTGAACGATTTGGCTGTTCCTTCCCCGCTGCAGTTAATATCATAGCCAATCCTGAGCATAGCAACTGGATTAATTTCATTTTTCAATCAACATATCCTAACTTTATATCCTATTTTAAAATAGGATATTATGGAAACTATTGAATTAACCAGAAAAGAACTTTACGATTTAGTTTGGCAAGAATCACTAACTGCATTATCAAAAAAGTATGCTTTAACCTATGACGGGCTTAGAAAAATTTGCAAAAATAACAATATTCCAACTCCACAAAATGGGTATTGGAGTAAATTAAAATTTAACAAACCAGTTGTTATTGAAAAACTTCCTGCTATTTCTGAAGAACACCCCATCAAATTAATAATACGACAAGAAGACAGTACAATCAGTTACGACCAAACACCTTATACTATCCAAACAAAACAAATCGAAAACGACTCCAAAGCTCCTTTAACCGTTCCTGATAAACTAACAAAACCTGATATTCTAATTCAGAATACAATAGAATTACATAAAAAACGGAAAAAAGAACCCTATTATCGAAATGAAAATTTGGACACCGTCGGAATATCAGTTGATGAAATAAATTACGATAGAGCCTTACTAATAATGGATACATTCATTAAGCTGTTAAGACATAGAGCGCATTCTTTCAGAAGAGACGTAAACAATTGGGGACCACATATTGTAGTAAAGGATGTAGAATTTCATTTTCATTTAAGAGAAGTCCAAAAACGAATACCACCAGTCAAACTATACGACAGTTCTACCTATGTGCCAACAGGAATACTTCTTATGAAAATTGGAGAAAGTTATAAAGCATTAGAATGGAAAGATGGCAATGTAAAATTGGAAAATCAATTAGCCAAAATAGTCGCTAAAATAGAATTACTCGCCGAAAAAGAATTAATCTGGCGAGAAGAATGTAGAATACACGCCATACAAAGAGCAGAAAAAGAAAAAATCAAAAAAGAATTTGAAGCACGTAGAAGTATAGAGTTGTCTAAAACCACAAAACTATTTTCAGATGCAGAAAAATTCGACAAAGCAACAATTTACAGAAACTTCATTGAAGCAACCGAACAAAAAGCAATCAAAGAAAACAATCTCACAGATGAATTAAAAGACTGGATAAAATGGGCTAAAGAAAAAGCAGATTGGTTTGATCCTTTCACGAACAGACAAGACGAATTGTTAAACAATAACGACAGAGAAGAATTCTTTAAACCAAAGCAATCCAACAATTATTACAGGTACTAATTTGTCCAAAACGAATAAAAAAAATTGGAACGCTAACGCTGACCTTTTTGCGCCCACCCGGCCAACGCTCCCCAACGCTCCTGTGGTTTTGTCTTTTGCCAACGCTCTAACAGCACATTGCTTTTTTTATTAGATTTTAATATTGTTTTTTTGGTTTAATAAGAAAAAGCAATAAGCTGTTCCCCCACGCTCGAAAGACAAAACCACCCCCAAGCTATGTTACATAATAAGCCGTTATAATTCAAGCCCGCGAACCCCGCGGTCTCGAAGTTATAAGCATATTATGTAAAATAGCCCCTCCCCAACGCACCCACCCGAAATAGGAATTGTTTTTTCATTGTTTTTTGAAGATGCCATATCAAATCCGAACAACGTTTTCGGTAAAAGGAAGCCCTCTATTTCACAAGAACAGTTAGGCATCCTCAAAAATCAAATTGCCCACAAGAGTATCGTTTTTTATTTGCCATAACGTCTGCGGTAAATTGCTTTTAAGCTGTCTTGATGCTCTCCCATTTCAAGTAACATATCGGATAAATAGAAGTATTTCTTTTATAGCACAACTTTTGAAGCACCAAGCCAACATTAAAAGCAATCAAAACACCCCAGACAGCAAATAAAAAACGATACACTTGTTTCGCTACTGCCAACGCACTAGGTAAGTTCAGTTGGGGGAATCTTCCATTCCCCCAAACCCCTATGGATGCAATTTTTTTTGAAAGAATGCCACAAAATACCGATTTCAAAACACCTCTCTCCCCTAGGCATTCTCTCAAAAAAAACAGCTAAGATTCCCTCTTATCCTTTTGACTGGTTCCAAATTTGATATTTAGGCTACCTTTCTAATGCAATTCTTCGCATTCAAATAAAACGACAAAATATAAAACAAATACCTTTTGCCATTCCAATAAACAAAAAATGCCCCAAAAATGGAGCATTTAAAACTGATTATTTTTTTTTATTTGCTAGGTTCTAATCCTTCTTCCGATTTTACAGCAGTTTGAGAAACTACTGAAATAATACTTCCACCCAAAATCAAATATCCAGCTGCCGAAACCAAACCAACAAGCAATACAACTGGTGAAGCAATAATTACTCCACCAACGGATGCCAAAGCAATTCCAACATTCCGAAGAACTTTAAACCATTTCGGGGTTGGTGCAATAACTCTATTTACTAAATTCATTTTATTGTTTTTCATAATCTTGATTTTTTAAAATTGTTAACTCTAAATGGTGTACTCTTTTTTCGATGTATTCTACTTTCTGGTTCAACAAATCGTTACCACTTTTAAACTCAGTTTTGATGATTAAAGCCATTGTTTTGACCTCAATCAAATCTTTCTCCATACTCTTAAAATCAGTGTGTAATTGCTTGATAAAATATGCTACAACCGAGAGTAACAAAGTAATTAGTGTTCCAAAAAGTGCTGCTATAGTATTGATATTTTCCATTGGATTAGTTTTTTAAAATTGAAAATTATTCTCAATAGTCAATTTGTTGGAAGGATCCTTTGCTAATGCAACCAACTTAGGATAAATCATTTTGTAAGCAGCGATACTTTGCGATACTTGAAAATCACCATCCACAATCTGAAAACCAAAACCGCAAAGAGGACAGCCAGCAGTTTCTTTTATCGTGTTTCCTGTATGGATATAAACAAAACTGAAATTCGGTAAACCTGAGATTTCAATCATTCCCTCGTGCAGTTTCCCAAATGTTTTTTTGTAATCAACATTTTTAGCTCCGTTAGTATTCAATTTTAATTCAAAAACACCAGTAGGAATAGCAGTTTGAGAAGCAATTTTAACTTCCCTAATTCTATCCTCTAACAAATAACATTGAAAAATACCATTGATATACAACTGACTTAATGTACTTCGTTTTCCCTGTGCAACTCTGATTATTTTATTTTCCATTGGTTTCTACTTGATTTATTGTCTTCCATACTTATTCCATACTTAAAAGCACTATAACCCATATATGAGCCTACTTTATAGACAATTGAGTGCAAAAGAGTAAACCCTCTCTTTCAAAAGGGTTTACTTTGCAATATTGCAAACTTTGCAGACTTGCAAACTGATGGTGTTTTTAGTAAATCTCTTGGATTTTTAATGCATTACCAGCATTGAATATGTAATAATTACCACTTACCTCTTGATAAAATTCTATTCCAATACTTCCCAAAACCGCAACATTGGCTGGTATTGTTGGTGCACCAGGCAAAGAAGCTGTTACTTCAATCAAAGGGGTTACTGCATTTACGGGAGTATAATCCGAATAAGCAATATTTGATACTTCATTTAAAGTTGGTTCTGCTGGCTCATAAGATCCAGTAGTTGGATTGAAAACAGTATCTGAAATAACAGATATAGCATTTATAATTCTAAAATGTGTTGCTCCTGAAGGAATGTTCATATTAGAAATAGGATTGAATTCCGGAATACTAAATGTACTTTCGTTTCTATCAACTGTACCAGTTAATGTTGATGGGGCATTAAAAACGCCATTAAATGAAATGTTACGATTAAAATCCAAACCTTTCAAATATTGTGGTTGTTGTGATACTAAAACAGCTCTTTGCCCTCTGGCTTCTGAACCATCTTCAATATTAATTTTTTTCATTATTGCTGTAAGTCGCCCAGTCAATTGACTATCTGACATTTGTTTCATCAATGATGATAATCCAATTCTAACAGATTTCCCAGCATTTGCACAAGCTGTAAACTCACTCATATTCTCACGAGTACGAATAAATCCTGGTGCGGTTTTTACTTGTTCTGCAGAAGGTCCTCCTTTTAATCCAGCAAAGTAACCTTCATTACCTTTAATTTTGAAGTGTCTCACTTCTCCTAATGTTCCGACATATTTAATATGTCCTTTCTGTCTAGCCATAATCTTTTAAATTTAGTTGTGTTGTTAACAATTAATTTTTTAAATTTACATTGTATTATACTAACAATCAAGTATATAAATAACGCTATTTAAAGCATTTAAACGCTAAATAAATTATGACAAGAAATATTCTTCTGAGAATCAAAAAATTCGTTGATGGTGATGGGATTATTGCAGAGGATTTTCTAACAAAAAGAGAATTTGAAATAAGACTATATGGGATTGATGCACCGGAAATGAATTATTGCAACAAGATTAAAAAAGACGAAAGGGAACTTCAAATGCCAGCTGCACTATTAATCAAACTTGGATATTTATCATTAACCTTTTTAAAGGATCAAGTTAATTTGGGTGATGTTTGCACTTTAGTACAAGAAGAAAATAATTTAGTTGACAAATATGGTAGATTTCTTGGATATCTGATTCTTAATGACGGGAGAATCTTAAATGAGATAATGATTAAGGAAGGATATGCAAAACCATATAACGATGTTTTCTGTAAAATGTTACCTTTGTACCAAGAATGGAGTTTACAAGCTAAAATAGCATCAAAAGGACTTTATTCTTTAGTGAGTAAATTCTAATACAAATTGCCTATTATTGCCTTGTTTTTATGGTTGTTTTCGATTATTTGATGGCTATTTGTTGCCCAATCTTCGTTAAGTACTGTAAATACTAGCCACTTCAAATATTGCATCGGGAAATAATTCTATTTACTTTTTAGGGATGAAAACATTAATTATTATTCAGCTGCATAAAACTTTCATTTAGTCCAAGCATTCCTAAACTCAAGTCTTTGTTTGCTTCATTTCGCTAATTACATTTGCAGTAACTTTAAAACACTTGAATTCTAAACTTATTATAAATGAAATGGATTACCAGAGAACGACCTAAAATTGACCGAATAGCTTCCCCTTGGTTGATAAAAACTTTTGTGGACAAAGAAGCCGAATTTATTTATGTTCCATTTGACCAAGTTTTAGATAAAGCAAAAGAATTGGATGCTATTCCATTTGACATTCCTAATGTTGAATTCACGCATTATGAAGAAAAAAGCACCTTTGACTACATTGTGAAAAAGTATGAGATTACAGACCCTGCGATTCTAATTATAGCCGATATTGTTAGAGGTGCAGACACAGACAGACACGATATTGCAAAAGAATCCGCAGGACTTTGGGCAATTTCAGCAGGACTCTCCTATAACATTTCAGACGATTATAAATTATTGGAAAGCGGAATGGTTATTTATGATGCGTTATACAGTTGGGCAACTCATTTATATAAACAAAAACATTTACAAAATAGTCCTTTTGAAAATCTACTGCACGAAGTGTATCATAAATTTTTAAAGAACGAAAAAGCAAATAAGAAGAAAACACCAGCTTGGGTTAAAGATTTAAAGGCTATGATTCAGGATCAAATAGACACTCAATTCACTTTTGACCTAAAGAAAATCTCAAATGACTTGGAACTTAATCCCTCTTATTTATCAAGAGAGTTTTCCAAGTATTTTGAAGACCTCAATTTTGGGGATTATGTTAGGAAATTACGAATCGAAAAAGCAATTACTCTTATTCAAAATTCAACCTATACGCTTACCGAAATAGCTTATATGACAGGCTTTTCAGATCAAAGCCATTTTACGAGAATATTCAAACAGAGTACAGGGAAAAATCCTTCTTCTTATCGAAAAAGTTCTCAAAAAGGTAATTCAGATACAAAAGGTAAATAACATACTATTTCGACCTTTTTAGTATAATTAGTTTTGTATCATAAATTGAAACGATATGATACAAATTAAACACGCTATTCTTTTTGCTTTACTAGCAATTACTTCCCCTATTTTTTCTCAAACTACTTATCCAAAAATAACAGGATATTTTTCTGTGATGCATCCTATAGTCACTATAAGTAGCGAGGAAACTGCTGTAAATTTCAGAGATTATTATTCGGTTAATTTTCCAACAGGAATCAATATTTGGAAAAGTGCCAAAATTGGATTTTCTTTTGAAATAGCTCCTAGTGTAAGAACCGAAGACGGAATAAGCAAAGTGAATAGTGTATTGTTTCATCCTGGAGTATTGGTAGCATTAGGACACGGTTACACTTTTGCAGGAAGAGCCGCCTTTGAAACTAGTGGCAGATTTGGTGTTACGCCAGTAATAACCAAAACGATAATAAAAAATACAAACAGCAGTTTTTATGTTTCTCTTCCATTTCCAATACGTTTTGGCAATGATCATCCCGCTACATTTACTTCAGGTATTCAACTTGGTATTGCCTTTAAAAAAAAAAAATATGAAAGAGAACCCAACATACAGTTTAAAAGAATTACTTCTTTATTTCCTAAAATTAGGTACAATTGGTTTTGGTGGTCCAGTAGCATTAGTTGGCTATATGCACCAAGATTTAGTCGAAAATAGAAAATGGATTTCAGAAGAAGAATATAAAGAAGGTTTAGCTTTAGCACAATTAGCACCAGGCCCATTAGCGGCGCAATTGGCAATTTACCTTGGATTTGTACATTATAGTTTTTTAGGAGCAACGTTGATAGGAGTTGCCTTTGTTTTACCTTCTTTTATAATGGTGGTGCTTTTAGGAATCGTTTATAAATTATATGGAGGATTGTCTTGGATACAAGCAGTTTTTTATGGCGTAGGTGCGGCTGTTATTGGTATTATTGTAATGAGTTCCTATAAGCTGACGATAAAATCTATCGGTAAATTCAATTTAACCTCTTTTAAAACGAATTGGTTATTGTGGCTGTTTTTTATAGTTGCCATAGTCGTAACATTGGTTACGCAACAGGAACAAGTTTTATTATTTGTATTGGCTGGGATTATATATATGTTTGTCAAAGCACCACCAAAATGGTTTAATGGTAAAACTGCCAATTCTATTGTTTTATTACAAGTTGGTTTTTGGAGCTATGACAATTCTACCCTGATGAAAATTGCCCTCTTTTTTACCAAAGCGGGAGCATTTGTATTTGGTAGTGGACTGGCAATTGTACCCTTTTTACATTCAGGAGTCGTAGTAGAAAACCAATGGTTGACAGAACATCAATTTGTTGATGCGGTTGCTGTGGCAATGATTACACCTGGTCCCGTTGTTATTACTGTGGGCTTTATTGGTTATTTAGTTGCTGGTTTCCCGGGTGCTTTGGTTGCTGCTTTAGCCACATTTTTACCCTGTTATTTATTTACAATCGCTTTGGCTCCATCCTTTAAGAAAATAGCGCAAAATAAATCTATCAAAGCTTTTGTAGATGGGATTACTGCGGCGGTTGTTGGGGCATTAGTCGGAGCTGTTGGTGTAATTGCATCCAGAAGTATTTTGGATATTCCAACAACACTAATAGCTATTGCAACAATTTTTGCTTTACTTTATATCAAGAAAATTCAAGAACCTTATATTATTGCTGTTGCAGCAGTTGTAGGGGTTGTTATAAAATTAGTATTATGAACAGAAAAGATTTCTTAAAATCCAGCACCTTATTTGGAGCCGCAGCATTAGTGCTTCCTACTACGAATACTTTTGCTAACAATTTAGCAGACAATTCTATTGATAAATTGGTTGATGCCAATGGGAATTATATTCATCAAACATTACCATATAGCGAAAATTTTCTTGAGCCTTATATGGATGCTGAAACTTTACATCTACACTATACTTTTCATCACGGTGGAGCAGTAAAAGGAGCAAACAAAGATTTGCAAATGATAAAAAAAGCTTTGGACGAAAACAATTTGGAAACAGTTGATTTTTGGACAAAAAAGCTATCCTATCATTTTTCGTCTCATATTTTGCATTCCATATTTTGGACAAATCTTACTAATAAAAGTAACTTACCAAAAGGAGATTTACTGAAACGAATTGAGAAAAGCTTTGGTAGTTTCGACAGATTAAAAGTATTGATTGCAGCAACTGCCAAAAATGTTGATGGCAATGGTTGGGGTATTGTAGCTTACCAACCTTATAGTGATAGTCTGGTAGTTTTACAATGTGAAAACCACGAAAAACTAACACAATGGGGTGCAATTCCAATATTGGTTATTGATGTTTGGGAACACGCCTATTATTTGAAATACAAAAACAAACGTACTGATTTTGTGGATGCACTATTCAATATCATCAATTGGGATAATGTGGCATTACGATTGAATGATGCGTTGAAATTGACATCATAAAATTTTGAAATCCCCTCCTTTGGAGGGGTGCCCGAAGGGCGGGGTGGTTACTATTGTACTTTTAATACAATTACGTCAATGGTAGCGCAGACCAAGTGTTTGTTTGCTTCATAGACTGTCCTGAGCGCAGTCGAAGGGCTAATTCCGTTTTCAATAGCGAGAATATCTTTTTTCGTTCGGTTGTAAAAAGGATGTTTTACATTTCAAAAGCCACTACTTTGACAACGTTCTAAAAAAAACACCCCTTAAATCCATAAGAAATAAGGGGTGCTTTAACTGAATTAATAACCTACAATTGATACTTCAACAAAGCAGCAACAACCTCATAATACTCTTTTTCAATTTCCAAATAGGAGTTAAAAGTAGTGTTATAATAGTTCAATTCCACAAAATATTCCAAAACCGAAATTTGCCCAGCGGCTAAAGCTTTATCCAATAACTTTATAGGTTCAACAGATTGGTTTATTTTTTCGTAATCACTCAAAATACTTTTCAAACTTTCATAGCGGCCATAAAGCTGTTTGATTTCATAATAATGTTCATTCGTATGGTCAGTCAAGGCAGTTTCAGCAAAGGTCATTTTCGCTTTTTCAAGTTTGACCCTGTTTTTACTTTCCCAAAGTGGCAAAGAAATCCCGGTATGAATTCCGTTATAGGTTTGTCCCAAAATACCTTGATAATGATACCCAACTTCCATTTTTGGTAATGACAATGCCTTGCTGACAGCTATTTGTTTTTGGGCAATCACTTTATCCTGTTCAAGTGTTTTTTTAATGTAATCTTGCGCTTCAATTTCTTTTTCCAAAGTTTCAAAATCAGCAATCACAGGAACATCAAAATAAGATCCATCATTAAAAACCAAAGCATTCCCACCGTTTAAACTAGTAAGTTGTTCATTGAGCTTGGTAATAAAAGAAGCATTTTCTAAAAACTGTTTCTTGATTTCCAACAATTGAATTTTCGCTTTGTTGACATCCAGAATAGTACCATCCCCGCTTGCCAGTTTCTTATTAAAATGAGCCAACCATTTCTCGGTAGCTTCTTGCCTTTTGGTCAAAGGAACTTGCAATTTGTTTCGGTACACCAATTCAATGCAAATCTTTTTGGCTTCCAAAAGTAAGGCTTGGTTGGCGGCTTTCAAGTGTAAATCGGCTTGAATATCCAATTGGTTGGCTAACGTATTTTTCTTCCCATAAACCGAAGGAAAATCGAAAGATTGTGTAATGGTAAAATCGGTCTGATTACCGGCATTGGCAGGACTTCCTTTTAAATAATCATATTCAACCGTTGGATTATACAAAGAATTACCTGTTCTATGCTGTACTTTCTGTGCGCTCCAATACTGCGTATTGGCTTGTATCGTCTTGTTGTTTTTGGCAATTTCGGATAAGACTTTATCTATACTAGATTGAGCAAATCCCAAACCAAATGATAGCATTGCAAAACCAATTAATAATTTAGTTTTCATTTATTACTTTTTTTCGATTAGATAAATAATACACTACCGGAACAATAAAAATGTTCAATAATGTGGAAGTCAACAGGCCTCCTAAAATAACTTTCGCCATTGGACTTTGAATTTCGTTACCCGGTAAATCGCTGGCTAGTGCCAAGGGTATTAAAGCCAATCCCGCGGTTAAAGCCGTCATCAAAATAGGACTTAATCGATCCTTTGAACCTTGAATAACGGTTTCATAAAGCGACAATCCTTCTTTTTCCAACGTTTCGTAATGAGAAACCAACAAAATTCCGTTTCGGGTGGCAACGCCAAACAAAGTGATGAAACCGATAATGGCAGGAATACTCAAAATACCACTGGTAAAATAAATGCTGAATACACCACCAATTAAAGCCAACGGAAGATTAATCAAAATGATGGAAGCCGTTTTGACCTTTTTGAATTCCTGATACAGAATTAAGAATATAATCAATAACGAAATAAGTGAAGTTAAAACCAAAGTTTTGGAAGCTTCGGCTTCGGCTTCAAATTGTCCACCATATTCAATATGATAATCTTCAGGTAATTTTACTTTTTCATTAATGATTTTCTGAATATCAGCTACCACACTTTTTTGGTCACGCCCAGTTACATTGGCAGAAACAAAGGTTTTACGTTGCACATTCTCGCGATTGATGGTATTGGGACCAGAAGCGCTTACTATATCGGCTACATAATACAAGGGTATTTTTTTGCCGTCATAAGTATCAATCATTGCATTTTTGATGTTCTCGATTTTACCTTTGTTGGCATCATCAAAACGAAGCATCAAATCAAAAGTCTTGTTGCCTTCATAAATCTCTGATACTTTTTCTCCTGCAAATGCTACATCAACAAACTCATTAAACTGGCCAATGGTAATTCCGTATTGGTTCAAAACTGCACGTTTGGCCTTAATCTGAATTTGCGGAATTTCAACTTGTTGCTCCACACTCAAATCAACCAATCCCTCTATATTCTGGATTTCATTTTTGATTTCGTTGGATAAGGTAAAGAGTTTATTCAGGTCGTTGCCAAAAATCTTGATGGCTATGTTGGCTCGTGTTCCCGAGAGCATATGGTCAATTCGGTGTCCTATGGGTTGACCAATTGTGATATTAACTCCTGAAATTCCTGCTAATTTCTCCCGAACATCAGCCATAAATTCAGCTCTGCTTCTTTCTTCAAGTGTAAAAGGAGCATCAATTTCGGCAGCATTTACACCTTGTGCGTGTTCATCTAGTTCGGCTCTTCCCGTTCTTCTCGTGGTGATTTTTATTTCGGGTACGGATAGCAATGCTTTTTCAACCTGAGTGCCTATCTTGTTACTTTCCTCCAGGGATATTCCGGGCAAACTAACGGCACTGACCACCAAGGAACCTTCGTTGAATTCAGGCAAAAAGCTTCTTCCCAATTGGCTCAAAGCCAATAAAGCAATCAAAAACAAAACTCCTGCAATGACAAGTACTGTTTTTTTCATTTCCATTGCGCGGTTCAAAGCATTGGAATACACTTTTTGCAAACGTTCCACCAACCAACTTTCCTTGTGCTGTTTTAAAAGCATTTTGTCGTTAGTCAATAAATAACTGGCCAAAACTGGCGTCAGTGTAATGGAAACGATTAAAGAGGCAAACAACGCTACAATGAAAGCGATACCAAGCGGTGCCAATAATTTGCCTTCCATTCCTGATAAAAAGAACAATGGTAAAAACGCAACGATGATAATAAAGGTGGCATTAATAACCGAACTCCTGATTTCAAAGGAACCATCAAAAATAACAGTCAGTTTGTCTTTTTGTTCCGCTTTGGGTTTTAGTGCATTTTCTTTTAGTCGTTTAAAAACATTTTCCACATCAATAATGGCATCATCCACCAAATCACCAATGGCAATTGCCATACCTCCTAAACTCATCGTGTTGATGGTAAAACCCAGATATTTCAAGGTCAAAATGGCAACAATTAATGAAATAGGAATAGCCAATAAGGAGATAAAAGTAGCCCTCCAATTCATCAAGAATAAAAACAGAATGATAATGACAAATGCAGTTCCTTCCAATAAAGTTTTTTGAATATTGTTGATGGAAGCATTAATGAAATCAGCCTGACGGAAGATTTTGGTATTAATGTGAACATCTTTGGGCAAGTTCTTTTGAATGTCAGCAATAGAAGCATCAATAGTTTTGGTGAGTTCCAACGTATTGGTTGCGGGTTGCTTCATTACGGTCATAATCACGGCAGGTTCCCCTTTTAACGAACCATCACCAATTTTTAAAGAAGCACCAATTTTTATTTCGGCAACATCTTCAATTTTGATTGGATTTCCATTCTGCATTTTTATCACAGATTTGCCTAAAGCTTCAATTTCGTTGGTTCTACCAATTCCTTTAACAATATATTCGTTGTTGTATTCGTTCATAAATCCACCAGACGAATTACCATTGGCTTCTTCACTAGCCTTTAATAATTCGCTAAGCGAAACATTGTAATAATTCATCTTTTGGGGAGAAGCCAATATTTGGTATTGCTTGTATTCTCCGCCAATGACAACTACTTGTGATACACCACCCGTTGCCAATAATCGGGGTCTAATAGTCCAATCGGCAATAGTTCTTAAATCAATTTGGGAAGTCTTGTCTGCCGTTACACTGACCAACATAATTTCTCCCATAATGGAAGATTGGGGTCCCATTGTGGGATTTCCAACACCTTGTGGCAGTTTTTCGGCTACTGCGGTAATTTTCTCATTTACAATTTGTCTTGCTTTGTATATGTCAGTATTCCATTCAAATTCAACCCATACAATAGAAATTCCAGCAGAGGAAGAAGAACGAACTCGTCTCACATTGGTAGCACCATTTACAGAAGTTTCAATAGGAAATGTAACCAGTTTTTCCACTTCTTCAGGAGCCATTCCGTGCGCTTCAGTAAGCACAACAACCGTTGGAGCCGTTAAATCTGGAAACACGTCAACTTCCATTTTAGAAGAGATAACACTTCCAAAAATCAACAACAAAACCGATGCTATCACTACAAAAAATCGATTGTGCAGCGAGAATTTAATTATTTTATTTAGCATAAGTTACAGATTAATGTTCGTGTCCGTGAGCAGGTAAAGCACCTGATGCACTGGATAGTTTAATTTGATAACCACCTTTGGTAACCACTCTTTCATTTTCAGAAATACCTTCAAGAACTTGTACGTTCAAGCCATCACTGGCACCCAATTTCACTTCTCTTTTTTGAAAACTTTCACCACCGGTTTGGACATACACGTAGAAAATTCCTTGCTCTTCAATAAGAGAGGAAACAGGAACTACTAAAGCATCAACAATAGTAGAAGATTTTAGATAAATCTCAATTATAGAACCCGAAACCAATTGACCTGCATTGTCAATTTCAAAAGTGACAGGTATAAATGGTGTGGATGCTGATGCACTTTTCCCATAAGAAATAATTCTTCCGTTCAAGGCAGCAGTATTGTAAACTACATCGCTTTGAGGTGTTTTAAAATTGGCAGAGCTAATGCTTGATAATCTGCTAAAGTAATTCTGGGACACATTGGCTTGTACAATCAATTTCTTGTTTTTTGAAATCGTGGCCAATGGTGTTCCCGATGGCACATATTGCCCTTCAGTGACCAATACATTTTTAACAAAACCCGACATTGGAGACGGCACATTTAGACCTTTAGAACCATAATTTTTGGAAACAGTGGCATAGGCAGTTTGTGCGTTTTCAAATTGTAGTTTTACTTGTTGGTGTTCTTTCTCGGAAACGATTTTATCTGCTACCAATAATTTGGAACGCTCATAGTCTGCTTTGGCTTTCAAATAAATAGCTTTAGCCTCTTTTACCGAAGCATCTATATTACTTTCAGTCATATCGCCACCGCTAATGGTAAAAAGTGAACTTCCTGAATTTACAGCCGAACCCACAATAGTATTTTTACCTGTAAACACAACGACACCACTGGCTTTAGCAGTTACAATCATTTCATCCCCCGGAGCCGAAAGAATTTGGCCACTTGTTTTGATAATGTCATTGAATGTTTGTCTTTGGATAGCTTTATTGGCAAATTCCACTTTCCAGGCTTGTTCCTTCAAATAAGAAATAGCGCCGCTTTCTGCTGCTTCTGGTTGTTTTGCTAAAGCCGTTTTCATATCTGGATAAACCACCACATTTTCAATCGTGATTTTATCGGTGAAGTTTTTGGTTACAATATCAAAAACCAAAGTTCCTGTTCCTGCCGTTTTTGGGCTTAAAGCCAAACGAAATATACCAGGAGAACTTGGAGCATCCACAGCATTTTTGATGCCTTGATTTCCAACAATCAAACTGACAGTAATTTTAGCATCAGTCAAAGCTTTGAAATTTTCACCCAAAACAGTAAAGTGGGCAGCAAACTTTGAAGTTTCACCAACCACCAAAGGTTTAAACTCGACAAACAATTCTGAATTTTCGGTGTAAAGTGTATAAGCCAATGGTTCTAATGCCGAACTTTCCTTTACTTCCTCTTTTTTGTTGCAACTTGTAAACCCAATCAAGAATAGGCCAAGCAGCATTATTTTTTGCATTATTTTCATATAGTATAATTATTAATTTGATGCCTGTAATTACAACAATTACAGGCATTAAAATAGATTAATGGTCGTGTTTTTCTCCATTCTCGTGTTCGTGACCGTGTGCTTCTTGTGGAGCTACGCTATCTTTCCCAACTGTAAATTCTTCTTGGGCAACTGTATCAGTTTCGTGATTTGGATGCTCTGCACCGTCTGCGTGTTGATGCGTTCCATCGGTGTGGTCGTGTCCTTGTTCTTCGGTTTTTTTACCATTGCAAGCAGTAAATAGCATTCCTGCAACTGCCATTGAAAGCAATAATTTTTTACTCATCTTTTAAGATTTTGTTTTTTGAAATCGTGAATCTTCGATTTCATTGATTTTGTTTTTAGAAAGTTGTATATATGAAAATAACTTATAGCCAAAAAAAGGCAATAAGTGTCCTGTAATTCAAAGATTGAATAGTTTAGCTAAAGAGTGTGGGAGGCCCACGAAATTGTAAAGAGAGTAAATGGGGAGAAATAAAAATCAGCGGTTCTTTGTTCCGAACTACATCTTTTTTAGTATAAAATCCTTCAGTGTTTAAATAAGGTAAACGGTTATTTAAAACAATTATCTGATGGGGTACTTCTTTGACAATACTAACCACATCTTCTATGTGACTATTTGAAAAACTGTCTGAAGTATGATTAAAATGGGAGAATAAGTAAGGCAACCTATTTTCATCCGATTGTTCCTCGTGATGGTGATGGTGTTTGCCATTGTGGGTATGTTCTATAATATGCGTATGTGGAAACAAACTGTGCCCAAACTGAAGGATACAGGCTGCATAAAGAAAATAAATATAGAGTTGCTTCTTTATCATCTTTGCAAAAGTAAGTAATTTTTTTTTAAAGAAAATCACATTAAATACAAGTATGTTGTACATTTCAGTTGCCACTCCTTTGCCAAAGACTGAAGATTTTAGAAAATACAGAATATTAATTTCTGCATCGGGAAATAATTCAATTTACTTTTTAGGCACAAAAACCAGTCGTTTCAACATTGTTTTTAATTTTTTCCCTGGTCTAAAAAGTATCGAAGTACTTGTGATATTTTGGGCTTTTACCGCTTCGGGGGTAGCACTACTATCCCCTTTGATACTAACCTGAAACGAGCCCAAATTTCCCAAACGGACAATTTTCCCTTGTTCTAAAGAATTGGAAACCTCTGTCACCAGACTCATAATTACAAGATAACAATCGGCTGGAGTTGCGGAACAACTGAAAGAAACTTGTTCTGCCAATTCTTCCAAATCAATTTCGCCAAAATTACTGGCGCGAGGGTAATATTTCATAGGAGCCGAAGCATCGTTAGGATTTATTTTTCCCGAAGGTGAAAAAGGTATGGCCATGCTAAAATAGATTAGAGTTATACTATTGGGGTTGTTGTTACTGACAAAGATACGGAATAAAACTGCTGAACAAACAAAACTACGGCGGTAGATTGAACAACCTACGGCCGTAGTTTACCTCAAACTACCGCGGTAGTTTGACAGGCTCAACAAGTGCTGTCCAAGCTTTGGTTAGTATGAGGTTATAGAAGCTACAAGTCTGGGGATGACACGCTCTATGCGACAGGAATTTTATTAAAGATTACTTTTTTTTAAAAAAAATAACGCCAAATGAGGAAAACCGTAAAACAGTACAATTTCATTTGTTTAAATTTGGAAAATTAGAACCAAAAAGGCGCTTTATAAGCCAATTTAGTTTATAGTACTAATTTTACAACCTGTCCAAAATTTGAATAGGTTATATTGTTAAAAATATTTAGATTTACATACTGGTTTTTTTTTTACAAAAAATCAATCCGTAAATGAAATTACATATTAAACTATACCATTATTAATGTCAACAAAGTTTTTCACTAATCAAGATTCAAATACCTTACTTACTAAATTCAAAGGAATCTTTGAACACAATACCGACATTGAAAACTTTGATGCACTAGTTGGTTATTTTAGGGCTTCGGGCTATTTCAAAGTTAGACCTTTTTTAAATAATGTTCCTTTTATCAGGATCCTGGTTGGTATCGATGTTGATAAAATTTTAGCCAAATACCAATCAAAAGGATTGTTATTTCAAGGCGATGCGAATCAAACTTTGATTGAATTTTTAACTGAAATTAAGTCCGATATTCAAGACGCAGATTATAACCAGGAAATCGAAGAAGGTATTCTTCAATTTATAGAAGACATTGCTACCCAAAAAATTGAAATCAAGGCGCACCCCAGCAAAAAGCTACACGCTAAAATTTATATTTTCAAACCTAAAGGTTGGAACGAACACAAACCAGGAACCGTTATTACCGGTTCTTCCAATTTAACAGAAAACGGTTTGGGAGGTACAGATAATTTCAATTATGAATTTAATGTACAGCTGAATGATTATGATGATGTGAAATTTGCAACAGAAGAGTTTGAACGACTTTGGATTGAGGGGATTACAATACTTCCTGTTGAAATCAATAAAGTAAAAAAAGAAACCTTTCTTAACGACACCTTCACTCCTTTCGAAGTGTATATCAAGTTCCTTATTGAATATTATGGCAAAAGTGTAGAGTTTGATCCTAATTCTGTAACCGACCTTCCGGATGGTTTTAAAAGACTTTCCTATCAAATAGATGCGGTCAACGAAGGATATAAATTATTGGAAAAACACAATGGTTTTTTCCTTTCGGATGTAGTGGGTTTAGGAAAAACTGTTGTAGGTACTCTGATAGCCAAAAAATTCTTTTACTCTAATGATTTTCCATCGCACATTTCAAATATTTTGATTGTTGTTCCCCCTGCTTTGAAAGAAAACTGGGAAGAAACATTGGATAAATTCCAATTGCACAATTATAAAATTGTGACTAATGGCAGCCTGCATAAAATTGTGGATGCTGAAAAATACGATATGATAATTGTTGACGAAGCTCATAAATTCAGGAATGATACTGCTGAAGCCTACAACGAATTACAAAAGATTTGCAAAACCAAAACCAAGCACCGCTTAAAAGATGGATCCAAAGCGTCTAAAAAAGTGATGTTGATTTCTGCAACACCTTTGAACAATCGCCCTGAAGATATCGCCAATCAGGTCTATTTGTTTCAAGACTCTAAAGATTCAACTTTGGAAGTTTCCAATTTACAACATTTTTTTAGACGTCATATTGATGCCTATAAAAAACTGAAAGACAATCCGGATATACGAATAGTACAAGATGGAGTTAAGGAAATCTACAAAGAAATCAGAGAAAAAGTAATACAACCGCTTACGGTAAGAAGAACGCGTTCAGATTTAAATGAACACGACTTGTATAAAAATGATTTGGACGAACAAGGTATTGTCTTTCCAGATATAGAAAAGCCAAAGAAAATATTTTATGAATTAGACGATGAACTAGATGTTTTATATGATAAAACAATGTATTTATTAAGCCATGAAAAAGATGGTATTAAATATTTGCGTTATCAAGCTATTAAGTTTTTAAAAGAGGAAAAGAAAGCCAAGTATAAAAATGCGGATATTGCTTCCCAAGCTTTGGCCAAATTAATGAAAACATTACTAGTAAAGCGTATTGACAGTAGCTTTCACGCATTCAAACAATCCTTAAACCGTTTTACTATTGCTACAGAAGCAATGACTAAAATGTTTCAGAACGGAACAGTGTATATTGCTCCTAACCTCAATGTAAATGAATATATAATGGAGGAGCGTGAAGATGAATTATTAACCAAAATGATTGCGCTTCAACCGACTGATCCAACCATTGAAATATGCTCAGCAGATGACTTTATAGCTGGCTTTGCTGAAGGCTTACAAAGAGATTTTGAAATATTAACGGAATTGAACAAGGATTGGCAAAAAATTGAACAAGATCCAAAATTAGATGAATTCATTAGACGATTAGACACCGAGCTACTAAATAAAGAGATTAATCCTGCCCAAAAATTAGTGGTCTTCTCAGAATCAAAAGAAACTACTACACATATAGTAAAAAATTTGATTGCCAACGGTAGAACCGATGTGTTAGAAGTACATTCTGATAATCGTGATAAGTTAAAACTTGTGATTCGAGAAAACTTTGATGCCAACATTCCCCGTGAACAATATAAGAATGATTTCAATATCATTATTGCTACCGAAGTTCTGGCGGAAGGGGTCAACTTGCATCGTTCTAATGTAATTCTAAACTATGACACACCTTGGAACTCGACTCGATTGATGCAGCGTATTGGTCGTGTGAATCGTATTGGTTCTGTAGCGCCTAAAGTGTATATTTTTAACTTTTATCCTACTGCTAAAGTAAATAGTGATATAGAATTAGAGAAAAAAGCTATTATGAAACTCCAAGCGTTTCACTCAGCATTAGGGGAAGACAGCGAAATATATTCTCCAGATGAAGAAACCCAATCCTTTGGTCTATTTGAAAAAGATGTGGACGAAGACAAAGACGAAAAATTAGGTTTCCTTATGGAATTGCGTAAGTTCAAATCCGAAAGCCCGGAACTCTTCCGCAAAATACAAAATATGCCTTTGCGAGCGCGTGTTGGTAGAAAAGACCGCCTAAAAAATAACAGCACGATTTGTTTTATCCGCAACCAACGCAGGGATGCTTTTTATTTGGTAAAACCAGACAAAACATTTGAAGAACTGTCCTTTGTGGAAACTGCCAAAGAATTCTATGCAGTAGCTTCTGAACAAGGAATCCCTTTACACGATAGTCATCACGAACAAGTGAGTCAAGCCATTACCGATTTTCACGAAAAGATTCAACAAGAAATTGCCAGCACACAAGTGGTAGATACCACCCAAGGTCCCAATGAGAAAAAAGCATTGGCCTATTTAGACGGATTCTTGACTTTTCCATTTGCTTCTGAGCAAGAAAAAAAGTTGATCAAAGCGGCCAAACAAGCCATAAAACTGGGTAGGTTTCAAAAACTGCAACGCGATGTCAATAAGCTAAAAAGAGATACCAAAACCACTAAGTTAAAACCTGTTGACCTATTGGATGCTATGATAAAAATCATCAACCTCTATCCTGTAGAACAAGCCGATACTATGGAAGATAGACCAATGGTCACTATTCGTTCTTACGAAAAACTAAAACCCGAAATTATCATATCTGAGTCGTTTGCTCAAAATAAATAAGCATAAAAATGGACAAAAAAGATTTACAGAAAAAATTAAGTCAAACCTATTCAACTGAAAATTGGCAAGAGATTGTCAAATTTGTATTTCCTAATGTTTCCTTGCGAGAGAAACCTGCTGTTTTAGATGTTGAAGCAAGATTTCAAGATATTGTCGAAAGTTTTAAGCAATTAGGTGATGTGAGACTTCACGATGGCAAAACATTGGCATTATTAGAACTAAAAGTAAAAGAAAATGTAAATCTTATTAGAAATCGAGTTCGCCTTAATGAAGTCGTTTCAAGTGTTATTGATACTGAAAATGCTAATGGGGTACTGTCTATTTTTGAAAAAGGAACTGATGATTATCGCTTTACATTTTCGGCTCGAGGTAGTGAATTTGATGAGGAAGGTGGCGATTTTGTAACTACTAAAACCGATACCAAACGCTTTACTTATGTTTTGGGTAAAAACGAAAGCTGCAAAACACCAGCACAGCGCTTTTATGACTTAAGCGAACACAAAGACAAAGCGGATATTAAAGCCATTGAAGATGCGTTCTCTGTAGAGAAATTAAGCAAACTATTCTTCAAAGAATACAAAGACCAATACAATGCCTTTGTAAATTATATGATGCAAACACCTAGCATCTTTACAGCCATTTATAGCAATGATGATAAAGCCATTCGTGATTTTGTAAAAATACTTTTGGGTCGTATCATTTTCATCAAGTTTGTGCAAAAGAAAGGATGGATGGGTGTTGATGCTGCTTCCAAAAAATGGATTGATGGTGATTATCGATTTCTAGAAAATGGTTTTGCCTACTTCAAACACCAAGATTTATTTTACAGCACTTTTTTGGAACCGCTTTTTGACGCTTTGGACGAACCCAATAGACCAAACGATATTTTCGCGGTTACCAATAGCCGTGTTCCTTATTTGAGTGGTGGTTTGTTTGAACTAGAAGACAAGAAAACCAAAAACATCAATTTTCCAGCAAAGTATTTCAACGATTTGTTTGAGTTTTTAGATCGTTACAATTTTACTATTGACGAGAACGATACCAACGATCACGAAGTAGGTATTGACCCGGAAATGTTAGGTCATATTTTTGAAAACTTACTGGAAGACAACAAAGACAAAGGCGCTTTTTACACCCCCAAAGAAATTGTTCGTTATATGTGTCAGGAGAGTTTGAAGGAATACCTGAAAACGAGTTTACAAAACAACAAACAATGGCCTACCGATGCAACCGAAGCGGCAGCCTTTGAACAAGCCTTGCACAATTTTGTAACCAAAAAAGAAGCCGGTGGCATTATAGAGTTTGAAGAAACCATTGCCCGAGCCTTGAAAGACGTTAAAATATGCGACCCTGCCATTGGCTCTGGAGCTTTCCCAATGGGATTGTTGAATGAAATATTTCAGTTGGTGCATAAATTGCACGATGCCAACAAAGACAAAGTAGAACGCGTATGGGAACTACAAGGTTGGCAACCCAACTTGGTGAAACAAAACATCATACAAAACAGTATTTATGGGGTTGATATTGAAAAAGGGGCTGTAGATGTAGCTCGTTTGCGTTTTTGGTTAAGTTTAATTGTCGACGAACCGGAGCCCAAAGCACTCCCTCATTTAGAGTATAAAATTGTGGTAGGAAATAGTTTGGTGAGCAAACTAGACCAAACCATTATTGATATTGATTGGGAAGTACAAAACAACAATAGCTTTGTCGAAACCGATTTGTTTGGCAAACCAAAACCTAAACAGTTTAATGCTTTTGAAGTTGAAAACGACGAAAAGCAAAAGCAACTATTAAAAGAAATTTCTGCTAAACAAAAATTAGTTTTTGACCCTAACAGCGATGAGGAAAAACTTTCATTAGAAATTAGAAATCTAAAAATTGATTTGTTGGTAAACCAATTGGATGCAATGGTAAAAACCAAAGGTGTAATTGCAAAACCTATTGGTACAGGAAAAAATATAAAAGCTCAGACCGAACTTTGGTTGGAAACAATTGGTTGGAAACAACAAATAGAAAAATTACAAAAACTTAGAAAAGACACTAAAGGCGTGCTTCATTTTTTTGATTGGAAATTAGATTTCCCTGAGATAATGAATGAGCAAGTAACAGATAAAGTGGGGTTTGATATCGTGATCGGGAATCCGCCTTATATTTCGGCTGTAACTATGTCAAGAGATATTGAAACCAAAAATTACTTTAAAAAAATATTTCCAACAGCTACTGGTTCCTATGACTTATACCTATTATTTATTCTATTAGGAAGTAAATTAAGTTCTCAAAATGGGAATTATTCTTGGATAATCCCTAATAAATTTCTCGTATCTGATTATGCGAAAAAAAGTATAGAAATTTTAAAAGAAAATTTTGGTTTAAAACACGCAATAAATGTTTCAAAATTTAATGTGTTCGAAGGAATAGGTGTCTATCCAATTATAGTAAATGGAATTAAGGGAAATAAATATATTTTTAATGAATATTTCTTAGAAAAATATTCAAACTTAGAACTTAGATTTTTTGAAAACCCTACTAAAATTAATGACCATTCATTATTAAAAGATTTTGACCTTAAAATTAATTCAGGTGCTACAGGATTCCAAGCACAACAAATAAAACCATATGTAAAATCAAAAAAAACATCAGATTCAATTCCATTTTCTGTTAGTGGTTCTGTAGATAGGTATACTTGTGATAATATTAAAGTAAGGTATATGGGAGATTTATATGACCAAGCATATATTATTAAAAATGATTTTGTCTCAAATTCAAAATGGAATTTTTGGAATCTACCAAAAATAGTTATTGCTGGTATGACTAAGGAAATAGAAGCTGTTTATATTGACACACCTTTAGCGCTAGGTGTTGGAATTTATGGAATTTATGATTTTAAAATGTTTGAACCATATTCTCTAACTGCAATTTTAAATAGTAAATATTTAACTTATTACTTTAGACATAAATTTAAACATAAGCATTTAGCAGGGGGCTACTTAGCTATTAACAAATCAACTATTGAAGAATTCCCTTTAGTCAAAACACCTAAAGAAGTTGAAAATAAATTAACACAATTGAGTAAGTCTATACATTCAAATAAAACTTTATTACTAGAAACAAATGATTTAGAACAACAAATCGACAATTTGGTTTACAAGTTGTATGAGTTAACGTATGATGAGGTTTTGGTGGTTGAGCCGGAGTTTAGTGAGCGTATGAGTCGTGAGGAATATGAGGGTTTAAAGGTGGAGTAAAACAAAATAAAGTTATGGCAAAAACCAAACTATTTATCAGCAGTGTGCAAGCAGAGTTTGCCGAGGAAAGGCAAATGTTGTTCGAATACATTTTGTCCGATCCTTTGTTGGGTCGGTTTTTCGATCCGTTTCTTTTTGAACGTTTGCCCGCTATCGACCAACGAACCGATACTATCTATTTAAACGAAGTGCTGCAATGCTCCATCTATTTAGGAATATTGGGCACACAGTACGGTTTTGAAGACAACCAGGGAATTTCGCCTACCGAACGGGAATTTGACCACGCCACACTGCACCACAAAACCAGATTAATTTTCTTGACCAGTCATAGCACTCACGAACGAAACGAAAAGCAAAACGCTTTTATTCAAAAAGCACAGCTAGCACTGATAAGAAAGCGTTTTTCTACTATCGATGAATTGAAAACCTCCGTGTATGCCGCTTTAGTAAATTATCTAATCGATAAAGAGTTAATTCGTGTAGGTCCTTTTGATGCTAGTTTATATCCATCGGCAACTTTAGAAGATATAGAACCCACCAAAGTGAGCGACTTTGTTCGAACCGCCAGAGCAAAAAGAGGATTCAAATTACAAGAATCGGCTGCAATTGAAGACGTTTTAGTGCATCTGAATCTAATGAAGGAAGGTCGAATAACGAATGCTGCCCTTTTACTTTTTGGAAAAGACCCGCAACGTTTTTTTATCAATTCAGAAGTGCGTTGTGTCTATTTTCACGGAACTATTGTAGAAAAACCCATTCCATCCTACAAAGTATTCAAAGGAGATGTTTTTGAACTGGTAGATCAAGCTGTTGATTTCGTTTTGTCGAAACTAGATTATTCCGTTGGAACTCGCTCCCAAGCCGTTTCCATTCCCGGAAAATATGAAATTCCAAAAGATATTGTTGCCGAAGCTATAGTAAATGCGATTGCCCACAGAGATTACACCAACAACGGCAGTGTTCAGGTTATGCTATTTAGTGACCGATTAGAAGTCATCAATCCGGGGGCATTACCTTTGGGCTGGACGATTGAAAAACTAAAAGGGTTACACACTTCGGTTCCGGCCAATCCGCTTTTGGCAGAGCCAATGTATCTAAAAGGCTATATCGAACGATTAGGTACAGGAACAGCCGACATTATGCGAATTGCGCAAGAAAACAACCTTCAAGCACCTGATTTTGAACAAAAAGAAGATTTTAAAACCATCCTCTACCGTCCAAGTACCGACCAAGTACCCCCTAAGTACCCATCAAGTACCCATCAAGTACCCATCAAGTACCCATCAAGTACCGAAGTACTTCCGCAGTACTTCCGTAGTACTTCCGTAGAAGTTCGAAATTTATTAAAGGTTTTAGAAGGCGAAATGAGTCGTCAAGAAATCCAAGAAGAACTCGAACTAAAAGACAGAGTAAATTTCAAACAAAATTATTTAGATCCAGCATTAGAAATTGGGGTAATTGAATTGAAATATCCAGATAGTCCAAATCATCCAAAACAAAAATATTTGGTTACAGAAAAAGGAAAAGAAATAAGAAATACCTTATTTCAAAAAAAATGAGATTGATGCCATTATTTACAACTTGTATAAATGGACAAATGATGAGGTTGTGGTAGTAGTGAATAAGTTTAGTGAGCGTATGAGTCGTGAGAAGTATGAGGGTTTAAATGTAGAGTAAAGAGTATAAATAAATGGAACAAGGCGAAATACTGATTTATCAAAATACAGACGGCAACATCAAAGTAGATGTTCGCTTGGAGGAAGAAACAGTTTGGTTGACACAAGACCAGATGGCGGTGCTATTTGGTAAAGCAAAGTCAACCATAAACGAGCACATCAAAAATATTTTTGAAGAAGGAGAACTTAATGAGGCTATCTCTTTGCACAAATTCGGAATTTCCGAATTTCAGCAAAAAGCACCCAATTATTATAATCTTGATGTAATCATTTCGGTTGGGTACAGAGTAAAATCGCAGCAAGGCACACAGTTTAGAATTTGGGCTACACAGCGTTTAAAAGAATACATCATTAAAGGTTTTGCCTTAAACGATGAACGCTTTAAATCGGGTACTTCTATGAATTATTTCAACGAATTGCAAAACCGCATTCGTGAAATACGTATATCGGAGAAGTTCTTTTATCAAAAAATCAAAGACATTTACACCACGAGTATCGATTATGATCCTAAAGACGAGAAAACGATACAGTTTTTCAAAATAGTTCAGAACAAGCTGCTTTGGGCAATTTCTCAAAGCACCGCTGCCGAATTGGTGTACCGAAGAGTGGATGCCAGTTTACCATTACTGGGAATGCTGTCTTATGATAAAAAAGAAGCTACGGCAGTTCAAAAACAAGAAGTGAGTATTGCCAAAAACTACTTGAACGAAGACGAAATGAAGTTGTTGGGTTTACTGGTAGAGCAATATTTAGCCTTTGCAGAGACAATGGCACAACAACAAACACCAATGTATATGCAAGATTGGATTACTCGATTAGATGGTTTATTGCAATTGAATGGTCGAGAATTATTGACTCACGCAGGTACTATTTCGCATCAAATGGCATTGGACAAATCAGAGCAAGAATATCATAAATACAAAGTAGAACAAGCTACTTTTCAAAAAGAACAAAGTTTAAAAGAGATTGAAGCAGATATAAAAAAACTGAAACCTTAATAAAAACACCTCATCAATAATTTAGATTACAAGTTGTAAAAGTGGAGTTATGATGCGGTTTTAGTGTTAGATCCGGAGTTTAGTGAGCGAATGAGTTTTGAGAAATATGTGGGTTTAAAGGTGGAGTAAATCAATTTAAAAATATAATTATGATTAGCGAATTTGAAGAAGGAGAATATAGAGGTCCATTGTTCAATCAATTAGAAAAAGGTTCACACTTACTATGGGAACCCGGTCAGGTTTTTGAAAAACATATTGGAATAGATAGAGCTTCAAATTGTTTAAATAGTTATTTATGGAAATTATATGGCAGGAACTTTCCTTTAGGAGGCGTCAATATAAGAGGTCGATCTTTTAGGCATATTTGGGGTACTGCAACTCCTGGCAAGATTCTTCCAGATTTCTCATTAAACTTATTCATTCAAGCAAAACGTGCAGAATATTCATCACAATCAAAAAAAAGTTTAAAACCTCATATTAATAATGCCTATTGGCATTTTGAAATCACACCGCATCAGCAAATTGCCTTAGAACATCTTGAGACTGAATTAGGAAATGATGCTTTAGTAATATATGCTTCACCAGCATTTCATATGCAGCAAGATCTATATGATCACACTTCAAACCGAACAGTTATAGAAAATTCTACATTTCCCAAGGCATCAACTTTAAGAGGCCATACAAAATGGTATTATGACAAACCGGGTATGACTGGAGTAGCTAATCCAGACTTTGAGTTTTTGGAAGGTGGCCAATTATATAATAATATTGAAAGCCTAAGGAAAAATAAAGGCGAAATAATAAAAGATAATAAAATAAAAAACCTTCAGAAAATTGCTAATGCAATTTTAAAAGTAGTTGAAGGGCAATCAAAAGATTTTAGAGCTTCCCAATTTGCTTATAATAATGATTTAATACAAAATTTTATTGAGCGCCGTCAAGTCCAAGATGTAAAAGGACTTAGAGAGATTATGCAAATACATACTTTCAATTATTTATGGAAATTGCAATGGATGACTTTTTAAAAAATTAAGATTATAATTATCCCTTTTTGATTATCTTTTTTTTTTGTTAAAGAATTAATGATTAAATATAACCAATGAAAAATTTCGAAGTGTTTTTTAAAAACAACCAGTTTATAGACAAGCTTACTGGTAAGGCGTTGCATTTTAAACCCAATGCTACATATACAATACAGGGCGACAATGAAAACTTTTTATTGGAAGATTTCCTGGTTCAACACAAAACACCGCTAAACTCAAAGGACAAAGGAGAAGACCTCATCAAAAAATTTAGTGATTTCCATTTAAGAAAAATTGCAGATGCAGGAACCATCTTCTATTTCAGAATTGGATTAGGCAAAATTACGGAAGAAGAACGTGATAGAGAATACCTTTTCAAAACTGTTATCGAAGAAGATTTATACCTAAAAAGTAAAGAAGGCAAAAATTGGAATTTATGTAGCTGCATTTGTAAAGCTACAGAACTGGTTGAAGGAAAATTAGGTTTTCCATTTGAAGAAATTGATGCTGACTCATTAAGTGAACTTTTTGCTAATGTGGTTAGTACCTATTTCAATAGAAAAAGGGCAACAGCTTGCAATGCTTTCACCACATTTTATTTTGAACCAAAAGAGGAAGTACCATCATTATATTGGATAAAAAACAAAGCGAGACTCAATTTAGATTTAAAAAGAAAAACGTTAATAATTAATTCGAAATTATAAAACTTAATATGACATTTCACGAAGAAATTATATCACAATTATTACTATATAAGGAAACACATCCTGAATTTAGATTTATACCACGACAACGCAACACAAAAGGCAAACTAGAGGAAGGATACTGGTTTCAAGGCAGGCATGATTATGCTTTCGTTGGATTGGTAGATCGTAGCGGTGGTATAAATATGACTAGAAGTGTTGGTTTGGTATTTTGGCCAGTCGATAATTACTTAGAATTTTCAATCGAGATTGTTTATAAAGGAGAAAAAGACAAAGATGTTTTGAGCTTATATGAAAATTTGAAATCCAAAATTGGTGAATTTACTGAAAGAGATCCTGAAAAATTTTATAAAGTTATTGGTGATACATCCAATGGATTTGAAGAAGTATTTAACTTTTTAAATGTTAATTACCCTAAAATTGTTTCCATTTTTGCTAATTCAAAACATCCCGAGTTAATTATAAATGAAAATAAATTTAAAACATTATTATCAAAAATAAATTTATATCGGGATAAAGTACTAAATCCAATTAAAAATAAAATCAATATACTTTTGGTTAACATTACTTGGAATAGTAAGGATTGGAAAGAAGTTAGTGAAGATGCTAGTGGTCACGCTTGGGTGGGTGGTGAAAATATCCCTCACGAAAGTTGGAATTTTGATTTTGACAATCCAAGAAATGTGGAAGACAAAGTGCTTGGATTTGCTAAATTCACTAACCCACCTAAAGTTGAAGGAAACAACAACCTAATACTATTTTATTCAAAAGGAAAAATTGTTGGTTTTTATGGAAATGCTGAAATTCTTCAAGAAACTATAAATATCAATGAGCAGGAATCCTATAACCTTATTGGGGATAGAAACCTTAGTTTAGTGCTAGAAAATAAAATTGATAATCTTAAAGAAAAAGGCTATTTAGAAGAATTGGAGCGTGTAGGCCAAATAGGCTTTAGTTATCTTAAAAAGGATGAAACAGCTCTTGAAATATTAGAAGAAGCATTGTTATTAAATCCTGAAGAAGAAGAACCAATAAGAAACATAATGGATTGGCTTGAGGGGCAAGATGACAATACTTCAGATGAAGAAAGGCTTATTGCTAGAATCAAAGAGGTAGGAATTATTGATTCTCAAAAATTCTATACAATAATGGAAAACATCGTAAAAGGGCTTTCAATAATGGAGGGTGACGAACGGTTCTGCTATAGTCTTCCAAAAAACAAATTAATAGGTATAACAATTGGTAGAAAATATTGTGCAATTATAGACCGTAAACAAAGAAAAAACAACTATCGCTATTTTGATACTACTAATAATGAGAAAAACTGGTTAAAACAAGCCAATAGTTTAGAGGAAATGGCTAAGGAAATGAATATTATTATTCAATCAGCTAACCTAGAATTATCAAAAACAGTAAGAACAGGATACTATAGTCACAGTTCGAACTCACTTGAAAAATCAATATTCGATCCGGAGTATAAATCATTCATTTTTAAGAAAGCATTTAACACAGAAATAAAACCTGAAAATATGAATACGAACCTAAATCAAATATTATTTGGCCCTCCAGGAACAGGTAAAACATTCAACACTATTAATGAAGCTTTGAAAATCGTTGATCCACTTTATTATGCAGCACATCAAAAAGATAGAAAAAAACTAACCGATAGGTTCAAGGAATTACTTATCAAAAACAGTGATGAAAACAAAGGACAAATTGCTTTTTGTACGTTTCATCAATCTTTTTCCTATGAGGATTTTGTGGAGGGAATAAAACCAAAAACAACTGAAACGAAGGGTGTATATTATGATACAGAACCAGGAGTTTTTAAAAGAATATGCCAACTAGCAGATAGTAATAATAGCACCTTAAAAGTAATTAAAGAGGGTAAATTGTCTTGGGATGAAGATCAATTTAGCAAAGCATTTTTTTACAAACTGTCGTTAGGGGCCTACAACAATCCTAATGATAGACCCATATATGAATACTGCAGAGACAATGGATACATCGCAATCGGGTTCGGACAAGAAAATGATTTTAGCGGTTTGAGTGAATCTGAAATTGTTGAAAAATGTGAAGATTTAAAATTAGAAGTTAGTGCAGCCCAACAAATGAATTTCTTTATTCATTATTTAAAAAAAGGAAATTATGTGATTGTCGGAAATGGCAATAAATATGTTAGAGCTATAGGGAAAGTGATTGGGGATTATGAATATGTAGCAGAATCTCCAATTCATTATAATCATTTTAGAAAGGTAGAATGGATATTTGTTGATGAAAACATTCCAATTGATGAAATTTATGATCGGAATTTATCACAAAAAACGATGTATAAAATTGATGAAGCTGCGCTAAAAAAAGACTTCTTCACCAATAAAGGACAACTACAAGTTATTGAAGAAAAAGAAGACAAGAAATATGTATTGATAATTGATGAAATCAATAGAGGAAATGTTTCTTCTATTTTTGGTGAATTAATCACATTAATCGAGAAAGACAAAAGAGCAGGTTGCGACGAAGAACTAGAAGTGACGTTACCCTATTCTAAAGAACCGTTTAAAGTGCCCAACAATGTTTATCTAATCGGAACAATGAATACTGCTGATAGAAGTATTGAAGCACTAGATACTGCCTTGAGAAGACGATTTAGCTTTAAAGAGTTTCCTCCAAAAACATACCTAATCAAAACAGAAGGTGCCTCTGGTAAGGTAAATGGAATGGTTGACGATATTGATTTGGAAGCCCTTTTAATTAAAATCAATAATCGGATAGAAAAACTAATTGACAAAGATCATAGAATAGGTCATTCTTATTTCTTGAAAGTCGATAATAAGGAAAAATTAGTACACGCATTCAAAAATGAAATCATACCGCTGCTGGAAGAATACTTTTTTGGTGATTATGGTAAAATAGGATTAGTTTTAGGTTCCAGTTTTGTCGAAAAAATAAACCACGATTTTTCATTTGCCGATTTCAAAGCATACGATAGTGACATCCAATCTGATTTAAAAGAAAAAGCAGTTTTCAAAATCACAGATGAATCATTATGGGATTTTAGTACCATCTAAATTATGGGTAGATTAATACAGGTTTTTGAACACGAAAAATTGACTTCCAAATCTCTTTGTAAAGACAATAAAGAACTGGGAGACAAGATTATTGACAAACTATGGCAATACAACGATTCAAATAAGAATATTTATTTTGAAGGCATTCGTCACGGGGTAAAGTTCAAGAACTATGTAGGAGTAATTCAAATTGGCGGTACAACTATAGAAATATTGCCAAAGGCCGATAAACTCAATACTTCTTCAGATACTGAAAAAGATGTTTGGCATAATGTATTGCTAAAAATGCTTGCACATTGCAAGAAAATAAAAGTCAATGCAGTATCGGAAGCTTCCCTAAGAAAAAGATACCAATCTTTGCTGGATTTGTATTTTGAACTTTATATAAATGAAGTTAATCAATTAGTTCAAAATGGTTTAATTAAAAAATACAACCAAAACAGTGGTAACGTATTAGCCTCAAAAGGCAGGATGGATTTTGCCAAAAACATACAACAAAACGTTATCCGACAAGAACGTTTTTTTACCACTCATCAAGTGTATGATTACAATCATTTGGCAAATCAAATTCTCTATAAGGCATTAAAAGTCTTAAAAACAATCTCAAACAATTCATATTTAATTGATGGGATAAATCGATTGTTGGCAAACTTTCCAGAAATAAATGAAATCGAAATCAATAAATCTCATTTCGACAAAATAACCTCAAATCGAAAAACAGCACCATACAATGAAGCGTTAAAAATTGCCAAGATGATTTTGCTCAACTATTCACCGGACATCAAGGGCGGTGATGAAAATATGTTGGCTTTGTTATTTGATATGAACAAACTATGGGAGGAGTATATCTATAGAATGTTGTTAAAAGTAGATGACCCATCAATAAAAGTAAACTTTCAAAACCGAGATAAATTTTGGGAAGAAAAAATCATCAAGCCCGATATTGTAATTACAAAAACAGAAATAATTGAGGATAAAAAACGAGAGAGTCATTTTATCATCGATACCAAATGGAAAGTAAAAGAATTTGCCGAGCCAGATGACGATGACCTAAAACAAATGTATGTATACAATATGTATTGGAAGTCAGAAAAAAGTATGCTGCTCTACCCTACTACAAAAGAATTAATGACTTCTTTTGGCAAGTTTCACAAAGGACGTGATAATGATAATTTATGCAAATTAGGCTTTGTGAAAGTGATGAAAGGGAATGAACTGAATACAAATGTTGGAAATGAGATTTTAAGATGTTTTGATTAAATTAAATATAATTCAATGCTAGAAGATAGAATAATAAGATTAAATAGGGTTGTAAGAGAAATTAACATATCTCTTGAAAAAGCTGTTGATTATCTAAAAAGCTTAGACATTATCATTGAAGCAAATCCAAATGCTAAAATTTCTTATGTTGAATTTAATCTTTTAAAAGATCATTTTGCTTTAGATAAGGGAGATAAAAATACTTCTGAAGATATATTTAAAGAAGAAAGTATTACAAATAAATACTCTAAACTATCTGGAGCTACTTTAACAGGGCATACAATTGATTTATCCCAGTTTAATAAACCTAAAGCAAAAAATACTCAAAAAAGTAATTCAACTTTATATGATATCAAAGGAACCAGTGACAAAGGTGCAGTTAATCAACTTTCATTAAAGAATAAAAAACTAGGTAAAGTCAAGTTTTTCGATACTACAAAGGGTTTTGGTTATGTTCACAGTTTTGATGACAAAAAAGATTGTTTTATTCATATATCAAAACTGATTACACAAGATATTGAAGAAAATGACATTGTAATATTTGAAACAGTAGATTCTAGGAAAAAAAAAGGTGAATTAGATGCTATTAAAGTTACTTATCAAATTCCAGTATTTATTTTTAATAATGAGTCGGAATCTAAATCTTATGTTTTTCCTTTATTAGATAATCATATAGGAAACGAAATCGCTTTAACAGAAAAGTTGGAGAATGGCTTTGCTACAATAACTGCAATCTCTAGAGCATCAAACTGGAAAGTATCATTAATACCATCCCTACAAATTCCCAAAACAGAAACTATTTCTTTTGGAAAAAAAATTATTGTAATTCTTCTACAAAATGTAAGCATACATAGGAGTCCTATTGAATGGCTATATCAATTATTACATACTGAAATCTCGCAAACTGAACTTGATAAATTGTTTATAGAAGTAGTTACTGCTTTTGAACAAAAAAGCATACTTGAAATAAATGAAGAAATAAAAAGCCTAAGGGATTTATCCTGCTTTCATTCATTTTTTGAAGAAAAAAAGAAAACATTAAACAAAATTAGTTTTGTTCTGTGGTCTCAAGGTGAATTAGATAAATTACCGGATGATATTATTCAGTCTGAAAATAACTTTTGGAATATAGAAGTATTTCCTTCTTTAGCTGGTGATTCACTTCAACAGATTTTAATAAAACTGCTAAATGAAAAAGGAGCCACAAAACAGGTAGAGGAATTTTATAAAAAATTATTACTTGAAGGCTGGGAAATCAATTTTGAAGATGACAAAGAATCTCTATTCACATTACTAGAATCATTTAAATTAGCATTTCCAATTATCCCATTAGTAGAAAACAATTTTATATGCTCTAACAATCAATTTTATATTGATTTATATAATAAAGGTTTAGTAAGTGAACTATCGGAGAAAAGAACCATACAATATATTGACCAGCTGAATTCTGATGATGAAAAAGCTAATTTTATTGAGAGCTTTCCGTTAGATAAAATAAATACTTACTACGCATTATTTCCAAACCTATCAAAATATCGGGAAAAATATATAGCAAGTTTATTGGATAATGAATTTTCAAAAATTAATTTTTTGTGCTTCGATTTAGAATCTGATGGCAAGGAAATAAATGAGTATGCTTGGAAAACCAAATTAACGGAAAATAGCGATCAAGATTATCTAATGAAGAAAGATGGGATCATAGATCTTATTAATCTATTAAACTCTGAACTATTAATTATTGGTCAAAACATTAAAGAATTTGATTTACCTATTTTAGCTAGTCAAGGTTTTTCGCCTTCTATAGATTCTATTTGGGATACCTTTGAAGTTGAAATGGTATTAAATCCCACTCGGTTTAGTTATGGTCTTAAAGCAAAACATACTGCAATTGCAGATACAGAACTAACCTATCAATTATTTAAAAATCAGTTATCAAGAATTATTTCTTATCAAAAAAAATTACCTAATCTTGAAGATTGGTTGCCACTTAAAGCAATTGAAGCAATAAATCTAATAAAATCTAATCCTAACTGGGCATTTTTGGATTACGAATTTTTCGAAAAACAGTCAAATGAATTTTATAGACCCAATCCAACAAACCAAAATATTTCTGAGAAGACTTTAATCGAATTAAATAAAAAAATAGAACTTAGTAAAAATTCAATAATAATTGCACCTGAATTTCTTTGGAATACCCTTTCAAATCAATTTGATTTAAATTTTTATTCTGAAGACAAAACATTAGGTTTTTGCTTGACAAAGGAAAAAATTGAAACGACTCTTTTTGAAAACAAACTTCTCAAAACAATACTTTCACAATTTGTAGATAAGTGCGAATCCAAAGGATTAAAGCCTTATTTTCAACATTTACCAATTACAATTCAATTAAAACTAACCTCTGAACAGGCATCTTCAGTTTGTGATTACATTCAAGCTAACTTCAAAAGAAACAATGGTAAGCTTATTTGCATCGAGCCTACCAATATTGAAGTTCTAAAAAATAAAGAAATCGATATTCAAGATTTTACTGTTATTGTCTTAGGCAATGAATTATATAACTTGACAAGTAAAATGCAAATAGGTCAAGACCTTGATTTTGCTACAATTTTTGACAGCCTAAAAAACGAACCTATTTGGTTACAAATGTCTGGAGGTAAAAGTCATATCAGTATCAATAAAAATCATTGCAATTTATTAGGGATAAGAGAATTTCCTGAATTTATCCAAAATATCTGGCTGGAAAAAATTAAAAAAAGAAAATTTAAAGTATGTTGTAACATAAATTTCGAGGCTTGCCTTAGTGTTTTGAATCCCAAAACTGTTCATTATATAGATTGGGTAGAGGAATCATTTAATAAATCAAATTCATTTATAATAAGGCCCGACGCCAAAAATTCAGGTTATATAGCAGACCAAAAGAGAGTAAATCCTGAATCATTATACCGAAAAATGTATTGGGTCTATCAATTCAAATTATTGGAAGGATTTGGAAATTCCCAAAAAGGAATGCCAAACAAAAAATATCCAAAAGTTTTAATTGTTAATGATGAGTTAGAGTTAGAAAATCTGTCTTCTTTAGCAAGAAAGAAAGGATATTTTATTCCAGATACAAAAGCTTCATTAACAAGACAGATGGAGCTTTTACATAAAAGTAGATTTGATAAAAGACTTGTAATTACTACATTTCAATCATTAGATAAAGTCATTTCGAGTAATTATTTAGGTCCTGTAGATTTTGTGTGGGATAGTTTTATGTTACAGGAAAAAATTCAAATGCTGGAGGGCAAAATTAAGACTCCTATACAAATCAATGAAGAAGATTTGGAAGACGACTTTAAATCAGTAAGTAATACGGATCAAAAAGTGTATGATATATTCTCACTGATAAAACTCCACAAACCTCTAATTGACTATTATTATAAAATACTTTATGATAATAATCCAGACTCTCATCTTTTTCTATGCGACACAAGGTTGACCGATTTTTATGGTATAGAGAAAAGTTTAAATCTAAATGCCCAAAGTGTTCAAATGTGGCATAAGGAGGCTGAATATATTGTTGATAACGACATTGCGGCAGAGTTCTTTAGGCCTACAAATGAAAATATTGATACCGATTTTAATATTGAGGAAGCAAAAGAAATACTTCGCCAAATCTTTTTAATACCGGAAGAAGGTGGTGAACCATATCATTGGCATGATTATCAACACCCGTGTTTAAATGATATTTTACCTGCAAAAAAAGACTTATTAATTTCATTGCCAACCGGCGCAGGAAAATCATTGTTATTTCAAGGTCCAGCCTTATTCCGTTCTGCATTCACCGGAAAACTTACTTTAATTATAAGTCCATTACGAGCATTGATGCAGGATCAGGTAAAAGGATTAAATAAAAAAGGATTTTTGAGTAATGTTGAATTTTTAAGTGGGGACAAAACGCCTCAAGAAATAAGAGACATATATCGAAGAATTGCCGGTGGTGAAATTACATTATTATATATTACTCCCGAGAGGTTTAGATCACGCTCTTTTGAAAACTGTCTTCTAAGCAGGCTTGATGCTGATAGTGGCTTAGAATACGTAGTTTTTGATGAAGCCCATTGTATTTCGCAATGGGGTCAGGAATTTAGGCCGGATTATTTAAATGCTGGCAGAAAGGTGGCTGGTTTTTCCGAAGGTTTTAAAATGACAAAACTTTTATTTTCAGCAACAATATCAGAGCAAGTGTTCGATGAAATCAGCATTCTTATGCCTGGCATTGTGACCGTTGAAAACAGTGAAAAAAATTACAATCCAGTTAGAGATCATATCAAAATGGATTTTAAGCACAATGTCGTTGAAGATGACAGGCTTGTAGAAATTGCAAATTATCTAAAATCCGGGAATTTTAATCCAGCCCTAAGCAGAGCTATCATATTTGTCAAAAGCAGGAGAAAGGTCGATGAATGTGCTTTAATAATGTCAGATTGCTTGAAAGAAGTATTTGGTTCAGATTGTAGCTTTTCTGAAAAAGTAGGAGCATTTCACGCAGCTATGGATGCTGAAGATAGAGAAGATACCTATGATAAGTTTTATAGTGGAGAAATTGTCATTCTATTTGCTACAAAAGCTTTTGGAATGGGTATGGACATACCAAATATTCACTTCGTTACTCATTATTCCCCACCTAGTACATTTGAAGATTTTCTTCAAGAAATAGGAAGAGCAGGACGAAATGAAAAACAAAGAGAAGTGGCTGGTTTTAGTAATACAAATAACCCCATTAAAACACTTTGTCTAACTGCTAATAATGATTTTGCTAAATTAAAAGACCAGTTGCATGAAAGTAGAATAGCATGGCATGAGATAAAGGATATAAAAGTGATATTAGAAAAATATATTGCAAAATTTAAACCTTTAACCCCTGATGATGAACTCCCTATCGCTATTCCATTTGATCTTTATTCCAAAGAAAAAGGGTCAATTAATGATGAAGATGATAATAAATTTAGAATTGCTTTACATTGGTTGGAACGATTAGAAAGGATAAAGTTGGGATACTTTACTATCACACATTTAAATTTTGAAGCTGCATCATTAATAAATCTAAACCATCAAATTAATAGATGTCCCGATAAAAGTTCTGAAAAGGTATGCAGAGCAATACTACAATTAGTGCAGAATGATATTTCAGCATGCAAAGAGGTCCAAATTTCAATAGCAGCTTTAAGAAGTATTTCCAAATTGAACCTTGAAAATCTTTTTGAAGCATTATTGATTTTACATATCAATGGTATTCTAAAGTTGTTACAAGAAATTGTTATAGAGCCAACCAATCTCCGCACGGACGAATTAATTTATTACAGTAAACTAAGAAATTTTAATAATAAGTATCCCGCATTGAAATCTATATTTTCTTTTGCAAAAGAAATAATGAGTCAGGTTCCGAACAATGAATCTAAAATATTTGAAGGAGAGGATCTTGACATTTTATTAAAGGATGCGTTGCAGATATATTCAAATTTTACTAATTTACCTTGGCCAATTAATGCTAATACTAAATCTGCCCTGAAAACTGCTGAAAAGTATAATCAAGATATTATTAAAAAAAGAAGCAAACATGCCTTTACCATAATTAGAATCCTCGGAAAAACAAAACACGAGACTAAAATGGAAAAAGTAATAGATAGTAACAAAAAAATAAAGATAAAACAATCAGTATTTAATGGCTACCACAAAGAAAAAGAATGGATTTATAAAATTGACCAATTAGAAGAAGATTGCATCAAACTTTTGGATTATGTTTCAAAAAAATATTTTGATAAAAATATCAAAAACTTTAATTGGGCTGATATTGTTACTGAAATAGAAATAAATGGAAATATTCAATATTTATCAAATCTAATATTTATAGTTTCAGTTTTAGGATATTTTCGAACTAGTGGATTATTGCCAACTGGGATTGAAGTTTATCTTAAATCAATAGAGAAGGTAAATGAGAAAGATTTACAATCAATTGATAAAAAAGTGTTTGATGAATTTGAAGATACTAGAAAAGTAAGAGAGCTAAAACTCATTGCTCTAGAAGTACTTGCCAGCTTCCATAAAAGTGACAGGAATTTAGACCTTAACCAAATTCGGGAGAAACAAGGTGCTTTTATTAAAAGATACTTTGCTTGTAACTCAATAGACAGTCTATTGCAATTATTACAAGATGAATTGTCTCCAAATGATCCTTTGTTAATAAAATGGAGAGGCGATGCCATTAAGTATGAAGAAGACAATAGGCTAAATACAGAACAACGTAAAGTTTACGATGCGGAAATAAATCAGCACATTAATGTCATGGCAGGCCCAGGTTCAGGAAAAACGCATACACTAACACTTCGGGTGGCAAGATTAGTGCATCATATGGGAATAAATCCGGAAGAGATTTTAGTTTTGGCTTACAACCGTGCCGTAGTATCTGAATTGAAAGATAGGCTAGATAAATTGTTTAAAGATTTAGGATATGGAAATTTAGCAAAAAGAATTAAAATATTCACTTTTCACGGGTTAGCTAAAAAATATTGTCAAAACGAATTAGAAGGTCAACCTTTTGATGAGTGGGAAAACATATTACTAAGACAGCTAAACAATATGCCCGGTCATATTATGAATCAATTAGCACCATTAAAACATATTCTAGTTGATGAATTTCAGGACATAAATGATGTAAGAATAAAACTTTTAAATAAGCTTCATCAATTAACTTATTCCTATTTATTTATTATCGGTGATCCTAATCAAAGTATTTATGGCTATGATAGAATTAAAGAAGGAGGCAGTATGAGTCCTTGGCCTTATTATGCAAAATTTGACGAGATATTTAACCCTTCGCCATTTGAATTATATGACAATCATAGGTCGTATCCGGAAATATTAAATTTAGCAAGTCAAATATTAACACTTCCTGAGGAACACCAACATTTAATTCCTAGACCAACCAGAATACCAGATGAAAATTTCATTAATTACGCTCAAATAATTGATAGAACCCAGCTAAAAGTAGATTGGTGGGATAGGATCTTACAGCTAATGCAGGAAAGAGTTTCGCAAAGAGCTTACAAGCAAATAGCCATACTGTTCAGAACAAACAATGAAGTTTATAGAGGTTTTCAAAAAGTGAAGAGTTTAAATCTGCCAAATATTAGAATTCGTATTCAGGGTAGTCTACCATATGAATTCACGCGCATAAGAGAATGTCATGCAGTGATATTATTTTTGAAATCTAAATTAGGTCAACAAATACAGTCAGACTTCAATCAAACTTTCCGCGCATATATTAATGAATTGATAATTCAAAATCAAAACTGGAATCATTTTTATATCAGGGTAATTCATGCTATAGTTTTAGAATATTTAGAGGAACAAGACGAAAACCAATCCTTTGACAATTTATTGGAGTTCATAACCGAATTGACCTATAAAGATGATGGGCAACTATATAAAATTTATGAAAAACATTTAGAAAAGATTTCAAATAATGCAGCTCTTGAAACTGAGATAGTACTTACAACTATGCACAAAGTTAAAGGCCTTGAATTTGACTGCGTGATTATTCCTCCTTCATTTTCAAATCTACCACTGAGAGTAAATGAAGATATAGAAATTGAAGAACTAGTGGAACATCTTGACGAGGAAAAAAGATTAGCATTTGTGGCATATACAAGAGCTCGATATCGTTTACTAATATTCAAACATAACAGAGAAATTGCTTTAGCAAATAACAAAAGCCATACAATTTCAGAAACCGCAAACATAAGTTTAGGAATACCTGTTCAACCAGAAATAAAAAAATTGAATATTGGTTGGGCAGCAAAACAATATAATTTTTCTTTAGGTGTAAATAAATATATAGCAGAAAATGTAAAAAGTGGCGACTTCCTATTTATTAAAAAACGAGAAGTTCCTTATAATGGAAATATTTTTACCGTAAGTGAATTATTCAAAGAAGGAACTACAAGAGCTATAGGTCTATTATCAAGAGAAGCTGGTAAATTATTACACCACACATTAGTAAAAGGTCTTATAGTGAATGAAGTTGTAGTCTGGAGTTATGAAGATTCTATAAATTTCGATAATGAGAATCCTGGTAATAACTATTCTTTAAATTGGTGTGAAGATGCCAAAAGGCAAGGGTATATCTACCTAGTTGATTTTGCAGGCTTTGGTGTTCCAATTGATTAGTAATTCTTTATAATTTAAAAAAGTTATGTCAGAAATAATTCAAGACTATTATAACAAAATTACCGATATTCATATTGAGAAGTATCGCAAACCAGAAGACAAATCAAAAGCCTTTAGAACGGTATTTGAGAAGTTTTTAAAGAAATATCTTGGTATGGATGCTACATTGGATGTATTATTATGTGAATTTAATAACATACATGATAATGATAGTTTTAAGAATATTTCACATAATCTTAGAAAAATACTCAATAAAATTACTCACGGAGATTATGTTCCAAATGAAAATGACGTAAAAAAATATTTTCAAGAACTAATTATGATAGTTTTTTCTGCTACAAATATTGAACCTAGCAAAAAAATTATAGAACAATTAGATATAGGCAAAGACAAATTTTTAAACGATTTAAATGATAAACAAAAACTGGCTGTAATTGAAGATAAAAAAATAGTATATGTGAATGCAGGACCAGGTACAGGAAAAACAGATTTAATTATAAGCAAAATTTACTATCACATAAGAAATTCAAACAAAATTGAAAACATAGTAGCTCTTTCTTATACAAATTCTGCTGCAAATCAACTAGAGTCAAGACTTTCAGAAAAAATGTTTCATTCAGATTTCAAAAAATATAATATTTTCAGTGGTACTATTCACTCTTTCGCATTAAATCTGTTAAAAGATTTTTCAAAATCTACAGATTCTGTGGACTATGATTTTTCAATTTTGGATGATGAGGAAATTGATTTCTTTGCACATGAAATTGGAATGATTATAGGTTCAAAATTTAGTAAAGAAGAAATCAAATCAATTCTTGAAGGAGGAAAACCTGATGCTGGTTTTGATGAAGAATTAATTGTAAAAGTAGAAACCATAAAAGAAAAACACAAATTAATTTGTTTAAAAGATATTTTATTAAATTTCCAAAAAGCTATTGAGACAAACAATGAATTTATAGAATGGCTTAAAGATAAAATCTCATTTCTACTAATAGATGAAGCACAAGACTTGACTAAATTAGATTATGAAATATTTGATATTTTACTCAACAAAACTGATATTAAATTGTTTTTAGTGGGAGATCCAAGACAAAATATTTTTGGTTATGCAGGAGGTTCATACGAACACCTAAATTCATTTTTAAAAAGGAACGAATCAGAATACTCTGAAATGGTGCTAGACACTTCTTATCGTTGCCCAAATGAGATATTAAAAATTGTAAATAAATTTAGTTTTACGGATTGTGATAATTTCCCCATTTTATCTTCAATTAATACTGAAGAAGTTGAGATAATAGAATTTGAACACAAGGCGGATGAAGCTACTGAACTAGTAAACACTATTATTAAGTTAAAGGAGTATAAAGACACTGCAATTCTTGTTACTAAGCTACATTATTTGGATTTAATTGCAGAACAATTAAATAAACAAAACATACCATTCGTAACTGTTGGCGGGAAAAAATATTTAAAACAACACATTCGATTGTTTTTTCATTTGTTTAGGTTAATTGGAGATAGTAAAAATACATATTCATTAAAATTTTGTATTAAACATTTAAATATTAAGGTAGATAAATATTTAAATGAAATAGACTTTACCCAAATAACGAAAATTCTTTCGAGTGATATAAATGGAATTATCCTTGCCGAACTAATTTTTGAAAATGACTTTAAACAAAAAAAACCTGAATACATTATCAATATACTTTGGGATAAATTACAAAAGACAATTTTTGAGAATAATTTAGAATATGACAATTCAGAAATAGAAAAAGATATAAAAAAGCTAATAAACACAGCGCAATCTTATAATTCAATCGAAACTTTTTCAAATGCATTTGCTTTGAATAAAGAAATTTTTAAATCTTTTTACAAAAAAGATCTTGAAATTGAAAGCCTAAATAAAACTTTGAAAGATGTTGTTACTTTATCAACTATCCATTCTTCTAAAGGGTTAGTATGGAAAAATGTCATTATTCCGGGATTGAGCGATGGTTTATTTCCTAATCCATTTCACTGTGAAGTTCAAAATGATCCTGAAAAAACAAGAGATAACTATAATGATGATTTTAAAAAACTTTATGTGGCAATGACAAGATCTAGTAAAAGATTGATTTTATCCTATCCCCTTGGCTATGATAACCAATATGGCAGAACATTTAATGTTAATAAATCGAGGTTTTTAAAGAAAATAGGTTTTTGATTATGATAATTTGTGAAAATGCCCCCCACCACTGCCGCACGAAATGAAATTCTACGAAGTCAATCCTTTTGTATGGTTGCCCGAGTACTTTGCTCGAACAGAGGAAGCAATCAAGACACAATCCATTTAAATTAATCTTTTCTATGAAATTTTTTCTACTATATATTTTGATTGGATTATTCCTAAATTTTATTGGTCCACTTGCCAAACATTTGGTCATTGAGGATAAATACTCTTTAAAAGAAAATAAAAACAAAAGTTGGTTTTACAGATACTCATTTATTAGTTTGATGAGATGCTTAATGACTATAATTTATCCTATTTTCTATTTTAGTTATTATATCTTAAGGAGAAAACCAGAAGAACCTGTTTCATTCGAAGATAAGGTAAATACTAGTTTAGTAAAAAGACTTAGAAATATCGGCGAATATAATAATAAGGTAAATACTAGTTTAGTAAAAAGACTTAGAAATATCGGCGAATATAATAATACAGCACCAACAGATAAAACTAATGATGAAAAAATTATTGAAATATATACTTTAATTTGTTCAACTTTCAGAAAAGCTAGCTCAGAGAAACAAGAACGAATCCCGGCTAATAATTTGAATACAATAGCTATGAAATTCTTTAAAGTATATGAAGAATTTGGAGAAGATTTTATGAAAGAGCATTTAGAATACGAATTAGATAAATATCTAAAAGAAGGATTAAGACCAGAATATCAGCAAGGAATTTCATTATTTTAAACCCTAATTTAAAAATGACACCAGAACAACTAAAATTAGTACAACTACTTGCAGAACTAGGCGATGTTACCATTGTAAAAAGAGGTACATCAAGTCTTATTAAAGCTATTTCAGAAATGAATAGCAAAGCTCTTGAATTAATTTTGGAAGACAATGTCAGTTATCAAGATACTACTAAATCAATTTTCCTTCAAAAACTGAAAGAAGTTTTCAAGGATTTCCAAAAGGAAGACCATAAACTTATTCCTTATGTGGGTAAATGTAATTCCCATGAATGTACCAATAAAAATAAAAAAGGGATTGCTTTTGTTGGAAATAAATCAGGTCGATGTATCAATTTTATCATAGAAGAAAACGAGGATGGTTTGGTAAAAGATATATACACTTGTTCGGTTTTTTGCACTAATGAGGATGTTATCAATGAAAATAAAAGAAAACTTGATATTACGGTTTATAATGATGAAAAAGTAAACTTTACACCTTCATCTTCATATAACTATTTAAAAAATAAATCAATCACTGCTCTGAATGAAATAAAGCAACTCAATGACTGTGAAATTTCAAAAGAAGAAATAATTACTTGGATTAAAAGCTATGAAGAATTATACAATTCTATGAATTGGATAAATAATTTTTACAAACATCATTATTCGTTTTACTGGCTTTATTATCATATCAATGAAATTTATAAATTCTTACTAATTGAAAATGAAGCTAAAATAGCGATTGATGAATTTAAATCTATTAATCTTGATAACGAAATAGATTTATTAAAATGGTTAGTAAAGTTTGAACATTTCCATTATAATTTGATCTTATTGCATCCTAACATCGTAACGGAAGAAAGTTTAAAATCCGGTAGAATTAATTTATACAAGGATTATAATATTTACTTCAAAACAGAGATTTTAAAAAACTGTATTGATTTGCAAGAACTACTTGAAAAGCATTATTACGAAAAATTGAATAAATACAATACACTATCTCAGGAAGAACAAGAAAATCAAATACCTTTTGATGATGATTACGAAAAAACTTCTTCTTTGAAATATCATTTAGAAAAAAGGGGATTTAATTCTATTAACTAGTATCGCGAAAATGGAGTTTAACTACAACGTAAACCTCTCACACTGATTTATAATCCTTGCCCCTTCCAATATGCTACAAATACTAGTCAATACATTTTTACTTGCACATATTCTGACAGCCTATTTTAAAGCTTCATACCGAAAAAAAATTGTAAAAACCAAAATAATGCCTTTGCAAAAAAAGTATTGTTTTGTAGTTTAAATCTCCTATATTTACTTGAATTTAAATCCAATTGAAAACAAACGGAGGTTTTTAGACAAGCTGACGTTACAAGCAAGCAAACTGACCGAGACAACAATCATCAAACAGACAAACAAAATATTGACGAATGACCGTAAAACCTAGGATTACAGAACTCCTCAAACGACTTAATGACGGAGTATTTGAAAAAGAAGAAGTAATCGCTTTGACACTTCTTTCAGCAGTCGCAGGTGAAAGTATTTTCCTTTTGGGTGCACCAGGCGTTGCAAAAAGTTTAATTGCAAGACGACTAAAGTATGCTTTCAAAAACGGTAGTTCATTTGAATATTTAATGAACCGCTTCAGCACACCAGACGAAATTTTTGGACCCATTTCTATATCCAAACTTAAAGACCAAGATAAATATGAAAGAATAGTTGAAAATTATTTACCTACTGCAACAGTTGTATTCCTTGACGAAATTTGGAAAGCCGGACCTTCAATACAAAACGCTTTACTTACAATCCTTAATGAAAAGATTTATAGAAATGGAGATGTAATAATTGACCCAGTTCCAATGAAAGCCTTAATTTCTGCATCAAACGAACTACCAAGCAAAGGTGAAGGACTTGAAGCACTGTGGGATAGATTTCTTGTTCGCATAGTTGTGGAGGGTGTGCAAGACAAACAGAATTTTAACGATATGATTTCGAAATCATTAAACTCCTATTCTGACACGGTTATAGACCTTTTGAAAATATCAAATGACGAATACAACAAGTGGAGCAAAGAAATTGATATTATTGAAATACCTGAAAATGTTTTTAATGTAATTTACGTCATTCGCAACTACATTGACCAACATAACAAACGAGAAGAGAATATTGAAAAGCAGATTTATATTTCCGACCGTAGGTGGCGAAAAACAGTAAGGCTATTAAGAGCATCAGCTTTTTTGAATGACCGAAAAGCAGTTGACTTAATGGACTGTTTTTTAATAAAAGACTGTCTTTGGAATGAAACGGAACAAATACAAACGGTTTCACAGTTTGTTAGAGATGCAATACAAAAACACGGCTATACTTTAACTTTAAATCTTAACGACATTAAAGAAGAGCTATCAGAATTTTTGCACGAAGTTCAAGATGAAACAAGCCATATGAAGCCATTACAAATACCTAAAAAATATTATCAGCATTTTTATCTTTTAGCAGATTTTCAAAGACCACTTTTTAAGATAACCGATTACGACACTTTGGGTGATGACTATGAATCTATTAAATTCTGTGATAATTCAAATGATGATTATTATAGAAGACGCTCTTCAACAAACTATTCAGTCAAATTAAGTAACAAACCAAACCATATTGTTTACGATGGACAACTTAAAAAATTGGTTGTTGAAGATTTTGAAAAGCTGGCGACTAAAAGACCACATCCTGCTGTTAAAAAAGAGTGGGACAAAAGAGTAAAAGTTGTATTGACTACAACAAGCAATTTGAAATCTCAAATTGACCATTTCAAATCAAATGACCTAAAAGACGTTCGAGTAAATTTGTTTGTTAATCAAATGTTTGCAGACATAGTAGAAGATAATTTGTTCCATATTGGAAAAGAAATTGAAAAGTTAGAATTGGAGGTAAACCGTATTCAACACTATTATGAAAATGTTGAAAATGATGTTTTAATTGAAGGTTCTATACAAGGACTATTGCAAAACAAAACATTTGACCTTCGTGAATTAAATGAAGAGTTTGAAGAATGGATATATGACCAATTAGAAAACCACGATATAACTACATCAAATGATTTTCTTGCTAAAGATTTGAATTACTATGAAGAAAACACTCAAATCGACGAGGACACTTTTAATGATTTGAAAAATGCAATTGACACAAAGTTGAGAAATGGTGAATCAGTTTAGCAAATTTGAAACTTTCGGCACAATTGCCGACCCTGCTAAACGAAAAAAATTAGCAGAAACAATTTTTGAGCAAATAACAAAAGAAACAGAAAAAGGAATTGGATTCGCCAATTCCGATACTGATAATTTTGCGGATGCCATTAATATTATTCTTGCTAATGATACGATGAAAGAACTTTGTAAACAAGACAAAGAGCTTGCAGAAAAAATCACTCACAATATTCTTGACTTTATTAATAAAACTAAAAAGCTTATTAACAAGACGGACAGCCCATTTGAAAAGGAAACCGAGCTTTTAACAGACTTTGATAAAACCAATAAAACGAAGTTTTACAAAGACTGGAAAACTGTTAATCCTTTCATTCAACAGACATACGAAAAAAAGGAAATAGACAACAGTTTTTACGAAAAGGAATTTAATAAAAGTTTATATGAAAAAATTAAAAACGAAAAGGAGAAAGCAAGTTTTGAAAGTGTAAAAGAACATTTCAAAGAAAAATGGGACGAATTACTTTTCAAAAAGAAAACAAAATGGGAACTTGACATAATTGAAGAACAACGCAAGAAATTTTGCGAAGACCTCTACAAGCAAATTGAAGAACTAAAAAAGCTTCAAGAAGCGTTAGAACCTTTTACCAATGAGTTAGGCAGACTTTGGGATATGAGTAAGGGAAATTGGCAAAGAGCCAATTTAGACATTTTGAAAAAGTATGCAGAACTTTTAAAGAACGACAAATCCCTGAAAGACCTTGCAGAAATGTTAGGCAAAATGCGTCAATCAGAAAAGGAATTTGAAGAAGAGGTTTTTAGCAGCATCACTTTAAAACCTAAATGGAAAGTAGAACATGCCAGTAAAGCAGACTTAATTGGAATAAGAGAAAGTGATGATTTAAGTAGTTTGTTGCCTTCCGAAACTGCATTGCTTTCTGACGAAACTATGGAATCCGTTTTCTTCAAAAAATTTGCAGAAAAGAAACTTCAAACATTTGAATATCAAGCCAAAGTTTTATCATTCAAGGAAGAAGAGTTTCAAAACAAACGACAAAAGGAAAAGGAAGAAGTTCAAGGTCCATTTATTATTTGCGTAGACACGAGCGGTTCTATGCACGGAACGCCAGAAACAGTTGCAAAGACACTTTGTTTTGCTATCCTAAAAATTGCAATTCGAGACAATAGAAAATGCTATCTCATCTCATTTTCTACAGGCATAGAAACTATAAATCTAGCAGACCTTAAAAATTCGCTTGACAAAATCATACAATTTTTATCAATGAGTTTTAACGGTGGGACAGATGCTGCACCTGCAATGAGAGAAGCACTTCGAATGCTAACAACAGTTGACTATAAAAAAGCAGACGTCATTATGCTTTCCGACTTTGTAATGTCAGCGTTCGATAAGACGACACAAGAGCAAATTTTGAAAGCAAAAGAAAACAAAACTAAATTTCATAGTTTGATTATTGGTAGCAGCCAGAATCCAGCGATTATTACGGACTTCGACAACAACTGGTTTTACGACACAAACAACCCTAACAGTATTTTGACACTTGTAAAAAACATAAGCAAGCTATGAGGACCAAAAGAATGCCTACCCACTACTGTTTTGGATGAGCGGATTGGGGAGACTATTGTTGATTGGTTTGAAAAAAGGTTAATTGATTAATTGCTATTCTTTGCCTACGAGCCACCTGGCTCCTTCGGTAAGTCAATGACAATTGGAAACTGATTGCTATCATAAACATTTTTGCATAAATTGGGCTTCGTCCTTCGTCCTTCGTCTACGCTCAGGATGACAGCTCAGGATGACGGCTCAGCCTGACAAAAGCGATGTCATTTTATATTGTTATTTTGTGAAAAATTCAACTGCAATGGCGAGTTGCCAAACGTTTTTTTTTATCAGTAGGCTATTGTATCAATTCCAAACAAGATACTCCATTTTGTCAATGGGCATGTCAACGTTTAAAATCGTATTTTTGTGACTCTATCATAACAGGATAATTGAAAACCAAATAAAAATATTTAAAACGAAGGATAACCAAACAGAAGTTCAAGTACGATTTGAACAAGAAACAGTATGGTTAGATGCTCATATGATTGCATCATAGTTTGCAGTAAATAGACCCGCAATCGTAAAACATATTCAAAATATCTATAAATCTGATGAGCAACTAGAGGTTTCAACCTGTTCCATTTTGGAACAGGTTGCTGCTGATGGTAAGTTAAGAAAGATGAAACTCTATAGTTTAGATATTTTATCATCTGTTTATAACGTAAAATCTAAAATCGCAACACAATACTTAAAAGACTATTTCTCTAACTATAGAATTTCAGCATAATGGAACATCAAATAGAAATATACAAATCTATCGACAATGCAATCGAACTTCAAGTTAACCTTGATAATGATACCGTTTGGCTCAATAGACATCAATTGGCAATGCTTTTTGATAGAGATATAAAAACCATTGGAAAACATATTAATACTATTTTTGATGAACAAGAATTAGATTTTAAGTCAACTGTCGCAAAATTTGCGACAGTTCAAATAGAAGGCGACAGAAAAATAAAAAGAGAGAAAGAACATTACAACCTCGATGTTATTATATCAGTTGGATACCGCGTAAAATCCAAACGAGGCACCCAATTTCGTCAATGGGCCACCCAAAGATTGAAAGACTATTATTTAGAATATAAATTAGCAGCATAATGGAACATCAAATAGAAATATACAAATCTTTCGACAATGCAATTGAACTTCAAGTTAACCTTGATAATGATACCGTTTGGCTCAATAGAAATCAATTGGCATTGCTTTTTGATAGAGATATTAAAACTATAGGTAAGCATATAAACACTATTTTTTTTGAAGGAGAACTTTCTAAAAAATCAGTTGTCGCAAATTTTGCGACAACTGCAATTGATGGAAAAACATATAAAGTAGATCATTACAACCTCGATATTATTATATCCGTCGGTTACCGAGTAAAATCAAAACAAGGCACTCAATTTCGTCAATGGGCCACCCAAAGATTGAAAGACTATTTGGTACAAGGGTATGCTATAAACGAAAAGCGATTGAAGGAAACCGAGAATAAGTTTCAGGAATTGAAACAAGCTGTAAAACTATTAGAAAATATAGTCCAAACTAAAGAAATAACGGGTGATGAAGCACAAGGCTTGCTAAAAGTATTGAGTGATTATGCTTTTGCCTTGGATATTTTAGACCAATACGACCATCAAACTTTAAAAATAGCGGAAACTGATACCGATGAAGTTTTCAAGATTTCCTATTCAGAAGCCATAAAGGCTATTGCAGGATTAAAGACTAAATTTGGAGGTTCTAATTTGTTTGGTAACGAGAAAGACGATTCGTTTAAAAGCTCTTTGGAAACAATTTACCAAACTTTTGATGGTATCGATTTATATCCATCGGTACAGGAAAAAGCGGGGCATTTGTTGTATTTTGTGACCAAAAACCATTCATTTTCGGATGGTAACAAAAGAATAGCCGCTTTTCTGTTTATTTGGTTTCTAGAGCGAAATGCTTTGTTGTATCACGAAGGAAAAAAAGTAATTGACGATAATGCCTTGGTAGCCTTGACCTTGATGATAGCCGAATCGAAACCCGATGATAAAGATATGATGGTTAAGGTCATCATTAATTTGATTAATAATAGATAAGGGGTTGTTGGTTCTCAGTTGTGGGTTAATTGGTTAATTGGTTAACTGGTTAGTTGGTTAATTGGTTAACTGGTTAGTTGGTTAGTTGGTATTCTTTGCCTGTGCGTGTTTTTCTTAGCAAATCAACAACAAACGATATTCACCCTCCTTTTCTACTGGTGCTCTGTGAATACAAGGCAGCACCTGTTGTTCCGGATGATCCACCGCCAAGCGCCAGAGATGTCCTATTCCTAAATTAACAGGCGTTGCATTGGGTTGCGCCTGATAATGCAAATCAAAATAGTTTTCCTTCAAAAAGTCTTCCAATTCCTCCGCTGGGCCGTTGTGTAGGGCTGCCAACTTTTTTCGAATTTCAGGAATCCGAATTTTTTGTTCGGCTTGTTCATTGGCAATAATATCACTGGCCGCTCCGTGATAGGTACATAAAAAAGTATCCGTGGCAATGGGCGAACGATCCACATGATAGGAATACACATCGGTGGAAATGAAATCGAACTCCTCATCCCGTTCGTAACACTTCAATAAATTAAGTGAAGGAGAAGCTCCGAAATCCGTTAATACTTGTAAATCATTTAAGATTATTTCCCGGGCAAGATTCCCTTTTTCGGACAGTTGGAGTGCCAATAGGTCTTTAGGAGTCACTTCCGTTATATTTTCCTTTAATTGCAGTTGGTTTACAATCGCCGCAAAATCACCTTCCAAATTTCGATACCAGCATAAGGCATTGGTTTCTCCTTTAAAATCGGTATGTATCAGTTCCGAAAAAGTGGCTACTATGCCTATTTGGTTGCTGTCAGAAAAGGTATTGCTCATAGTAGGTGATCAAGAAGCTAATTACTTCCTGCACTACAAAATTAAGGAATTGTTGGGAGTTATCGGTTATGTAGAGTGAGCTTTCAGGGCATTCGCTTTTAAAAATTTCCACCACAAATTCCACAAATTTTCACACACGAGCGAAGCGAACTGACGAAGTAAATTCAAAGTCTGTTTTTGGTATGTTTGAGTTAATTATGCTGTTGCTGGTAGGTTCATTTTTGCGGAAATTTGTGTAATTTGTGGTTAAAGAGAATTATGCTTTTTAAAAGCGAATGCCATGGTGAGCTGTGAGTTATGGGGTAATTGATTGTTGTTTTTTCAGAACAATAATCTTAGCGGTCATTTAAAATTTTGTCCTATCAAAAAAAGATTGTAGCTTTGAAAAAATCGATTTATCCATACTACTACAGCCCTATTTTATGAAAAAATACTATCTACACAACGGAACTGAAAGCAGCGGTCCTTTTGATATAGAAGAATTGAAAGCTAAAAATATTACCAAAGCAAGTCCTGTGTGGTTCGAAGGGATGTTACACTGGAAAACGGCTGGCGAAATCCCTGAACTCCACCAACTTTTTACCGTGAATCCCCCACCCTTTCCACTGTTTGAAACCCCAAAACCGACACCCAAAGTAGAGACCAAAAAAGAAGCACGCAAGATTCTAGGTATGTCGAAAAATGTCTTTTTTATCGCTTGTGCGGCGGTGGTGCTATTGATAGGCATCTCTGTTTTGAAAAACATTGAAGAAAACAGAAGTCGAGAATTAAGAATCAAAAATCATAAAACCGAAGTCGAAAACTACCAATTGGAACTGAAACAAAAGGAATTAGACGAACAAAAAATTCAGGCGGTCATACAAGAGAAAATCGATGCCGAAAGAGCGGCCAGAGCACTCACACAAAACGCTAACAACAGGCTTTTACAAATAGAAAAACTATTGGCGGATTACCAAAATAATTTGATTGAAACTCAAAAAAAACTAGAAAATGCTTCTGGTTTTAAGCTTTTGAGAACTGGCGCAGAAAAGAAAGAACAAATGGATTTGTTGCAAAAAAACATTGACTCTTTCAGAACTGCCATGGAGGAACTCAAAAACGAATCCGATCAGTTGAAACTGGAAATGGAGAAGATACCGAAATAGAATCGATTGTCATTTGAAGTACGTTAGGATTTTAAAATTATGAAAGTTTACCGCAGATTCACAGATTTGAATATTTTTTATACTTATAATAAATAAATTACTCAACACCTTTTTGAATTATACTTTATAAAGTGTTGTTTCAAGCAAAATAAGTTTGTTTTGAATACTATTTGACCCAATTTACATTATTCTCAATATCAAAACCTGAAAATATCAATTTGGAGATATTTTTACCCAAATTCGATAAATTATTATCATATAAATTCGATAATTAGTGATTTTTTTTCAATATTTGTATCTATCCAATACTATTAAAAAAAACACTTTCGTATGTCCATAAAAATAGCCATTTCACACAAAACAGCTTACAAATTTGATCGAAGTGTAAAGCTATTTCCTCACATTTTCAGACTCCGACCTGCCGCTCATTCGCGAACGGCTATTGAAGGGTACTCCTTCAAAATTTATCCCGAAAGTCACTTTATCAATTGGCAACAAGACCCTTTTGGTAATTATCAGGCGAGAGTGGTTTTTAACGAACCTACCACCGAATTAAGAGTCGAAGTAGAAGTCATTGCCAAACTGAAAGTGATTAATCCGTTTGACTTTTTTGTCGAAGAATATGCCGAAACCTTTCCTTTTAGTTATGATACCAATTTGTTTAAAGAATTATTCCCGTATCTGGAAGTCAAAGAAAAAGGAGCCAAATTCGATGCTTTTGTAGCGCAATTGTCTGAAGTCAAAGACTTAAAAACAGTTGATTTTTTGGTATTTGCCAATCAATTGGTGTTTCAAACTTTAAATTATAATATCCGATTGGAAGTTGGCGTGCAAACCAGCGAGGAAACACTGGAAATCCAAAGCGGTTCTTGTCGGGATTTTGCCTGGCTTTTGGTACAGGCCTTGCGCAGTATTGGCTTGGCGACTCGTTTTGTATCGGGTTATTTAGTCCAATTGACTTCGGACGTGAAATCGCTGGACGGCCCATCGGGTCCCGAAAATGATTTTACCGATTTGCACGCCTGGGTCGAAGTGTATTTGCCCGGAGCAGGCTGGATTGGACTTGACCCCACTTCTGGACTTTTTGCCGGCGAAGGCCATATTCCGTTGAGCTGTACTCCCGACTATGAAAGTGCTGCACCTGTAACGGGTGCTACTGAAATTTGTCAAGTGGAATTTGAATTTGACAATACCGTAACCCGCATTTATGAAGACCCGAGAGTCACCAAACCTTATACCGAAAAGCAATGGCAGGACATAATGGAGGTGGGCAATGTGGTCGAAAAAGACCTGATTGAAGGCGATGTTCGTTTGACAATGGGTGGCGAACCCACTTTTGTTTCCATCGACGATTTTGAATCTCCAGAGTGGAATGCTACTGCCGATGGGCCTTTGAAACGCAAACTCGCTTATGATTTAGCATTGCGATTGAAAGGTCGTTTTGCTCACGGCGGATTGCTTCATTTTGGTCAGGGAAAATGGTATCCGGGCGAATTGTTTCCGCGTTGGCAATATGCTTTGTACTGGAGGAAAGACGGTTTGCCTTTATGGAAAAATGACGCTTTGATTGCCAAAGAAGACGGCAAAAAATTTACTTTTCACGATGCCGAACGTTTTGCCATTGAACTGACAAAATACTTGGGTATTGATACCAAAAATATAAATCCAACCTACGAAGACCCTATTTACTGGGCTTTGGAAGAAGGGAAATTACCAGTCAATTTAGACCCGCTTGCCGTGAATCTCAAAGATTCTGTTCAGCGACATACCTTGGCTAAATTATTAGAAAAAGGTCTGAACAATCCTTCGGGTTTTGTTTTGCCACTAAAATGGATTCACGAATCGCATCATTGGGTGAGTTGTGTTTGGGAATTCCGAAGAGGACAATGTTATTTGATTCCGGGGAACTCCCCTATTGGATTGCGTTTGCCATTGGAATCGTTACCCAAAGTATCCAAAAACAAAAGAGAACAACCCGTTTCCCGAAGTTTATTCGAAGAATTACCACCGTTGGGCGATTACCATCAATCTTTGGAAGACCGTTATGGAACTACTTCGGCTTCATACAAAGCGAATGTTGTTCCAAAATTAGAGGATGAAGAAGAAGAAAAGGAAGCTTTATTGTTTGAAGTAGAAACCTTTTCGACGGCATTGTGTGTGGAAGAACGGGACGGAATTATCTATGTTTTCTTGCCCCCAACGGATTATTTGGAAACCTATTTAGACCTGATAGCCTCCGTAGAAACGACTGCCGAAAAACTACAAATGCCTGTTCGCATTGAAGGCTACCAACCCGAAACTGATTACCGCATCGAGAAAATGATGGTGACTCCCGACCCTGGTGTCATTGAGGTGAATGTGCATCCCGCCAAGTCTTGGCAGGAAATTGTAGATCATACCACGGCTTTGTATGAAGAAGCCTTTCTTTCGCGTTTGGGAACCGATAAATTTATGGTCGATGGCCGACATACCGGAACTGGTGGTGGTAATCACGTGACCTTAGGAGCTTCCAAACCGGAAGACAGCCCGTTGTTGCGAAGACCCGATTTGTTGCGCAGTTTGATTACCTATTGGCAGCATCACCCCGTTTTGAGTTACCTTTTTGCAGGGCCTTTTATTGGACCAACCAGCCAAGCTCCAAGAATTGACGAAGGTCGTGACGAACGTTTGTATGAAATGGAAATTGCTTTCGAACAAATTCCAAAAGACAAAGACATTCCTTTTTGGATGGTCGATCGTATTTTTAGAAACTTATTGACCGACATTACCGGAAATACGCATAGAACCGAATTTTGCATTGACAAATTGTATTCGCCCGATTCGCCAACAGGACGATTGGGAATATTGGAATTGCGCGCTTTTGATATGCCGCCGCACAAACATATGAACTTGGTTCAAAACCTTTTGGTGCGTTCTTTGGTAGCGAAATTTTGGAAAGAACCCTATGAAAAAAAATTAGTGCGTTGGGGAACCGAATTGCACGATAAATTCTTGTTGCCACACTTCGCCTATTTGGATATGATTGATGTGGTTAATGATTTGAAAGCCTCGGGTTATGATTTTGACATTTCGTGGTTTGACCCCTTTTTCGAGTTTCGATTCCCGCATCACGGTGGCATTACAGTTGATAATATTCAATTGGAAATCCGTTTGGGAATTGAGCCTTGGCACGTTTTGGGCGAGGAATTATCCAGTAACGGCACCGCTCGTTTTGTGGATTCGTCATTAGAAAGATTGCAGGTCAAAGTATCAGGAATCATTCCTGACCGCCATATTTTATTGTGTAAAGGCTGTAGAATTCCGTTGCGAAGTACTGGGACCAAAGGCGAATATGTAGCGGGAATTCGGTATAAAGCCTGGAATCCACCATCGGCATTGCATCCTAATATTGGGGTGGATGTGCCTTTGGTTTTTGATATTGTCGATACTTGGAACAATAAAGTAATTGGTGGATGCACTTATTTTGTTTCGCATCCCGGCGGTCGAAGCTTTGATACTGTACCCATCAATAGTTACGAAGCCGAGTCGAGAAAAATCAGTCGTTTTTGGGATTTTGGACATACTCCATCCTCCACTACGGAACAAAGTGCTCCTGTAATTGATACGCCTACAGTTTCGCGGTTTGTGGCTCAAAACAAAACCAATTTGAAACCCGATACACCAATAGAATTGGTCAATCCAGAATATCCAAATACCTTGGATTTGAGACATTATTGGGTGGCTAAAAAGTAGCTGTTTTGTCATTTCGACCAACGGGAGAAATCACATTAGTTGCTCTCGTAATGCGATTTCTCCCGTTGGTCGAAATGACAAAATGAAAAACAATTGTGTTATATAGAGATCGTAATAAAAAGTTTATTTTTAATAACTAATTGCAGTTCTCTTTAAAAATAGTATTTTGCAAGGCTATAAAAAGAAATTCATTCAATATTAACAAATGATTCAAGATATTTCATTGGGATTACTCAACACCTATAAGGAAAGCATCAATTCTTACGACGAAGTTCTTGACCAAAATGGTCAGGTAAAGCCCTATTGGCAAGGGCTTTTTGACACTTTAGAAGCTATAGGCATCAGCGAATTAGAATTACGCAATCAGGAAATTGTAAAGAAATTAAAAGAAAACGGAGTTACTTATAATGTTTATGGTTCTAATAAAGAGTCGAATCGCGCTTGGAAATTAGACCCAATTCCGTTTCTGATTCACGAATCGGAATGGAAAACCATAGAAGAAGGTTTGAAGCAAAGAGCGCGGTTGTTGGATTTGATTTTGAAAGACCTTTACGGTGCTCAAACCTTGATTAAAAACGCCATTATTCCAGCCGAATTGGTTTTTGACAACTCGGGTTTTCTCTTGCCTTGTTTTGATATTAGCCAAAAAACGAACAAACAATTACTCAATTATGCCGTTGATTTAGCCCGTGGTCCTGATGGAAAAATGTGGTTGTTAGACAATAGAACCCAAGCTCCTTCCGGTGCAGGATATGCCCTTGAAAATAGAATTGTAATGAGTAAGGTGATTCCCGAACTCAACAAAAAAACCTACAGAAAGAGACTTTCGCCTTATTTTAGTCAATTGCAACAAACCGTTGATTCACTCGGAAACAATAGCAATGAAAATCCAAATGTAGTTTTCCTGACTCCGGGACCGGGAAACGAAACTTATTTTGAACATGTGTATCTTTCCTCCTATTTGGGTTATACTTTGGTTCAAGGAAATGATTTATTGGTAAGAGATGGTTTTGTGTGGCTAAAATCAATTGACCAACTGGAACGGGTAGATGTAATCATCAAACGATTGGATGATTCCTGGTGCGATCCATTGGAATTAAGACGTGATTCTTTGCTTGGAATTCCCGGTTTGCTGCAAGTCATTCGATTGGGAAATGTTTCGGTAGTGAATCCTCCGGGAACCAGTGTTTTAGAGAATTATGGCTTGATGGCTTTTATGCAAAATGCCTGTAAGTTTCTATTAAAAGAGCCTTTACTAATGCCTTCGGTGGCGACTTGGTGGTGTGGTCAAGCCAAAGAGTTGAAATTTGTTTTAGAAAATTTACCCAAATTAATCATCAAAAAAACCAATCGAAAACAAGGTTTTAGATCCATTTACGGGCGTTTGTTGACTATAGAACAACTCGCCGAATTAAAAAACCAGATTCTTGAAAGTCCCAAAGATTATGTGGCGCAAGAAGAAGTGAGTTTATCGACCACTCCCTCTTTTATTAACGGAACTATTGAACCTCGTTTTGCAGCACTAAGAGCCTTTTTGATTGCTGATGGTGAGGATTACAAAGTAATGCAAGGTGGTTTAACGAGAAGCTCTGCTATAAAAGGAAAGTTTGAAATTTCGAATCAATTGGGTGGTATTTCAAAAGATACTTGGATTATTTCGGATACGCCAACAGAGTATTTAGAAAAACCTGTTGAACGCAAAAACACTAACAATCAACTCAATAACTCGTTGACGAGCCGAAATGCTGAAAATTTATTTTGGTTGGGGCGTTTGTGCGAAAGAACCATGGCGTTGCGTAGTTTTCTGAAAATAATTCTGAACCGACTCAACGAAAACGTCACCAAACACGGTAACAAACAACCTGAATTTTTAGTAGTTTTATTAAAATCACTAACGCATCTGACTCAAACTTACCCGGGATTTGTTGGAAAAGAGCCAAAAGAAGGAGAAGAAGTATTTGACAACGAAGCTATTTTTGAAGACCCCATTGTAGAATTATTGCTTTTGATTAATGACCCTACAAAACCGGGTTCGGTGGTCTATAATCTGCAATCGCTGCTCAACACTATTAATCAGGTTAGCGAAAAATGGAATCACGATACCCGACGCATCATCAACTTGGTTGAAGACAGTCTTTTAGCTTTAAAAAACACCAACACCAACAACATCAATTATGTCAACCACGGTTTGGATAAATTGCATATTCGTCTGTTTTCCTTTTATGGAAATATCAACGAAACCCTGCCTCGGGACAATGGATTTTATTTATTGGAAGCGGGAAAAAATGTAGAGCGAATTTTATCGCTACTCTCGGTTTTTCGTTCTACTTTCAATTTCAAAAAGATTGAGGAAGAAGAAGCCGTTTTGATGGAAGCCATTCTGGAAAATCATCATTTATTGGCACAATATCGAAATATTTACAAATCGCATTTGAGTTTGAAAGCTGTTATCAGTATGATTTTTTTAGAAAAAAACTTGCCTTACACGCTTTCGTATCTACTAGACACGCTTTCGTATTATCTTTCGAAATTACCCAAAACCAACGACCCGCATCGATTGAGTATTGCCGAGAAATCAGCTTTGGAAGCCAGTACTATTGTCAAATTAATCGATGCCGATAATCTCGTACAAGTAGATTCAGCAACACAATTTCGCTTCGAATTGGACGAAACCATATCAAAGGTTTTCGAACTGATTTGTACTGTTTCTAACAATTTATCGAGCTTGTATTTCAATCATTCTGTGATGCAACATTCCGTTTTAGAAACCCTTGAAAATAACGATTCTGATGAAATATAAATTAAGACATCAAACTCTTTATACCTACGTCAATTCAGTGCATAATTACCAAAGTATTTTGTGCCTTCAACCGCGAAATTCTGCCAAACAAATCTGCCATAATTTCAAATTGGAGATAGAACCGAAACCTTCAAAAATATATTCCAGAACGGATTATTTTGGTAACATTCAACATTATTTTTCGCTTCACGAATCGCATAAATCCCTAAAAGTTATTGTTTCGAGCGAGGTCGAAGTCCTGAATAATATTGTTCAACCGTTGAATCCGATAACTTGTGAGGAAGCCAGAGAAAAATTTAAAACCGACTTAGCCCTCAAAACTGTAGTTTTGCAATACCAATTGCCAAGTCAATACATTAGTTGGGACGAAGAAATTGTAGCTTTTGCAGAAACTTGTTTGCTTCCTAATGTGTCCCTTTTTGAAGCTGTTTTGGATTTAATCAAAAAAATATACACCGAATTCCAATTCAAATCGGGTTCGACCAATGTCAATACGCCGCTAAAAACAGTGCTGAAAGAACGAAAAGGCGTTTGCCAGGATTTCTCTCATTTGGCTATTGCCAGTTTGCGAAGCGTTGGCATCCCGGCCAAATATGTCAGCGGTTACATCGAAACTTTGCCTCCAAAGGGCAAACCCAAACTCGAAGGTTCCGATGCTTCACACGCTTGGATTTCGGTTTATATTCCTGAAATGGGCTGGTGCGAATTTGACCCGACGAACAATATGATTCCGCAACAACGCCATATTGTAACGGCTTACGGAAGAGATTTTGCCGATGTGTCGCCACTAAAGGGAATTATTTTTAGCTCAGGAGATCATAAAGTAAAAGTTGAAGTGGATGTGATTCCTTTGGGGTAAAAAACAATTAAATTTTACAACATTTTCTCGGATTATTATAAATTCATCTGTATCGGTTTACATAACTTCGTTCCCCATTGTGACTTAGCTTCACATTAATTAAAAAATAATAGCATTATCAAAAAATACCCTCTTTTAACGGCTCGAAAAGCATCGATACTAGATCTCGATACAGCCAATAATTTATTTGCTGAGATTATGCAATTGGGAATCCCTTTTGGGTATCAACAAGCCAATTGCCATAATATTTCACATTATATCCGAACTTTTTTAGAAGCTAAAGGCTATCAATGTGGCAAAATATGGGCCTTTGCGCCGGTCGTGTATTCTATGAATAGCTCTCGATTAATCTCCTTTGCCGATAAAAAAAATATTTCCCCGACGGGAAAAATCGATTGGGGGTATCACGTGGTCCCTATTCTTCAGGTTCGAATAGGCAACAAAGTGCGCAAAATGGTTATTGACCCGGGATTATTTCCAAAAAATATAGTGCGTTATCGGACTTGGCTTGCTAAACTCAAAACCCGAAAACTCATTTATTTGATTATGGATTCGGATTGGTATTTGTACAATTCGTCGATGATTCCCAATTCGCAAATTCAATACCATTCGGATGGTTTTTCTAATGCCATTCAACCCAATGTGCAGCTACCCGATTGGTTTTCGGACAAGTTGATTACGGATTTTTTTAAATACGAAGATGAGGCTTTAGCACAACATTGGATCGAACAAGGATTGGCTGTAAACGAAACGGCTATGGCTTTTTATGATGCCGAAATCAAGCCGATTCTGCATTGCAAACAACAACTCGATTTGGTTACTGATTATAAAATGTTGGTGGGCAATGTGTTTAATTTTGAAACCATTTTCAGGGACAACAATTGGAACTATGAAATGGATGCTAATTTTCAATTCAAACATCAAGATATTATTGCCCAATATCGAGATATTTACTTTTCGAATCTCAACAAATGGCAACAATCTCTGGCTTCCTTAAACGAAATCATCGGAAATAATAATATGAAGAAATTTTGATTTTATTGTTGTGACATTACAACATTCGCTTTTAAAAAAAGTTTCACACAAATTTGCTTTGCCAGTTCGCTATCGCTCGGGTCACAAATTAACACAAATTCAAAAACTGGGTAAAATTCGTGATAATTCAATTTTAATCAATACAATTTGTGCTAATTAGTGCGATTCGTGTCTGAAATTTTAAACTAGAATAACCTGCTGTGAAAGCACAATTAAAACAATCGCCACCAAAGCCAAAAACAAACCTACATAATTCATTTTGGACAGTTTTTCTTTAAAAATGAAAATGCCAGTCAGGCTTCCAATGAGGATTACGCCCATATTCATCCCTGCAAAAACGGTTGAAGGATTTTCGGAAAAGGATTGATGCGCTTTCAAATAGAACAGAATATTTCCAAAATTAAAAACACCGACCAATCCTCCTAAAAGAAGGTTTTTGTAATTCAATTTTGCTTTTTGGAAGCCTATTTCAAAACCAACCACTGCCATCATTATTACCAAAGCCAAGGCAAAAACGACAAACAAAGAAGTAGTGTAAGGCAAATTTGTAAATAAGGCAATTTGTTTGAAAAGAATATCAATCAAACCAAATCCAACTAAAACTACTGCAGGATACATCCATTTGTTTTTAGTATTTTCGGAAGGTTTGTTCAGAATAAGAAGCAAGGCAGGAAAAGCAATCCCGAAAGCGGTAATTTTTAGTGCATTGAATTTCTCTCCAAAAATCAACCAAGCTGCTAAAATTGGAATAAATAAGGAAAGACGTTGGGCTGCATCGGTTTTTACAATTCCAACTTCCTTAATTGACAATGCCAAAAAAAGAAAAATTGATGGTAACAAAATCCCAAGCGAAATATAAATTCCCCAAGGAGCATCAACCCCAACTGCATTAAGGTCAGGACTGAAAAAAAAGTAACAAAGAGCCCACGCAAACAAGTAATTTGCAGCAACAATTTGTGGAATGTTGATGGAATATCGTCGGGCTATTTTAAAAATAACGCCCACACTCACACTGCAAATAATACTTAAAATCAGGAATAACATAGATTAATATTTATGCTTGCAAAATTAGTGTTTATATGGTTACGCCTTACTACCCCAAGACAAACGTATTTTTTTACCGCAGATGCGCAGATTTAACATAGCAATATGTTAAATCATTTGCAAATCTACGGTTTAAATTTTCTGTTTTTTGTCCGTTTGACTATATTTTCCCGTAATACATTGCCTTCACAATTCCGTCCGAAAGTCCAATTTTTGGAACATAAATATTTCTGGCTCCGCTCCATTTCATTGCATTGAGATAGATTTGGGTCGCAGGGATAATTACGTCGGAACGGTCAGGATTCAAACTTAATTCTGAGATTCTTTGTTCGTAAGTCAAGGAATTTAAGAAAGCATATTGGGAATTCAAATAAATATATGACATCGGTTTGTCTTGTAATTTACCCGACATTTTGAATAATTTATTAATGTTTCCACCAGATCCTATAAGGATAACTTCATCATAATCTTTGGTGTTTGTTTTAATCCATTTTTCCATTTCGTCCCAAACAATATCACACACCATTTTATTCAAAAAACGAACCGTTCCCGCTTTGAATGATTTAGAAACCACAATTTTTCCGTTAGAGAAAAGTGAAAATTCAGTACTACCACCACCAACATCAACATATAGATAAGTTTTGTCGGATTTTAGAAGATGATGCAAATCTGTCGAAGCGATTATAATTGCCTCTTTTTTTCCATCGATTATTTCAATCTCGATTCCTGCTTTTTCTTTTATAATTTCGACAACTTCCTGACCGTTGTATGCTTCACGCATTGCCGAAGTTGCTAAAGCTCTATATTTTTCAACTTTATGTACTTTCATCAAAAGACCGAATGCTTTCATAGCATCAATCATTCTGTCAATATTTTCTTCCGATATTTCACCTACAGTAAAGGAATCTTGTCCGAGACGAATTGGAACACGAACCAAGGAGTTTTTGTTAAATTGGGATTCTTTTCCTTCTTGTTCAACAATATATGTGATTAATAAACGCATTGCATTTGACCCTATGTCAATTGCAGCGTATTTTTTTATCTTCAGAGTTTCCTCTTGTAATGGATTAATCAAAGATGGATTTAACATTTATTCTAATTTTCATTTTTTGGAACTGCTTCCGATTAAACATTTCCGTTAGTAACTCCTACTTTATTTTGATGATAATTATAGGTTTCGAATTGAGCTCTAAAAACAGGTTCATATCCGTTGCGAACTCTGTATTTATTGTCTAAATTTTCGGAATGATAACGGGCTTTCACGTTTCCTTTCCAACCTATATCAAAAATATCAATCAATTCTTTTTTAATTTTTTCATCATAAATAGGACAAGTTACTTCGACTCTAGCGTCTAGATTTCTGGTCATAAAATCGGCAGATGAAATATAGACTTCTGGATCTCCTTCGTTTCCAAAAATATAAATTCTAGAGTGTTCTAGATAATTATCAACGATACTAATAGCTTCAATATTATCGCTCATTCCAGGTATACCAGGTATTAACGAACAAATTCCTCTTACTTCGAGTTGTATTTTTACACCTGCATTACTGGCTTCATACAATTTATCAATCAGCTCAAAATCAGACAAACTATTCATTTTCAGCTTTATATAAGCTACTTTACCACTTAATGCATTGGTAATTTCTCGGTCAATCATTTTGTTAAAACGAGATCTGGTGTAATGAGGAGAAACAATCAAATGTTTGTAACGATATAATCTATAATTAATTTCAAAAAATTCAAAAATTTTAGATGCGTCTTTTAGTATTTGTTGGTGACTTGTAAAAAGGGTTACATCAGTATAAATTTTGGCTGTTTGCTCGTTGAAATTTCCAGTAGAAATAAAACCGTAACGTTTTACAGAATCTTCTTCAAGTCTTTCGATAACACAAACTTTAGAATGTACTTTTAGTCCTTTTATTCCAAAAATAAGATTGATGCCTTCGGTTTGCATTTGTTCTGCATAAGATATATTGGAAGCTTCATCAAAACGAGCTTGCAATTCGATCTGAACGGTAACTTTTTTGCCATTTTTGGCAGCATTGATAAGCGAACTGATAATTTGTGAATTTTTGGCCAATCGATATAAAGTAATTTTTATAGAAGTTACTTTAGGATCAAGAGCCGCTTCACGCAAAAACTTGGTGAGATATGAAAATGACTGATAAGGAGCATGTATCAAATAATCTTTTTTACTAATTTTTTCCAAAATGCTTCCTTCAAGATTCAGTCCCGGAACAGGCAAAGGATGGTTTGTTGTGTATAATAAATCATATCTTCCAAGGTTTGGGAACTTCATATAATCACGTCTATTGTGGTATTTTCCTCCCGGAATAATACTATCAGAAGAAATAATATGCATTTTATCTAGAATAAATTTTAGCGTGTCTCTTCCGATTAATTCATCATAAATGAAGCGAACAGGCTCACCTATTCGTCTGTCTTTGACACTTGAAGCAATTTTTTCGAGCATACTTTTACTCAAATCGCTATCCATTTCTAACTGAGCGTCACGAGTGATTTTGAACATGTGAGCCGAAACACTTTCGTAATCAAAAATATTGAAAATACTACCCAAATTTTGTCTTATCACATCGTCGAGTAAAATAACATATTGTTTTTCATCATTGGAAGGCAAAACAACAAATCGATTGATGGTATTGGGGATTTCGATCATTGCATAATGTACTTCGGCATTTTTTTTCATCACCAATTTCACCGCTAAATATCCCACAGAATCTTTCAATATAGGGAATTCGGCCAAATCATTCAAGATTATGGTAATCAATTCTGGACTTAGTTTTTGAATAAAAAAGTCTTTTAAGAACATTGCTTGATCTGCCGATATATGATTTTCATCAATAATAAATATATTTTCGGTTTCGAGTTTGGCCTCAATAGTATTTAAAATCCGTAAACTTTCGGTTTGCTGCTGAATAACAATCTCAGTAATTTCTTTTAATAATTGTTGAGCTGAAATACCTCCAAAAAGATTTTTACCCGAAATTCCAGACAGACTCAATCGTCTAATAGCCGCAAAACGAACCCTGAAAAATTCATCTAAATTATTGGAAAAAATACCTAAAAATCGCAATCTTTCTAATAATGGTACCGCATCATCAGCGGCTTCTTGCAAAACTCTAGCATTGAAGTTCAACCAACTTTTTTCTCTTTCTATGTATTTGTATTTATGCACTCTTTTTATTTTAAATTTCTAGGAAATATTGTTTTTTGTGTTTTGCCTTTACTTATTTTCTGCCAATTATCAGTTTCAAATTGCAGCCAAACTAATCCTGATGTCGGAACATTATCTATGAAAACATCTCCAAATTTATTAACAAAATTTGTAATTGCCTCATTATGTCCAAAAAGAATAACATTTTCGAAATCATTACCAATTGATTTGATAATCTTCTCTAGTTTAATTTCGTCAAAAGTATAAAGTTCATCTGTAAAAACGATACTTTCGAAGGAATATAAACTGGTTTTTGCAAAAATTAAAGCTGTTTCACGAGCTCTTTTTGCAGAACTAGAATAAATAACAAAATTTTGAGGTAAATATTTTATAGAATTGATAGCAACTAAATGCGCATCATCAATTCCTCTTTGCTCCAACTGTCTTTCAATATCTTGACAAGGAATATCCCAACTAGATTTTGCGTGTCGAATAAGAATTAGGTTTTTCATTTATTTTGAAATTTTTTTATTGTAAAACTTTAAAATTACAAAATACAAAAAAAATTTAAATAATCAATGCTTTATTTTTTAGATAATTCTACTAATACTTTTACTAAAATAATATTTATTTCAAGATTTTTACAGCTTTTGTATTACAAGATGATTTTAACAATCGTTTAAGTTTATCATTTTTTAAAAAACATTGTAATACTATACTTATTTATTTATGTAAATATGCACTTAAACAGCGTTTTTTTGCATTTAATCGATGTTTTTTGTTGAATGTATCATTTTTTGAATTAGATTTGAATAGTTAAATGCTATAAAAATGTTATAAAGCGTATTAATTGTGATTAAATACAATATTAAAATCACAAAAATATGGTTAATAAATCACAAAAAATTTCAAAATATTTGTAATTAATTAGGATAAAAAAAGAAGCAAAATGTCGTTTCACCGAGTATTTAAGTAATTGGTGGAAAAAAAGTATCAAATCGATATATGATATTTAATTTAGCGTACTGAAACCTACTAATTTTAATAATTTAATAAATTCTTTAGCCCAAAATCGAAGATTATGAAAACATTTCTATTATTTACCCTTGCTTTTTTTTTCCTTTTACCTTCTAAAAGTGTTGCTCAAAATGGAAATTCTGTAACTCCACAAGTCAAGGAATTGGATGTATATCTATCCTTATTGAAGTCCAGCGATCAAAATAAATTCAATTATGTTGAGAATCTAATATATGGTTTGCAGCCCTCTATATACTTCTATTCCAATGTAATTAATACCTATGGTGAAAAACCAAACACACTTTATATCGATATCAATTCTATGCAAGATTCTGGAAATCCTGATGTCCTTAGAGAAAATATTGAAATAGTAAACCTAAAAATCATAAACACGAACGATAAAATTGACTTGTCAAAGTTTTCAAATTACAATAATTTGAAATATATCTATATAGTTTCAAAAATAAATTTGAATGATCAAAACGTCATAAATATGATTCGTAATTATGATGAAAAATATATTATTTTTTACAAAACCCTTAAAGAAGAATAGTTCTAATTAAAAAAACTTGTTATGAAAAACTTATACTTTACTAACTTTAGGCTTACTTCGTTTTGGTGTTTTGTCATATTATTTTTTGCATTTTTCTCAAATCCACTTGGAGTAAATGCACAAGTAAAACCATTTACGCAGAGAACTTCTAGTGAAACGCCTACAAAAAAAATATACAATATAAAAGGTGATTTTACCTTGATAGGAAATACCAATTTGACTCTACAATCTTATAGCGATACTGGAGACAATGCTGGTTCAATGAGATTTGTCGATGTAGACAGCGATTCTAATACTTTAAATTCATCTTCTGCAAGACTCACATTATCAACAGAGAATGGAGCTGTGCCAAGTTGTTCTAAAATCATATATGCAGGTTTGTATTGGACGGGAAGATCTGCTACAAATAATACCCCTTTTAACGTAACCAAAAATGGAGTTACAAAAACGCTTGACAAAACCAAGATTTTATTAAAAGGGCCTTCTTCATTATCCTACACACAAATCACTGCAAATACTGCAAATATCAACTATCCTACTAACGGTACTAATAATGACATATTTGTAGCCTATACCGAAGTTACTGATTATGTAAGAACAAATGGTATTGGAGATTATTTTGCGGCAAATATTGCATTAAGAGAAGGTACTGATTCGCCTCAAGGTTTTTCTGGTGGTTGGGGAATGATCGTAATTTATGAAAATTCACAAATGAAAAACAGAGATATAACCATTTTTGACGGTTATGCTCATATCAATAGTAATGAGGCTGCAAAAGTACTACCGATCACTGGTTTTAACTCCGTTGCTACAGGAAATGTGGGAATGAAATTAGGATTAATCGCTAGTGAAGGTGACGTAAGTTATAACGGAGATTATTTTGAAATACAAAACAAAACTACCAACACCTACACTCGTTTAAATAACGAAGCAAATGTTACTAATAATTTTTTCAATTCGGCTATACAAACTGGCGGGAACGTTAGAAATCCTAATGTAAAAAACAATACTGGTATCGATATTAAGATGTTTAATATCCCAAATACGAATAATGTGATTATTGGAAACAATCAAACCGCTACTAGTTTTAAATATGGTACCAATCAGGATAGGTACGTAATATTTACAATGGCTATGTCTGTAGATGCTTATGTTCCAGAGCCTGAAGCTGTAATGGCAGCTCAAACTGTAAATAATGTTCCTGTTATTGGTTCAGTTTCTTCTGTTTCACCTGGAGATGAATTAGGAATGAAAATTAATATTTACAATAAAGGTACTGAAGCTATAAACAATACCAAATACATCCTTCCTATACCCTACACTTTGGATTTCGTACCCGGAAGTTTAACAAAAAATGATTACACTGGCACTACACACTTACCTAATAACTATTATTTTGACCCTACTCTAGGACCAAAAGGTTCTATAGTTTATGATTTTGGAACATTACCTTTACCAGCCAATGCTAATATTCTACTTGCTGATTTTTCATTTAAAGTAAAAATAACTACCGATTGTTCTATTCTTAAAAATTCATCGTGCAATCAAAATGTTTCTATTCTAGGAACTATAAGCGGAGTGGGTGCTATTACAGGAATTAATTTTAATAACAAGCCTCTATACATAGGGTATGGCTCTTCAGGACTTTGTGTAGGTGAGCCTATATTAAATCCCCTAAATATTCCTATTAATTCTACTGCTTATACAAACACGAATTGTGGAAGCACTACGAATATTAGAGAATTTGTATTCTGTACTCCAGCGAGCACTATTCCTATTACAGAAATAAATGACGGATTCCCTACTGGATCAAGATTTTACAACGAATATCCTGTTACATCAACCTCAATAGAATATACTATTACAAATCCAATACCTGCGACAGCTGGATCTGTAAATTATTATGCCGTGCCTCCTGGAGTAAGCAGCACTTGTAACTTTCCATACACAATTAAAGTAACGAATGTTCAAACAAAACCAAATGTAAATGGTAACACAACTCAATATTGTCAAGGAGACACAGCTGTAGCGCTTACTGCTACCAAAAGTAATCCAGCATACATTTTATACTATTATGACTCTCCAACAGGAACTGCTCAAACAGAATTGACACCTTCAACAGCAACTCCTGGTCAAAAAACATATTATGTTGCCGAAGCAGTTTCTGGATCTTGTATTGGACCAAAACAAGAAATCATAATCACTGTTAATGCGACACCTACTTTAAGTTTACAAAGCAAAACAGATATCAAATGCTTTGGCTCTTCAACTGGTAGTATAGACATTAATACTAATGGAGGTACTGCACCATATACTTATATATGGACTAAAGATGGAAATCCTTATAATGCAGTAAATGAAGACCTAACGAACATATTACCTGGTGTTTATGTAGTTACAGTAAAAGACAGTAAAAATTGTAAATCGGTACAATTATCAACTACCATCAATGCCCCATCAGCTGCGATTACATTGACTGCAACGCCAACCCAAATCGTGTGTTTCGGTGGTAAAGGTTCGGTAGTCTTGAGTTCGAATGGGGTGGCGCCTTTCACTTATGGTGGTGATGCTACTACCAATCTGGTGGCTGGTACTTACAATTATACCGTTACGGATGCTA
>ENA-UOWO01000287-UOWO01000287.1-activated-sludge-metagenome-genome-assembly--contig:-NODE-287-length-75488-cov-14.747882_pt1 | contig 75488 bp, 62 predicted proteins | sample MGYA00238148_ERZ761564 | MGnify/ENA primary metagenome ERZ761564 (study PRJEB28885, sample SAMN05720194) | activated sludge metagenome | isolation source: Anaerobic digester | place: USA...
GTCAGGTTACGAATGATGAATTGTTGGGGAATATCTTTGCCAACTTTTGCATCGGGAAGTAAATTCATTTTTCATAACAAAACACACATCAGCAGAACGGAACAAAGAAAACTACCGTAGAGAAACCGTCTGTTTGCCCGTGTTGTTTTTAACGGAAGCCCAATTTTTGCAGATGAATGAGATAATAAAAAATCCCTGATGATAAAACCAACAGGGATAAATATTTTATTTTATAATTACTGAATGTTAAATGCTTTTGGATCGATAACGGGTAAAAAAGCATTATGTAAATAGGTTCCTTTGAAAGTTGAGAACATTATTCCCCTTACCGTAGATATAGATAATGAATTTATAGCAATAATCACATCTAAAGGTAATTTAATTTCGTTTTCAACAACAAAAGCAGATAAATTATCAAACTCAAAAACTAAACTTGCAGTAAGTGTACCCAAAATAGTTTCATTTTCCTCTGTAAAGATTTCAATATTTGGTTTTATAGCTATTATGTTGTCCTTAATATTAACTAAATGCTCTATATTAATCGTAAATTTAAAAATAACATCTGGACTTAAAATATAATCTATTGGTGTTATATTAGATTGTATTAATTCTATGTTTTTTAATTTGAAGCTTATGTTTTGTGTTTCCATAATTAAACTGGACAAAATGAATATTTTTGAACATAGTCAGGCTTTTGAATAGTAAACAGACTTGACAAATTAAACGAATTGTTTTTATTTGGTGCTTTAGTTTCAATATAAATACATTTTAATTCAACCTTTACTTCTATTTCAGAATTGATTAAATTAATGCTCAATTCATTTTGTAATAACATAAGAGTTTCAGTAGTAAAGTTATGTGTTCCACTTAACCACTTACTAATCTCTGAATTTTGTTTGTTTAGTTTTTTTGCAAAATCAGATTTTTTATTAAATCCTTTTGCCTTAATTGCATCTGCAATTTTCATAGCCAATCGCATTTTACCTTCTGTAATTTCAAGTTCTTCTTTTGAAATATTTGATAAAATACTATCTACAATTGGGCTATTGTAAACTCTTGCTTTTTTGTTAGTTTTCATAGTCTTCAAAATTAAAGGTTAAATCCCCTTCAAAATCTTTAAAATCTTTAGTTATAATAATATCTTTTTCTGATAATCTTTGTGTTATTTCTTTTGATACTTTTCTTAAAAAATAGTTTTCATCTTTAAGTTTATCAATTTCTTGAAAATTTCTAACGTTTTTAGGTTTATAGCCACCATTACCTAATATTATAATTTGTGTTCCATATCTTATACAAAATAATCTTAAATAGGAATTAGGGTTATCATATAATGCACAAACACCATCGCCAGGCACTCCTTCATTAACTTTAAAAAAATGAATTCTTGCACCAACTTTACCTATGTTATGTAATCTTTTGATAATATCTTCAACTTCTGCTTTGTGATTGATAACATTCTCCTCAATAAACATATCGAATAATGTTTTATTCTCCTCTTCTATGAATAATGAATATATAGATGTTTCATCATTACTTAACTTATCTAGTTTTACTAATTCACATTCCATATCTCATTGAGGCTACAAATATATATATTTATTTCACTTATAAGTGAAATATTAACATAATGTTCTATTTAATGTTCTTATACATTATTTATTAATCGTTAACCCGTTGGGTGTAATTCAATTTTGATTTTTTTAAACGCATAGAATCATAGTTTTTTATTGATTTTATCAAGACGCTCCGCTTGATTTTAGTATATCATAGCTATGCGAACCCAAGAATTGGGCTATCTAACTCTTTTATCTATGATTCTATGCGTTTCAATTTTTTTATTTCTAATAATTTAATAATTACACCCAACGGGTTAATCGTTAATATGTTTCTATTAAGAATACAAAGTTAATCATTTCCTTTACTTTGTTCTTCTCACAAAACTATTATATTAAAATCAGCTTTTATTACTTACAATTTTAAATGCTATCCACCACCTCTTTATACTAACCTTAATTATTGAAATATAAACTATCCAAATGCAGAAGGATTCGAACCTTCGACCATCTGCTTAGAAGGCAGGTGTTCGTTTTTATATGATAGCCTGCTTCACCAAACTCATAATATATTCTAAATTGACTGTATCAGTAACAAAAACTTCATAATCTCCATTACCCCAATGCCCAATTTCAGAAACATCTCTCACTATCCCTTTAGGGTCATCTAATAGCCCTTTTTTAATATTTATAAATATCCTAATTCCTTTTTTAGTGATTACGACATCTGAAATGTTTTTGTTTTTTTTGAATGCTATATATAACTTTTTTGGAACAATTTCAATATCGTCAGCTAGGTTTAGAATTGCATTTTTGAAATTTTCATAAAGCTCGATTATTTCTTCAGGGTATCCTTTGGTATGGTCTTCTTCTGTATACACCTTAATTTCATCAGTAACTGATTTAATAACACTATTTTGTTGTGTTAGCGGTTTTATACTTTCGGCTGATTTAGTTTTCTTGATAGGGTTGATGCTGATTAAATCATTTTCATATCGCTTTACTTCCCATAACTCAATGGCAATATCTTTGAAATTAGTTGCTTGTCGCTGGTTTTCCGTAAAACTTGGTGATACAAAGACAACCCTTGTTTGTGACCAATCTACTGAAGTACTATGAATAGCTTTTTTCAGGGTTTCGTTGTAGGTCAACACAAAATCAGCTTTGTTTTCTAGCATCAAACTTAAATAAGTAAAGCCTTGGTCAACAACACTTACATTTTTGTCTCGTTTGTATTCAATGATAACAAATGCTTTTGACTGTGCATCATAGCCCAAAGTATCAATACGCTTGCCTTTAATCACAAATTCCGAATTCACCATTTCCAAACCCATAAGTTCAGGAAGGTTTTTTTCAAACAGCGTTTGTATTTCTCGCTCCAGTTTAAAAGGTTTTTCTTTTAATAGTCCAAGGGTATTTGCGTTTTGGGTTTGGTATAGATTCATTGTAAAATAGGATTCATTTATAGTTAAGAACAAAAAGCAGTATTTATTATCATATTCATTCAAAAAACATTCTCGGCAAAAGTCAATACAGGCAGATAGTTTACCGATTCCAATTCATATTCATCCTTATAGTCCTTCATCCATTTTTTGATGTTGGGATTGTTTTCTATTGAGATATCTTCAGAAAAATTAGCTTTAAGTTTGACTTCAAAATAATACGCGGTTTTGGAATTTTCTTTGCCTTGTATTTTTGATTTATGCTTGTGTTTTATAGATTCTATTTCGCCAAAATAAGAAGTTAAATGGAAAGGTTTTGTTCGACCACCTGAATAAATGACTAATTTTTCGGCATTATGCAAATCATAAGGAAATTCCAGAAAGTTGTTTTGTTTGTCTGTTGAGTGAAAATAGAAGGTATCAAGCGTTTTAAGTTTAGCCAAATCTTTACTTCTGATATAACCCAATGCAACTCTTTCTTTTGGTTTGGGTTCTTCGGCTAAATAGAATTGCAATTGTTTTTTATCTTCGAATCCTTGTAATTTTTGTTGGTATAATTGGGTAATGGTTGGATTTTCAATTTCAAGTTTTCGGTTTTTGCTGATTTCAAGGAATTCAGTTTCCATATCAATTCCCAAATAACGCCTGTTGGCTAAATTTGCGGCTATTCCCGTGGTCGAACTTCCGGCAAAGGGTTCTAATATCCAGGCATTGGGTTTGGTCGATGCCAAAATGATTCTCGTCAAAACAGACAGTGGTTTCTGTGTTGGATGTTTGCCACACGATTTTTCCCAACGGGCAATGGCAGGCAATTTCCAAACATCTTTCATTTGTTTGTCACCGTTGAGTTTTTTCATCAATTCATAGTTATAATAATGCGGCACTTTTTCTTTCTTCCTCGCCCAAATGATTAACTCGGCAGAATGGGTAAAAAAACGACACGAAAAATTAGGAGGAGGATTTTTCTTTTCCCAAGTGATGACATTCAATATTTTAAAATTCAACTCTTGCAAGATTTGCCCAATGGAGAAGATATTGTGGTAGGTGCCACTTATCCAAATGGTTCCATCGTCTTTCATTTTATCTCTTACTAACTTCAACCATTTTCGATTGAAAGTATTGATAAAATCAAATCCTTTCGATTTGTCCCAAGTTCATTTATAAAAAATTAACAGAATCACACTTATTGTGGGTTGTCCAGTATTTTTTTAATCTATTTCTTTGAACAATTAAAATAAATGATATGGATACATCTTTTGAACGCTCAGAAAATACCAAAGTGGAATGGTTAACACCACCTGAATTGGTTATTAAATTAGGTGAATTTGATTTAGACCCTTGTAGTCCAATTAATGCCCCTTTTTTACACGCCAATACCAATTATACAATTTCTGATAATGGTTTATCAAAAGACTGGTTTGGTAGAGTCTATCTTAATCCACCCTATGGTAGAGGAATGGAATTATGGATGGAAAAATTAAAAAATCACGGAAATGGAATTGCATTAATATACGCAAGAACTGAAACTCAATATTTTTTTGAGCATATTTGGAATGATGCGAATGCTATTTTATTTGTTAAGGGAAGAATCAGATTCTATGACATTTTTGGAATACAAAGTGGCAGACCTGTTGCTCCAAGTGTTTTCATTGCTTATGGTAGGGAGAATGCTTTAGCTTTAAAAAATTCTGGCATTGAAGGGAGATTTTTGAATTTGAAATTATAAGATTTCATAAACTATAAATTCTGCAATATTGAATTCGGCATCAATTATCCATAAGTTTTCAATTAGAAGTTTTTTTAATGCTTCGTCTTCATTGGTAACATCTTCAACAATACCTATTACTTGCATATTGTTTACTTCGTATGAACTGTTTGGTGCTTCAGTTGAGCCTTCGGGTGAAATAAATATATATTTTTTCATACTTGTACTTTTTTATAATTCCCTCTACCGTTAAATTCTATTATTCCTTTATCTCTTAAAAACTGTAATTGTTGACGGATTTTATCCTTGATATGATTATTATTTGGATATTTAATTTTCAATTTATTTTCAAAGGTATATAATTCATCTAATGTAAAAGATTGGTTTTTAATTTGTTCAACACAGTTTAAAATATCTAATATCCAACCTCTTGCTTCTAAACTTTTAGATTTTAAAAAATCAGTACTTTTCAATTTTAGATGCACTTTTTCTTGTTCAATTATTTTTGAATTTTCAACAATAAAAATTCTTCCACTTTCTGGAACTTTTGAAATATCAATATTACAACCAACCCAGCCTGCTCGTTTAGCAGTTACAGATAAAGGCTTTCGTTTGATAATAATTTCTGGAGTAAAAAAATGTTTTGGAATCACTAAAAAATTGTCCACAGTATTTTTATCATAAGTCAAAAAGAAAAAATTAGGGTTTGTATCCGAAGTAATTCTTCTTATCATACTGTCATAAGCACCATCATTAATTATGGCACTTAATTTTCCGTTTTTACTTTTTAATTCAAATTCTTCCTTACAACCAATACAATAGAAATCTGCAACCGGCATATTGTTTTCAAAATCGTTCAATGTTAATTGACCGCAGTTTGGACAATATGAATTTTCTTTAACCCAATTTTCAGTTAAAACTCTGGCAATCTGCGAATTGTTTTTGTATCCTTCCGCTAAGTCAATATTGAAATTTAGGTTCATTAAAAAAGTGAATTTGCTTCCATTTTTTGTAAGTTAAAATTCAAAAATACTCTTTTAAACGGTAGTTTCTTAAAATAAAATTTATTTTAATTATCATTTTATGAACATCCTTTTTATTTAGTTAAAAGTGAGTTTCTAAAACAAACTTTCACTCCAACCTACGCACTTCTCACACCAGCCTTAACTTTCAATTTATCTAAATGCTCATCAATCAATTCGGGCTTCCAATATTCAAATTTCAACGAAGGAGCTTTCCCTACTCCTTTTATCAATTCTTCTTTCATAATAGCCGCAACAAGCTCTTCGTTACCCGCAGTGGTCACAATGCTGTCGTGAATCGTAAAGATGGGAAGTGTGGGATGCTCCTTGGCAATACGACGAGCGATAACTTCAATGATAAAATGACTTTCTATATTTTGAAGTAATATTGCTAACAGTTTTTTATCTTTTTGCTTGATTTTGGCATACACTTTATACACCGAAGGAAACAATTTGCTAAACAATCTCTTCGGTTCGGCCTCCTTAGTACCAATAAAACGATTGTCCGAAAAGAAAGCTTGCAGCACAGCGATTTTGGCAGTAGTTCTCGTAACATCTTGCATACTTAAATCACGTTTAAAAGCAGTTTCCAGATACTCATAAAGTCCTCCAGCAGAAACCAAATCGATAAATCGATTCTTATCTTCTTTCAACCCTTTGTTTATAAGGCGTACCATCGTTTCTCCTAACATAATGATAGAAACTGTTTTTATATTATGTTTTATCTTATTTAATTTTAATGTTTTATTTGTTTGAAAAGACATTAAATCTCTTTGAAAAGAGGGAGAATTTAAATGCGGATCGACCTTAGATGACGACTTTAATAAAAAAAGGTCTTTTTTGGAGTCGGAATTCACTTTCCAAAAATTTTCTTGGAGCAACAATGAGCTAAAATAAGGCTGACTATTCTTAATATCAACAGCAACTAAATTTTGCCCGTCATAAGTAAGTGCATTTCGCACAATGCCTCTCATATTGGTAAGATTGCTGTGAAAACGATGCACATTATCATCTATCTTCAAATTGTATTCTCCCCTTGCAATAAAGTCTGCCGAAAGCTTCGAACATATTAATTGCTGATAAGGACTTTTATATTTTTTTCGCGAAGCATCCCACTCCCATAAGTCCTCATTATCATTTTTGAGCTGCCATTCTTCTTCAAGAAAACTGGCTACTTTTTTAGAATCAATTTTTAGCTTTTTGTTAAACCATTTGTTAAGATAATCGTATCCGACGACGGTCTCTCTCTGACTGTCTCTATACCTGCGGAGATTTTGAAGCAAACTAAAATCAGTCGGCTGGTATTCAATCACATCACCTCGATAGGCAGCCGTAAACCGATAGGATTTTGAACGAACATTTACTTGATAACTGTTATTGCACTCTATAATACCAGCAGCAATCGCAAAGTCAAGATATTGTTTGTAATTATCTACAACATCTTGAAGGGCTTTAGAATAAAGAGGAACATAACCATCAATAACATCCAAATTTTTGTTGGTGGCAGGAATACTGGATATTTTGTGCAGTATATAAGCCAACTTGTCTTTCTTAAGAGGAGGAAAATATACTGGATTTTGAGCAATAATAGCGTCGAGGTCTAATGCGGCAGGTAGGTAAAAAGTCATTGGCTTGTAGTCTGTTTAAGTCTGATTGTCAGGTTTATAAAAATACGAAATTCTTACAAATGCTAAAACCTTATTTATTAACAATTCTTACAAATGAATAGTCCAATAATAGAATGTGCAATCCCTTTTAAACATTGAAAAACAATAAAAAAACAATTCTAACTTAGCAAAAAATGAAGTAGTTTTGTTAATAAGTCTCATAAGTACTTTATGCATAAACAGCTGATTTTGAAACTACGTTTAAATTTTTAAGAAAAAAAACTCCTCGTTATTTCACAACAACGAGGAGTTTTCAACACCCTAAAACAACAAACCTTTAAACCACATCAACCACGTTCAACACATTATACGCACCATTCTTCAACGGGTACGAAACGCCATTCACCTCTTGAAAAAATTCAATAAGTAAAAAATAAAGTTGCGTTCCTCCTCCTATTGGAACACCTGTAGGAGTTAGAGTCTGTGTGGCTGTAGTCATATCTATCGGCAAAGAAACAACATTACTGTAAGTCATATTCGAAAGACCTGTACTAAAATCCAAGTTCGCAAAACTGCTTCGCATACTGAAATGAGTAGCTCCAGCAGGATAACGAAGTTCTTCTCCTGGAGTAAAATCAGCAATCACAATTTCCCCACTGTTGGTGTCCAAAACAAATGGAGTAGCCAAAACACCCTGCAACAACGCTCGGTCATTGAAATCAAAACCTCGCAATGCCAACTGTCCTTCAACAGTCAAAATCCCTTCCGATACATTACGTTCACCACGTACCGAAATCGTGTCCAGATTCTTAATCTTAGACATCACCTGCAAAAGCCTACTCGACAACTTCGTGTCTTTCGCTTTAAATACAAAAGTTCCAGCAGCCATACGAAGCATCTTCCCCGCATTGGCACTTTTTCCGAATTCTGCTCCGTTTTCACGGGTCCTGATAAACGCAGGATCATTCTGAATTCTTCTTTTGGAAACACCCCCTTTAGTGCGAACCATATGTCCGTCCGCACTCTTGTAAAACGTCAGATTTTCTAACGTCCCTTTGATCTTTAAGATCCCATCTAATTTTGCCATAGTACATCAATTTTTAATGTTAATCAAAGATACAAAATACTTGATAGTCAATATAATAGACGTTTCCTGATATTTCCTAAAAATGCCGAAGTTTCTGCTACACGCGCAAATTTCGTACATTTATTTTTGTATATTTGTAGTAATAAGAAGAGGAAATTCAAATTGTCTTTTGAGACAGATGAAAACCTTATTTTTTAAAGATGGTGTTCCAAAAAGAATGAAAATGTAACCTCACTTACAAATCAATTTAAAACAAAAAAGGGTAGCTCATTTTTGTAAAAAGGAATACAATTGGTGGCAAAATTAAGTCCACAAAACAAAAAAAAGCAACTAGGAAGATAAAGGGAGGATAAAGGGAAGATACTCCGTACATAAAGGGAACAAATAAAAAACAGAAAAGCACCAAAATCAGTACTAAAATGATACACGCCGAAAAGATGAAAAAAGTAATTATCACCACTGGAGACATTCAAAATGTAATTGGAATCGGAGAGCGACAAGCCCGCAACATTATCAGCAAAATGCGCGATTATTACAGCAAAGAAAAACACCAGTTAATCACCGTCAAAGAATTCTGTGACTATTATGGTGTAAGTTACGATGATATCTGCTCCAAGCTCTTATAACTAAAGATTAAAAAACAAAAACTTTGTTTAAAATAGGACTTATATTCATAAAAAAAAGTCCCTCCCAATAACCATCCGAATCCCAATGATGAGGGATTTCAGAAGTTGGTGGTGAGTACAACAGTCTGCCTAATTGTGCTTATGAAAGAGAGGTATTTCTTTAATTGCCTCGGTTTCTGAGTTTCTGGGAGTAGCTTCGCCCAGAGCAGCTAGCCTACTGCTGTTTTTCTTAACAAATCAACAACAACCGATATTCCCCTTCCTTTTCTATGGGTGCTCTGTGAATACAAGGTAGTACTTTTTGTTTGGGATGATCTACTGCCAGACGCCAAAGATGTCCTAATCCTAAATTAATAGGAGTGGCAGAGGGTTGCGCCTGATAATGCAAATCAAAATAGTTTTCCTTCAAAAAGTCTTCAAATGAATCCGGCGAGCCGTGATGTAAGGCTACCAGTTTATTTCGGATTTCGGGAATTAGGATTTTTTGCTCCGCTTGGTCATTAGCAATAATATCACTTGCCGCTCCGTGATAGGTACACAAAAAAGTATCCGTTGCAATGGGCGAACGATCCACATGAAACGAATACACATCGGTAGAGATGAAATCGAATTCCTCATCTCGTTCGTAACATTTCAATAAATTAAGCGAGGGCGAAGCTCCAAAATCGGTTAGTAATTGCAAATCATTTAAGATAATGTTTCTTGCAATACTTCCCTTTTCGGATAATCGGAGTGCCAATAAATCTTTGGGCTGTACTTCGGTTATATTTTCTTTGAGCTGCAGTTGGTTTACAATCTCGTTAAAATCACCTTCTAAATTTCGGTACCAGCAAAGAGCATTCGTTTCTCCAGTAAAATTATTATGTATCAGTTCCGCAAAAGTGGTTACTATTCCAATTTGGCTGTTATTAGAAAATGTGGGTCTCATAGTAAGTCAAGAAGGGAGTTTCATTATATAGTACAAAAATATGGAATTCTACGGAGTTATCGGTTGTGTGTAGTGAGTTGTGTGTTATGGAGGAATCCGTTGGTGTTTTTTTCAAAACAATAGTCTAAGCGGTAACTTAAAATTTTGCCATCTCAAAAAATGATTGTAGTTTTGAAAAAATCGATTGAACAGCAATGAAAAAATACTATCTACACAACGGAACGGAAAGCAGCGGTCCTTTTGATATAGAAGAATTGAAAGCTAAAAATATTATCAAAGCAAGCCCTGTGTGGTTCGAAGGAATGCTACACTGGAAAACAGCTGGCGAAATCCCTGAACTCAACCACCTTTTTACAGTAATTCCACCACCCTTTCCGCTATTTGAAACTCCAGAACCAGCACGCAAAGTGGAAACTAAAAAAGAAGCCCGCAAAATTCTGGGTTTGTCTAAAAATAATTTTTTTATCGGTTGTGCAGCCCTGATTATAATAGCAGGAATCTCTGTTTTGAATACTATTCAAGAAAATAGAAGCCGAGAGTTGAGAATCAAAAATCATAAAACCGAGATCGAAAATTATCAATTTGAAGTCAAACAAAAACAATTAGAAGAAGAAAAAATTCAGGCGGTCATACAAGAACAGATTGAAGCTCGAAGAATGGCTAATGCGAAAAAAGAATCTGCTAGTAATAGGCTTTTGGAAATTGAGCAACTGATGGCAAGGTATCAAAATAATGTAGTTGAAACCGAGAAAAAGCTAGAGAATGCTTCTGGTTTCAAGCTATTGAGAACTGCCTCGGAAAAAAAAGAGCAAATGGATTTGTTGGAAAAAAATATTGACTCTTTCAAAATTAAAATGAGTCAGCTAAAAAACGAATCCGATCAGTTGAAACTAGAATTGGAGAAAATACCGAAATAGAGTTGTATGTAGTAGAGGATTAACTACAATATTAAAAGTCACTTAGTCAAGATATGTGTGGAATAGTGCCTACAAATGGGATATTTAATGATTTATTTAATCAAAAAATCATGTAAAACAAACCCCTAACCCCTCTCAAGAGGGGAATGAGAATTGCGAGCATACACATTTTAAAAAAGATGTTTCATTACAAGACAGTTTTTGGTACTCTCGATGCTTCGGGCTTAGCCCATTTACATTTTTCTCAATTATAAAAGCTGAAAATAGCAATTTAGAGATATTATCAGTCAAAATAGATAAATTATTATCATATAAATTCGATAAATAGTGTTTTTTTTTCAATATTTGTATCTCTAAATAATGTCAAAAAAACTCACTTCTTTATGTCCATAAAAATAGCCATTTCGCACAAAACAGCATACAAATTTGATCGAAGTGTAAAACTGTTTCCTCATATTTTTAGACTCCGACCAGCGGCTCATTCTCGTACGGTTATCGAAGGCTATACTTTCAAGATTTATCCCGAAAGTCATTTTATCAATTGGCAACAAGACCCTTTTGGGAATTATCAAGCTAGAGTGGTTTTTAATGAACCAACGACCGAATTGCGTGTCGAAGTGGAAGTTATAGCCAAACTAAAAGTGATTAATCCATTTGACTTTTTTGTAGAAGAATATGCCGAAACCTTTCCATTTAGTTATGAAAATAATTTATTCAAAGAGTTATTTCCGTATTTGGAAGTCAAAGAAAAAGGGGAGAAATTTGATGCTTTTGTGGCGCAGTTGTTACAAGTAAAAGACTTAAAAACAGTAGATTTTTTGGTTTATGCCAATCAATTAGTGTTCCAAACTTTAAGTTACAACATCCGCCTCGAAGTGGGTGTTCAAACTAGCGAAGAAACACTAGAGATTCAAAGTGGTTCTTGTCGTGATTTTGCTTGGTTGTTGGTACAAGCCTTGCGCAGTATTGGCTTGGCGACCCGATTTGTTTCGGGTTATTTGGTGCAACTGACTTCTGATGTAAAATCGCTGGATGGCCCATCGGGTCCTGAAAATGATTTTACCGATTTGCACGCTTGGGTCGAAGTTTATTTGCCTGGAGCAGGATGGATAGGACTCGATCCTACTTCTGGACTTTTTGCTGGCGAAGGTCATATTCCGCTGAGTTGTACTCCCGATTATGAAAGTGCTGCTCCCGTAACTGGCGCCACTGAAATTTGTCAAGTAGCATTTGAATTTGACAACACGGTCACCCGAATTTATGAAGACCCGAGAGTAACCAAACCCTACACCGAAAAGCAATGGGAAACCATTATGAGAGTGGGTAACGATGTCGAAAAAGACTTGATAGCAGGCGATGTTCGATTGACGATGGGTGGTGAACCTACCTTTGTATCTATCGATGATTTTGAATCTCCCGAGTGGAATTCTACTGCCGATGGCCCTTTGAAACGCAAACTCGCTTATGACTTGGCCCTCCGATTGAAAGGTCGTTTTGCTCACGGCGGATTGCTTCATTTTGGTCAGGGAAAATGGTATCCGGGCGAATTGTTTCCGCGTTGGCAATATGCTTTGTACTGGAGAAAAGACGGATTGCCTTTATGGAATAATGATGCTTTGATTGCCAAAGAAGACGGCAAAAAGTTTACTTTTCACGATGCCGAACGTTTTGCCATTGAACTGACAAAATATTTGGGCATTGATACCAAAAATATCAATCCAACCTACGAAGACCCGATTTACTGGGCTTTGGAAGAAGGAAAATTACCTGTGAATTTAGATCCTTTGGCTGTGAATCTCAAAGATTCTATTCAGCGACATACCTTGGCTAAATTATTGGAAAAAGGCCTAAACAATCCTACGGGTTTTGTGTTGCCTCTAAAATGGATTCACGAATCGCAAAATTGGGTGAGTTGTGTTTGGGAATTCCGAAGAGGACAATGTTATTTGATTCCCGGGAACTCCCCTATTGGCTTGCGTTTGCCTCTAGAATCCTTGCCAAAAGTGTCGAAAAACAAAAGAGAACAACCCGTTTCGAGAAGTTTATTCGAAGAGTTGCCACCCTTGGGCGATTATCATCAATCGTTGAAGGAACGTTACGGAACTACTTCGGCTTCTTACAAAGCGAATGTTACTCCAAAATTGGAAGATGAAGAAGAGGAAGAAAAGGAACCTTTATTGTTTGAAGTGGAAACATTTTCTACAGCAATGTGTGTGGAAGAACGGGATGGCATCATCTATGTTTTCTTGCCTCCAACGGATTATTTGGAAACCTATTTAGACTTAATAGCCTCCGTAGAAGCGACTGCCGAAAAACTACAAATGCCCGTTCGCATTGAAGGTTACCAACCCGAAACCGATTACCGTATCGAAAAAATGATGGTGACTCCAGACCCTGGCGTTATTGAGGTGAATGTACATCCTGCAAAGTCTTGGCAAGAAATTGTGGATCATACCACGGCTTTGTATGAAGAAGCTTTTCTTTCGCGTTTGGGAACCGATAAATTTATGGTCGATGGTCGTCATACGGGAACTGGTGGTGGCAATCACGTTACTTTGGGCGCTGCAAAACCAGAAGACAGTCCGTTGTTGAGAAGACCTGATTTGTTGCGCAGTTTGATTACTTATTGGCAACATCATCCTGTGTTGAGTTACCTTTTTGCGGGTCCTTTTATTGGTCCAACGAGTCAAGCACCACGCATTGATGAAGGTCGTGACGAACGTTTGTATGAAATGGAAATTGCCTTCGAACAAATCCCAAAAGACAAAGACATTCCTTTTTGGATGGTCGATAGAATTTTTAGAAATTTACTCACCGATATTACTGGAAACACACACCGAACCGAATTTTGTATCGACAAATTATATTCTCCCGATTCGCCAACAGGACGTTTGGGAATATTAGAATTGCGCGCTTTCGATATGCCGCCTCACAAACATATGAACTTGGTTCAAAACCTATTGGTGCGTTCTTTGGTAGCTAAGTTTTGGAAAAAACCATACGAAAAAAAATTAGTGCGTTGGGGAACCGAATTGCACGATAAATTCTTGTTGCCACACTTTGCCTATTTGGATATGATTGATGTTGTGAATGATTTGAAAGAAGCGGGTTATGATTTTGACATATCGTGGTTTGACCCATTCTTTGAATTTCGATTCCCGCATCACGGAGGCATTACTGTAGATAATATTCAATTGGAAATCCGTTTGGGAATCGAGCCTTGGCACGTTTTGGGCGAAGAATTATCGAGCAATGGAACCGCTCGTTTTGTGGATTCCTCATTGGAAAGATTGCAAGTAAAAGTATCGGGAATCATTCCGGATCGCCATATTTTATTGTGTAAAGGCTGTAGAATTCCTTTGAGGAGTACAGGAACCAAAGGCGAATATGTGGCTGGAATTCGGTATAAAGCTTGGAATCCACCTTCGGCATTGCATCCTAATATTGGGGTCGATGTTCCTTTGGTTTTTGATATTGTAGATACTTGGAATAACAAAGTAATTGGTGGTTGCACCTATTTTGTATCGCACCCCGGAGGACGAAGTTTTGATACGGTACCTATCAATAGTTACGAAGCCGAATCGAGGAAAATCAGTCGTTTTTGGGATTTTGGACACACGCCATCGGCAACAACGGAACAAAGCGCACCTGTGATTGATACGCCAACGGTTTCGAGATTTGTGGCCCAAAACAAAACCAATTTAAAACCCGATACACCAATAGAATTGATTAATCCAGAATATCCAAATACTTTGGATTTAAGACATTATTGGGTAGCTAAGAAATAATTTGATACAAATTAATAAAGCTTCCAGCCTTTTAAAGGCTGGTGGCTTTAAAAAATAACAGCAAAAGAAATAGTTTATCTCAATAATTAATTGTCGTTTCATTTAAAACTATTATTTTGCAAGACTATTAAAGACATTCATTCCATATTAAAATGATTCAACAAATTTCATTGGGCTTACTCGAAACTTACAAAGAAAAAATCAATTCTTATGACGAAGTATTGGATCAAAATGGTCAAGTAAAACCGTATTGGCAGGGCGTCTTTGATACTTTGGAGTCTATTGGCTTGGAAGAATTAGAATTTCGCAATCAAGAAATTGTAAAAAAATTAAAGGAAAACGGAGTTACGTACAACGTATACGACTCGAATAAAGAATCGAATCGCGCTTGGAAACTGGATCCAATTCCTTTTTTGATTCACGAAACCGAATGGAAAACGGTGGAAAAAGGCCTACAGCAAAGAGCAAATTTGTTGGATTTGATTTTGAAAGATTTATACGGTCCTCAATTACTGATTAAAAACGCTATTATTCCTGCGGAATTGGTTTTTGATAATTCGGGTTTTCTTCTGCCTTGTTTTGACATTAGACAAAAACTGGACAAGCAATTAATAAATTATGCCGTTGATTTAGCTCGAGGTCCCGACGGAAAAATGTGGCTTTTGGACAACCGAACCCAAGCACCTTCGGGAGCTGGTTATGCACTCGAAAACAGAATTGTGATGAGTAAGGTTATTCCCGAACTCAATAAAAATACCTATAGAAAAAGACTTTCCCCCTATTTTAGCCAATGGCAACAAACGGTGGATCGTGTTGGAAACAGTAGCAATGAAAATCCAAATGTCGTTTTCTTGACTCCTGGTCCAGGAAATGAAACCTATTTTGAACACGTCTATCTTTCCTCCTATTTGGGTTACACCTTAGTACAAGGCAATGATTTGTTGGTTCGTGATGGTTTTGTTTGGTTAAAATCAATTGACCAACTCGAACGCGTGGATGTTATCATCAAACGTTTGGACGACAATTGGTGCGATCCATTAGAATTAAGAAAAGACTCTTTACTAGGAATTCCGGGTCTGTTACAAGTAATTCGCTTAGGAAATGTTTCTGTGGTAAATCCGCCGGGAACGAGTATTTTAGAGAATTATGGTCTGATGGCTTTTATGCAAAATGCATGTAAATTTCTTCTAAACGAACCCTTATTAATGCCGTCAGTGGCAACGTGGTGGTGTGGTCAAGCCAAAGAATTGAGCTTCGTTTTAGCCAATTTACCCAAATTGATTGTCAAAAAAACCAATCGTAAACAAGAATTTAGGTCTATTTATGGCCGTTTATTGACATTAGAACAGCTAGCCGATTTAAAAAACCAAATCCTAAAAAGCCCTAAAGATTTTGTCGCCCAAGAAGAAGTAAGTTTATCGACCACACCTGCCTTTATCAACGGAACTATAGAACCCAGATTTGCAGCCATTCGTGCTTTTCTAATTGCCGATGGACAAGATTACAAAGTGATGCAAGGAGGTTTAACGCGAAGCTCCGCCATTAAAGATAAATTTGAAATATCAAACCGTTTCGGAGGAATATCGAAGGACACTTGGATTATTACGGATAATCCAACAGAGTATATAGAAAATTCAGTGGAACGAATCAACAACAACAATCAACTGAAAAATTCTTTGACAAGCCGAAATGCTGAAAACTTATTTTGGTTGGGTCGTTTGTGCGAAAGAACGATGGCACTGCGCAGTTTTCTTAAAATTATTCTGAATAGGTTGAACGAAAATGTGACCAAACACGGCAACAAACAACCGGATTTTTTAGTGGTTTTATTGAAATCATTGACACATCTTACGCAAACCTATCCGGGTTTTGTTGGCAAAGAACCAAAAGAAGGTGAAGCATTTGACAATGAAGCTATTTTTGAAGACCCGATTACGGAATTGCTTCTTTTGATTAATGACGCTGAAAAACCAGGCTCTGTGGTTTACAATTTACAATCATTGCTCTACACCATCAATCAGGTTAGCGAAAAATGGAATCACGACACCCGACGCATCATCAATTTAGTAGAAGACAGCCTCGCAGCACTAAAAAAAACAAATACCAATAATATCAATATTGTCAATCACTCTTTGGATAAATTGCACATTCGCCTCTTTTCATTTTATGGCAATATTTATGAAACACTGCCCCGAGACAATGGTTTTTATTTGCTGGAAACTGGAAAAAATATTGAACGTATTTTGACCTTATTATCAGTTTTTCGTTCCACCTTCAACTTCAAAAAAAGAGATGAAGAAGAAGCCGTTTTGATGGAGGCAATATTAGAAAATCACCATTTATTAGCCCAATATCGTAATATTTACAAATCACATTTGAGTCTAAAAGCCGTAATCAACATGGTGTTTTTAGAAAAGAACTTACCTTATACGTTGACGTTTTTGTTGGATACACTTTCGTACTATCTCTCTAAATTACCCAAAACAAATGAACCGCACCGATTGAGCATTGCCGAAAAATCGGCTTTGGAAGCCAGTACCATTGTCAAATTGATTGATGCAGAACATTTGATACTTGTGGACGAGGATACACAATTTCGTTTTGAATTAGACGAAACACTCTCTAAAGTTTTTGAACTGATTTGCAACGTCTCTACCAATTTATCGAGTTTGTATTTCAATCATTCTGTGATGCAACATTCTGCTTTTAATACCCTTGAAAATAGCGATACTGATGAAATATAAATTAAAACATCAAACTATTTATACTTATGCGCACGAGGTACACAATTACCAAAGTATTTTGTGTTTGCAGCCACGCAACTCAGCTAAACAAATATGTGCCAATTTCAAATTAGAGATTGAGCCGATGCCATCAAAAATATATTCACGTGTAGATTATTTTGGAAACATTCAACACTATTTTTCGCTTCACGAATCGCATAAATCGTTAAAAGTAATCGTTTCAAGTGAAATCGAGGTACTAAATAATGTCGTGCAACCCTTGAATCCGATCACTTGTGAAGAAGCTAGGCTAAAATTCAAAACCGATCTCGCATTAAAAATTGAAGTTTTACAATACCAACTGCCAAGCCAATACATCAGTTGGGATGAGGAAATAGTTGCCTTTGCTGAAACCTGTTTGAAACCAGAAGCCTCCCTTTTTGAAGCTGTATTGGATTTAATTAGAAAAATATACACCGAATTCCAGTTCAAATCGGGTTCGACCAATGTCAATACACCACTACAAACAGTGCTCAGAGAACGAAAAGGCGTTTGCCAAGATTTCTCTCATTTAGCTATAGCCAGTTTGCGAAGTGTAGGTATTCCAGCCAAATATGTTAGTGGTTACATCGAAACTTTACCACCAAAAGACAAACCAAAACTAGAAGGTTCTGATGCTTCGCACGCTTGGATATCGGTTTATATTCCTGAAATGGGTTGGTGCGAATTTGACCCGACAAACAATATGATTCCGCAACAACGCCATATTGTAACGGCTTACGGAAGGGATTTTGCCGATGTGTCGCCACTGAAAGGAATTATTTTTAGTTCCGGCGATCATAAAGTAAAAGTCGAAGTGGATGTGATTCCTTTGATTTAAAATAAACCATTAAATTTTACAACTATTTCTCGGATTATTATAAATTCATTTATTTTAGTTTAGCTAATTTCGTTCCCAATTGTGACCTATAAAAAATAAGACCATTATTAAAAAATATCCCCTTTTAACGACTCGAAAAGCTTCTGTAATCAACTTAGATACCGCCAACGCTTTATTTGCAGAAATCGTACAATCTGGAATTCCATTTGGATATCAACAAGCCAATTGTCATAATATTTCGCATTATATCCGTACGCTTTTAGAATCAAAAGGCTATCAATGTGGCAAAATTTGGGCTTTTGCTCCAGTGGTTTATTCTATGAATAGCTCTCGTTTAATCACTTTTGCCGACAAAAAAAACATTTCGCCCAGGGGAAAAATTGATTGGGGTTATCACGTGGCTCCTATCCTTCAGGTTCGAATAGGCAATAAAGTGCGCAAAATGGTTATTGATCCCGGATTATTTCCGAAAAGTATCGTGCGTTACCGAACTTGGCTCGCCAAACTAAGAACCCGAAAACTAATTTATTTGATTATGGATTCGGATTGGTATTTATACAATTCCTCTATGATTCCCAATTCGCAAATGGAATACCATTCGAATGGATATTCAAACGCTATTCAACCTAACTTAAAATTACCCGATTGGTTTTCGGATAAATTAATAACGGATTTTTTCAAATACGAAGATGAAGCCTTAAACGAGCATTGGATAGAAAAAGGATTGGCTGTAAACGAAACAGCAATGGCGTTTTATGATGCCGAAATCAAGCCTATTCTTCATTGCAAACAACAGCTCGATTTGCTGACCGATTATAAAATGTTGGTGGGAAATGTCTTTAACTTCGAAACGATTTTCAGGGATGGTAATTGGAACTATGAAATGGATGCTGATTTTCAATTCAAACACCAAAATATCATTGCCAAATACCGTGCTATTTACTTTTCGAATCTCTCCAAATGGCAACAATCGCTGGCTTCCTTGAACGAAATCATCAGTTCTAAACGCCGAAAATAATTCGGGATTATTGCTGTGATATCACAATTAAAACAATCGCCACCAAAGCCAAGAACAAACCCACATAATTCATTTTGGACAGTTTTTCTTTAAAAACAAAAATACCTGTTAGACTTCCAATGAGGATTACACCCATATTCATTCCCGCAAAAACAGTAGAAGGATTTTCGGCAAAGGATTGATGTGCTTTCAAATAAAATAGAATATTTCCAAAGTTGAATATTCCCACCAAAACTCCAAAAAGCAAGTTTTTGTAATTTAATTTTACCTTTTTGAAACCCATTTCGAAACCAACGACCAGCAACATTAGTATCATTGCCAACCCAAAAACGATAAACAAAGAAGTCGTATAAGGCAAACTAGTGAATAAGGCAATTTGTTTGAAAAGGATGTCTATCAATCCGAATCCTAATAAAACAACCGCTGGATAAATCCATTTGTTATTTGTTTTTTCTGAAGGTTTGTTCAAAATAAGCAACAAGGCAGGAAATGCAATCAGAAAGGCACTAATTTTTAGTGAATTGAACTCTTCTCCAAAAATAAGCCAAGCAGCTAAAATGGGAATGAATAACGAAAGTCGTTGTGCCGCATCGGTTTTTACAATGCCCACATATTTTATGGAAGCCACCAAAAAAAGAAAAATGGAAGGCAACAAAATCCCAAGCAACACATAAATTTCCCAAGGTGCTTCAACTCCAATCTCGGTAAAATTGGGTTTAAAAAAAAAGTAACAAAGTGTAAATGCAAACAAATAATTTCCAGCAACAATCTGGGGAATATTGATGGAATAGTTACGGGCTATTTTAAAAATTACGCCCACACTCACGCTGCAAATAATACTTAGAATCAGGAATAACATAGCTTTATATATATGCTTGCAAAATTAGTGTTTATATGGATACTCTTACTACCCCAAGACAAACGTCTTTTTTTTTACCGCAGATTGCTTTGTCTGTTAGCTACCTCACGGGCAATTTTATTAAGTTAAGCTTTATTTGTCATTCTGACGAAGGAGGAATCTCGTGTTAGTTGCTCACGTTTGTTGAGATTCTTCCTGCGTCAGAATGACAAAATCATCGACAAAATCCCTTAACTTAATTACATTGACCGCTCGGGTCGCAATTTTTTTTTAACTTAATTTGTTTGACTGTTCGAGAAATAAAAAAAGGGTTTGGAAAATAACCAAACCCTTTTTGTTTTTACAATTTACTGATGTAACTACCATACAAATCCTTGAACTGATAGCCTTCGGAAAGGCGGTCTTTGTTCAGTTTTTTGTATTCTACCAATCCCCAAAGGATAAATTCCTTCATAAAATAACTGTCTTCTTTTTCGATTTGCGGTTGGTATTTTTTTACTAAAACTTCTAATGGTGCAATATCGTCCAGAATGTTTTTGTATTCCTCATCCGAACAATCGTCCAATAATTCGAAACCGCTTTCGGCAAAGAACCATTCTAAAATATCTGAGTAAGGTGTTTTTTCTCCCTGCTTTTCGAGTTTTTCAATTTTAGGGAAATAAGCCGGGAAGAACGTGTGAATGGCATCGCCAATTAAATGTTGTGCTACAATGGCTGCTCCCTCCTGCTCTCCTTCATACACTAATTCTACCTTTCCGGTAATCGACGGAATAATTCCCATAAAATCGGACAATCGTAAGGTAGTTTTATCCGCTCCTGATTTCAAAGCACGACGTTCGGCTGTGCTCAATAAATTCTCGAAAGCGGTAATACTTAATCGGGCACTGACACCACTTTTGTTATCAATGAATTCGCTTTCACGAGCTTCAAAACTGATTTGTTCTAATAAATCTTTGGCTAATGAAGGAACGTAAACCAAGTCACTTTGAGCAACATCCAATTTGGCTTCCTGCTCTGTAATCGTTCTGGCAATTTTGATAGTTTCCGGATAATGCGTCAGGATTTGAGAACCAATTCTGTCTTTTAAAGGCGTCACGATACTACCACGATTGGTATAATCTTCGGGATTTGCGGTGAAAATAAATTGCATATCGAGAGGCATTCTGAGTTTGAATCCTCGAATTTGAATGTCGCCTTCCTGCAAAATATTGAACAAGGCCACTTGGATTCTGGCCTGTAAATCAGGTAATTCGTTGATGACGAAAATACTGCGGTTCGCTCGTGGAATCATTCCAAAATGTATCACTCGGTCATCGGCATACGACAATTTTAAATTGGCTGCTTTAATTGGATCGACATCGCCTATTAAATCGGCAACGGTAACATCTGGCGTTGCAAGTTTTTCGAAGAAACGTTCGCTACGGTGCAACCAAGATATTGGAGTTTCATCTCCTTTTTCGGCAATCACATCTTTGGCAAAACGAGAAATCGGATTTAACGGATCGTCGTTAATTTCGGAACCCGTCACAAACGGAATGTATTCGTCTAACAATTCGATCATTTTGCGTGCCAATCGGGTTTTGGCCTGACCGCGAAGTCCCAACAAATTGATGTTGTGACGGGATAAAATGGCGCGTTCCAATTCGGGAATCACCGTATTTTCAAAACCGTGAACGCCTTCGAAGGTGGGTTGTCCCGACTTTATTTTCTCTCGTAGATTGTGACGTAATTCGTCTTTGATACTTTTGCTTTGGTATCCTGATTTTTTTAATTCGCCTAGAGTGTTTATGTTGTTCATTGTTTAGGGTTTGTTGTTTTTATTTCTATTGACTGCAATCGAACTCAATATCATTATGTTAAGGATTTATTTGTCATTTCGACCAAAGGGAGAAATCACATAATGTGAGCAACTAATGAGATTCCTCCTTCGTCGGAATGACAAAACCAAGTCTATTTTTACTCATCTAAATGACAAAATGCGACTGTCACTGAATACTGAATACTTATTTTATTCTTTTTTTACGGTTGGTTTCATAATCCTCGAAAATCATTTCGCCCAAGCCTTTTAGTCCTGTATAAAAAGCTTTTCCCTGATTGGCTTCAGTAAAACGATTCACGAATTGTTGCAAATACGGATCTTTGGCAATCATAAAGGTCGTGATGGGAATGTGCAATTTTCGGGCTTGTTGGGCTTCGTTGTAACATTTATCGACAATATATTCGTCGAGACCGTTGCTGTTCATATAATAAGAACCGTCTTTTTCGCGAACACAACTCGGTTTTCCGTCGGTTATCATAAAAATTTGCTTGTTGGTATTCTTTTTTCTTCGGAGTAAATCCATCGCCAATTGCAAACCCGCCACGGTATTGGTGTGATAAGGGCCCACTTTCAAATACGGTAAATCCCGAATGGCAATCGTCCAGGCATCGTTTCCAAAAACCAATATGTCTAAAGTATCTTTTGGATAGCGCGTCGTGATTAATTCGGCCAGCGCCATTGCAACTTTTTTGGCAGGTGTAATTCGGTCTTCGCCATACAAAATCATACTGTGGCTGATGTCAATCATCAAAACTGTACTCATTTGGGATTTGTGTTGGGTTTCTTCGACCACCAAATCATTTTCGGTCAACATAAAATCGGCTACACCATTGTTGATTTGGGCATTGCGTAAACTTTCGGTTAACGAAATACGTTCTAATCCATCACCAAAATGAAATTCCCGAAATTCTCCAGTATGTTCGTCGCCATTTCCGTGATGTTTCGTTTTGTGATTTCCGCTTCCGGAACGCTTTAAATTTCCAAAAATATTGTCCAAAGCTTGTTGGCGAATGGCTCTTTCAGTTTTGGAAGTAATACCAATTCCTGAAGTTCCATCGTCCTTGAGTTCGTCGCGGATGTATCCTTTTTTCTTTAAATCTTCGATAAAATCATCGATGGTATAAGCGGAATCCGTCAGTTTGTATTCCTTATCTAATTCCCGCAACCAATCGATAGCTTCATCAAAATCGCCCGAAGTATGGGTGATTAACTCCTTGAAAATCGTAAAGAGTTTATCAAACGGAGACTGAAATGGTGCTTCGTAGGTCTTGAAATAAAATCCTTTTTTGATGGTGTTCTTCATAATTTTTAAAATTACACCATTTTAAAAAAAACCAAAGCCAAACATATATTAATTTTTAGTTAAAAGACTTTGGATGATGATAATAGTGATTGGTGATTAGTAATTTGCTTATAGCTAATTACTAACTGCTAATTGCTAATCACTTCAGACTAATCTACTTTTTTGAAAACCAACTTTTCTCCAGAAGGATTACTCAATAACAAGCGGTTATTTTCGACTTTATAAGAAGTCGTACTTTGCAAAGCTTTGAGGAATTCGCTTTCTTTATTATTATCAGGACACCCCATTCGTGTCGTGATGATATTGGTAAACCGAAGTAAACCTCTTTCGAAGAAAATCGTACCGTTCATTCTATTGCAACCTGCAAAGCCTAGAAAATTATTGGTGGAACTATTGATTTCGAGGTTGGGTAATTCTTTTATAAAATCGGTTGTACTCACTGTTTTACCATTCAGTTTTTCTAAAACCCAAATGTCGTGCAAACGAGAATCAGTAATGTAATTACCACAACCATTGAAATTGGTTGAGTTGCCATTTTTGGTAATTTCTATTCGAACAGAATACGGCAATTTTTCGCCAGACATTGTATTAGTGCATTCTTGTTGCATAATTTGAACACTCATCGTACCTGTTTCGGTTGCCACACGATACATTTTCACATTGGCATCCATCGCTCGAATGGGTTCAACGTGAACACTATTGAAACTTTCAAAACCTGGTTTCAAGGACGTAAATTCGATTGTTTTTGGGGATATTTTCAAGCTCCATTCGGGTTCATTTCCAGATGCTCGAAAGTAAATTCCTTGTTCTAAATTTTCTATTTGTTGCTTGTAGGCAGGAGTTGGTTCGGTTTTAACTACTTCTTTCTGGGCTGTTGCACTACTTTTACAGCTTGCTATAATTGAAACTATTAGCAATAATTGAATCCACTTTTGCATACTTTTTTATTTAAAATTTATTCGAACTTTCCATCCACATAAAACCAACTTCCGTTTTCTTTTTTGAAAGTCGAAAATTCATAATGAATTTGGTTTTGTTTTTTTTCATCCAAAAAGTAGGCTTTAAATTCCACCGTGTTTTCAGTAAAGGAAATGATTTCCAGTTTTTGCCATTCATTGGCTGTAGCCCAATTCAAAATATCAGCTTTGGAATAGTATTTTCTTTGGGAACTATGCGTAGTATTCAACAAATAATCCGCTTGTTGCGTGGCAAAAGCAGCATATCGGGATTTCATTAATGCCAAAGCCGTTGGTGCTTTTTGAGTTCCATCAATATATTTTTGGCAACAATTTTGAAAAGGAATTGCCGAACCACAAAAACAAAGCGCTGCCTTATTCACTTTCAGGATTTATTTTCTGGAACAATTGGTTTAGCAAAACTTGGTATTTGCTGATTTCTATTAAATCTTCGTCTTCGTCAGTATGATCTAAAAATTCATCCAGTTTATCACTGACTTCCAATAGTTTATTGTTGGCCGCCTTAGTATCTTTGGCAACCATTAAATCAATAATTTCCTGAACGCCATTTTTTAATTCCTCGAATTGACTCTTTTCCATACTATAAGTTATTTTCGGAGGCTTTATCCTCGTTGAATTTTTTTACAATCAGCTTTAATTTTTCTTTGCGCAAGGCTTTAGCTGCTTTCGCTTTATCCTGTTCTTTGTGCAACTTGTCGTTGTGTATTTTGATATTTCTTTCGTTGTTTCTTCCCATTATAGTGCTCTTTTTATTTCATCCAATGTTTTATTGGTGAAAATTAATTCATTAATTATTTCTTCTCTTAATTCGTCTAAATCATCGTACTCAAAATACTTCGCCCAAGACGTTAAATTAAACAAATTCCGAATTTGTTTTATCTTTTTAGTCGTTTCAAAACTTGTTCTAAGGATCGCTTTCTTATCGTATTTCGGATTGTTTTTATGTTGGTAATTGACCGTTTTTTTTATAAAATTCGCTTCCAGATAATATATTTCTTCATCGGCATTATCGGGATAAAATTCGTCCCAAGCAGCAAAACCTATTTTAAATTTAGTGTCGGTTTCGGGTTCCATTGGTTCCAATCGCCACTTACTGTTGGCCAATCTCCCCCAATGATTCGACAATCGATACATTCCTTCTTTGGTATAAAAATATTTGCTACCCGATTTACTGTCGTATTGTACCTTCAAATTTTCAATCTTGTCGGGCAATACTTCCTGGAAAACACAAAAGGTGTTTTTGAAAGAATTGGGACTTGGTCGAAATAGTTGCTCCATTGGACAAAGATAATCAGAATGTGTAAAACTTCGCAAGACAAACAATAATTGATTAGCTTTGCAGCCTAGAATTTCATTAAAACATATTGATTATGACTAAGTCTTCAGAAGAAAAAATGATGCAAAAAGGAGTTTATACCGGAATAATGGAACAAGACGAGAACAACAACTTTTTTTGTGGTGAATATTTATTAGATTATAAAATGGCAATGGCTAATCACAAGCTTGGCGACTTGATTACCATCAAATCAGTAATTGAAAATCCAAGTGACATTAATTATAATAAATATCCGAAAAAGTCAAAAAACTTTGACAAAGCCAATAACAAGCCTCAACAATAGTTTTTTTATTGAACTATTTTAAGCCAGAAAAATCAATTTTTAAAAATCTAATTGATGTTTTTTTTAGTCAAAAATTGAAAACTTAAAAAAAAGTGTACCTTTGCAAAAAATTGTCGATTTGAAATCCTTATTTTATTGGTTTCATATTAAAAGACAACTAGTTACACTTTTATGAAAAAAATAGTTGAATATCGAAAACTACTAAATGTAGAAAAAACCGTAGAATTAAAAGATTTGAAAACCATTTATCGCAATGCGATGAAAGATGCACATCCTGATAAATTTCAAGGTGATGATGCTGGTTTGAAAGCTGCTGAAGAAAACAGTAAAAAAATTATTGAAGCCTACCACTTTTTGGTAAGTATCAATCCAGAAACTATTAAAGCTAACTTACCAGAATACACAGAAACTATTTCAACTTCAACCATTACAGATTATAAATTTGTTGAAGGTCGGTTGATTATTAATTTTTCTAATGGTAGTATTTATGAGTACATTAGCGTTCCAAAAGCTACTTATGTAAAAATGGTAAATGCCGATTCGCCTGGAAGATTTGCAAAAAGACATATTTTAAATGCGTTTACTTGGAGAAAAACACTTAACCAAGATTAGTTTTCTCAATATATTTTATATAAAACACTCCTTTTAGGGGTGTTTTTTTGTTTTCTGTCGAAAATTTAACTGTAGAATTGTGTAGGATATTTATTTTAAGTAAGTTAGCCATTCAAATATTTATAAATACAGTTACACTATGAAAGATCCTTGTACCTTATATAGATCTCAACGCAATAAAGCGCAAGAAGTTTTGGAAATACTAAAAAAACAGAGAGACGAAATAAACGAGAAACTCAAATTGAATGAATCTAGTGCCGTCTTACACAAAGAACTTAGAACTGTAAATTTGGATATTAAAATTACTGTCAATGAAATTGATCACGCTGAATACAATATTCAAGAATGTGAATCAAAAAATAGTTCTATTTTGAACTAGACCAATTTCTTTTTTACTCCTCCTATTACCTCTTCATTTAGTTTATAGATAATGCTGTTTTTGCTTTGTCTATCAACATTTTATTAAGTAAGTAATATCATATACTGATATATATTTTCACCTGTATTATGTAATTCCTTCGCCTGTTCGCTTCGTTCAGGTTGCAAATTATACTTGCAAATTATGTCGAATTATAGGTAATGTTAATAACATATTAATTATAACAAAAATTTAAGTGATAAAATTATAGATATTTTAATTATTTAGATACTTTTGCAGACTTAAATCATTTAACTAAAACATAATGAAAAAAATAATTTTATTATTATCGGCTACAGTATTTTTAATTTCTTGTAGCAAAACCAAGTACACTATATCAGGAACAGCAACAGGAATTGAAAACGGCAAAACCGTAATTTTGGAATCCCAAGATGCAGCTGGAATGGGATTAATACCAGTTGATACAGTAAAAGTAGAAAACGGAAAATTTGAAATGACAGGAAAAGCAACAGAACCTTCTTTTCATATGTTGCAAGTTGAAGGGGTTCAAGGAAAATTCCCATTTATATTGGAAAATGGAGATATAACTATCGTAATCAACAAAGACAGTGTCAATAAATCTAAAGTTTCAGGCACATACAACAATGATGAATTTGTAAAATTCAACGAAGAACTTCTTGTAATTCAAAAAGGGTTAATGGATTTTCAAAAGAAAAATACTCCTCTAATGACTCAAGCTCAACAAACAAATGATACTGCAACCATCAATAAATTAATGAAGGAATACAGTACGCTTCAAGAAGGAGTGAATACTGAATCAAAAAAGAAATATAATACTTACGCAGAAACTCATCCTAAATCATTCATCAGTGTATTAATTATCCAAGGAATGGCAAATGACCCAACAGTTGATTCTAAGAAATTGGAAAAATTGTATGCAAGCCTTGATGAGTCTTTAAAAACGACAAAACCAGGAAAAGCGATTGAGTTAAAAATTAAAGAAGCAAAAGTACCATCGGTTGGAGCTAGTGCAACACCAGGTGTTCAAGCTCCTGCTAACAGTAAATGAAGGTCTGATTTTTCAGCACCAAATCCTGAAGGGAAAATAGTCAGCCTTAAAGAAAGCTTAGGCAAAGTTACTATTGTAGATTTCTGGGCTTCTTGGTGTGGTCCTTGCAGAGCTGAAAATCCTAATGTAGTTGCATTATACAATGAGTTTCATTCTAAAGGATTGAATATAGTTGGAGTATCTTTAGACAAAGATGAAGCTAAATGGAAAGAAGCAATTGCAAAAGACAAATTGTCTTGGACTCAGGTTTCACATTTGAAATTTTGGAATGAACCAATAGCCATTCAATATCAAGTTGAATCTATTCCTGCAACATTTATACTTGATGCCTCAGGTAAAGTTGTTGCAAAAGATTTAAGAGGTGAAGAACTTCGAGCAAAAATCAAGGAACTTTTGTCTAAATAATCTAAAAGAATTATACAATATAAAAAATCTCCCTAGAGGAGATTTTTTTATTTTATTCAATACCAACGCATTAAAAACTAATCTAAAATTAAGTACAAATATAATTTGGAAACCTAAAAACTGTTATTATATTTGCAACCGCTTAGTACAATTACGAGTGGTTTTGGGGAGATACTCAAGCGGCCAACGAGGGCAGACTGTAAATCTGCTGTGTGAACTTCGCAGGTTCGAATCCTGCTCTCCCCACGAATAAAAAAAACAAAATTACTCAAAACCCAGTAAATCTTATGATTTACTGGGTTTTTGCTTTTCTGATACCTTCAAAATATTCATTCAATCTTAAAACTTAAGGAGCAAAAGCGAGACCCTAAAAAAAATCCAAATTAGGGTCTCGCTAAATCTTCATGTTTGACTCTTAATCAAGCAAATCTTTTATTTCTAATAATTTTGAGATAGTTTCCTCTTTTGACAATTCATTTAATAGACCTTCTTTTGTTTCTATTGCTAATTCTACAATCAACAATTAAATTATTTCAAGTTCAACAAGTTTCTGATTCAGCTATTGATTTATAACCCAATTTTCTTATGCTTGCAAATTTTAGATTACTTTTATGTATATTTACTTATATTTATAAAACAATCAATTATCAATATTATGTAAAACGATACTTCATTTCAGTAACAAATAATTTCAACTATTTTTGTTGAGATTTTAATAAAATATACAATGTTAAGAAAACTTAGTTTCATCATTCCTATTAGTTATTTGCTTTTATTTTGCTCTTGTAATTCAAACACTAAGGATAACCATACTATTTCAATTGGATTTTCACAAAGTATCTCTGAGGATGATAGCTGGAGAAAATCTATGGATAATACTATGAAGGTTGAAGCTTCACTTCATCCAGAAATTGACTTGACCATTTACAATGCAAATGGCAGTACAAAAAAGCAAATTCAAGATATTGAAAAATTGATTGACAACCAAGTGGATGTATTGATCGTAGCTCCCTATGGATCCGATTCAATAGTACCCGTAATCGAAAAGGCAAGCAAAAAAGGAATACCAGTAATTATTGTTGATCGGAAAGTTAATACATCTAATTATACCGCATTTTTAGGGGCTGATAATGTTGAAGTAGGACATATTGCAGGGAAATATATTGTTTCGATGTCTAAAGCTCAAGCCAATATTCTTGAAATTAAGGCGACTACAGATATTTCGCCTAGTGTGGAGCGAAGTTTAGGATTTAAACAAATTATCGACCAATATCCCAACATTAAAAAGACAAGTATATCAGCTCCAGATTTGGCATCCATAAACAATAATTTTAGTAAGGTCTTGGATAGTATGCCTAAAATTGATTATGTCTTTGCTTTTAATGATATTATTGCACTTCAAGCTTGGGAAGTAGCAAAACTAAAAGGGAGAGAAAAAAACATAAAATTTATTGGAATAGACGGATTGAATGATCAAAATGGAGGAATTCAGGCGGTTAAAGATGGTAAGTTGACTGCAACCATATTATATCCAACTGGCGGTAGTGAAGCGATTAAGCTGGCCCTTAAGTTAGCAAATAAAGAAATAGTGGCCAAGAATAATGTTCTTAACACGATTTTGATTGACTCCTTGAATGCTGATATAATGAGTAATCAATTTGATAAAGTGACGCAGCAACAATCTAATATTGAAACACAACAGAATATAATCAAGGAACAAGAAAAGAAATACCTAACATTATATAATTTAATCAAATTATTGAGCTTTTTATTGGTAATTATTTTCTGCTTGGGACTTTTCAGCATTTACTCCGTAGTTTCCATCAAAAAGAAAAAGAAATTATTGGAGGAAACCAATTCAAAAATCATTCAACAACGAAATGAAATTGAAAAATTTGTGGAGAAACTGGAAGAAAGTAATGAATCCAAAATCAATTTTTTCACGGGAATATCGCACGAGTTTAAAACTCCTTTAACCTTGATATTAAGTTCTGTAGAGTCTTTGCACGATGAATTTAAAAATAAAAGTCATTCGGTTAAAAAAGATTTAGACATAATGTATAACAATTCGTTGCGATTGCTTCGATTGATTAATCAATTGTTGGATTTCAGAAAGGTTGAGGACAAAAAATTCACGCTGAAACTGTCCAAAAACAATCTCTGGAAATTTTCAGTCAATATGTTCAAGGAATTTAAAAGAGAAGCCAAAAAAAGAAAAATAAACTACACCATCGACACCGACAACGAAGATTTGGAAGTCTATTTTGACGCCAATTTAATGGACAAGGTGTATTACAATCTCTTGTCCAATTGTTTTAAATTCACTCCTGATGGAGGCAAAATTGAAATTAAAATAACTCAAGAATTAGACAAAGGACTGGTAAAAATTAACTTTAAAGATTCAGGAATCGGAATTCCCGAAAATGAAATACATCAAATTTTCAGTCCCTTTTTCCAAGGTTCCAACAACTATCGAAACGGTTCGGGAATTGGGTTGAATTTATCCAAAAACTTTGTCGATTTGCACGAAGGAATATTAGAAGTAAAGTCTAAAAACGGTGCCGAATTTACCATTTATTTAAAATTGGGAGAAGCACATTTAGACAAAAACAACATCATAAATGAAAGTGGTTACATTTCGGATAGTGAAAATGGGTATCAATATTTAGAAACGGAACTGATACAAAATCCCGAATCACTTATTACCGAAAACAAGCAAACACTTTTGATTATCGAAGACAATCCAGATTTGCTGGATTTTATTTTTTCGAAGTTAAATACAGATTACACCGTCATAAGATGCAATGGTACCAAAGCGATTGAGACCACCTTGGAGGTAATGCCAGATATTGTGGTTTGCGATTTGAATTTGCCTGAAAAGAATGGTTTTGAAATTTGCGAAGCCATAAAAACCAATATGATCACATCTCATATTCCCGTGATTATTTTGACGGCGATGGACGACAACAAAACCTATATCAAGTCACTGGAAGTGGGCGCCGATTTGTTTTTGACTAAACCTTTTAATCTAAAAGTCTTAAAACAATCTATCAAAGGTTTACTGTTCAATAGAGAAAAATTACGTTATTATTACACCAACAATGTTGATAAAATTGAAACGGATGGTTTGAGTTTAATTGAAAAAGAGTTTCTGTCCAAGATTAATTCGATTTTAGAAAAAAACCTGGATGACTCCACATTTTCTGTTGAAGAGTTGGCCAGCAAATTGAATATTTCGCGAGTGCAACTTTATCGAAAAGTAAAAGCGGTTTTGGGTATTGGAGTTGGCGATTACATCAATAATTTTAGATTAGAAAAAGCAAAAGATTTGTTGACAAATTCCACAATGAATATTTCGGAAATTGCTTATTCTTGCGGATTTACTTCTCCCAATTATTTCTCAACTTCATTCAAAACCAAGTACGGAGTTCCTCCAAAAGACTTTAGGAACAATTAATGGAACTATATCGATGTAACATTTTTATACTTAACACCATTTTTAGTGTTTTTTTTATTGATTTCTTCGTTTTTATTTCTTCTTAAAACCCTGTATTAATAGGAGTTAGTGATTTTTTACAGACAAATAGAATAGCTGTAACATTACCTAACTTGTTCCAGTTGACTTTCTGGTAATTTTATCTAAAATTATTTAAGAAATGAAAAAGCTAAATACAATTTTTCTATTGGGACTTGTCCTTTTTGGATGTAAATCTCAAAATGACCCAAGCCCTACTCCAACTCCTATTCCACCTTCCAATGTGGCTACAGAACTTTTGTCGTTTAATTTTAACGAGACTTCTGGACAGTCGCTATCAGAAACCAAGACTAATGCGAGTTTTTCCATCAATGGGCCTTCAGGATCTGCTGAACGAATTGTTGGTGTCGAAGGCAATGCGCTCCGAGTGAATGGTTTTTATGGCTGGGCAACCGGAAATGCGAGCACCACTTATCCTACGGCAAAAGTATGTGTCTCTGGCTGGATTGCGCCATCCGCTTTTCCTGTTCAAAGAAAAGATTTGGATCCGATTACCGAAAACACGAACGCCGCCATTTTCTCCAATGTCAACACCTCCACTAGTGCTGGAATTGCCTTGGGAATCAATCATCACGGAAGAGTTATCGGGCAATTTAAAGTGGGGACTAATGTGATTCAAATTTTGTCTGACCAAGAAGTCGCACTTAAAAAGTGGAGTTTTATTGCATTAAATATCAATGCTTCAAACGGTTCGGCTTCCTTGTATTTGAATGGTGTTCAAATTAAAAGCACCACCTTTGATGCCGGAACGCTATTATGGGATAACAATGCCACAATTTATATCGGAAAAGAATCCAAATCCAAAACAATTGCCGGATTTGACACCAATGGATTAACTGGTGCCGTCGATCAAGTAGCGCTTTGGAATAAAGAATTGACCGCCAGTGAAATACTTACCCAATATACGAAATACACACCTTCGAACCCCGATTTGAAAATCCCGACTGCCCGATTTGCCAATGATATTCATCGTCCAAAATACCATTTGATGCCATCGGCCGGATGGACAAATGAATCGCACGGTTTGCTGTATATCGACAACAAATACCATATTTTTAGTCAACGAAATTTGAATGGCCCTTATTTGGAACACATCAATTGGGGGCATTATGTGAGCAGTGATTTGATGAACTGGGAGGAAAAATCTCAAATTTTATGGCCTCAACCCGGATTTGACGAAGTGGGAATTTGGTCGGGACACGCCATCATTAGCGGTGGTCAGCCTTATATTTTTTATACTGGTGTCAATAAATCGAAAGCGGCCATTGGGCTTGCAACTTCCACCGCACCTTTTGATACTTGGACAAAAAATCCGACTGCCATAATTCCCAACGCACCAACAACTTCTGCCAATGCTGATTTTAGAGATCCATTTGTGTTTCAACACAATTCAGAATGGTATATGATGATTGGTTCCGGTTTAAGAAGTGGAACCCCACGAGGAGCCTTGTATTTGTATAAATCCACTTCCTCCGATTTTAAAAATTGGTCTCCACTAGGCACAATGTTGGAAGGAAATCCTTCGGTAGATGGCACAGGAGATTTTTGGGAAATGCCCATTTATTATAATTTTGGTGCTAAATCAATTGTACTCATCAACAAGCTTCCCAATGCCAATGCCTTGTATTGGACTGGGAATTTTAATGGGACACAATTCGTTAGGGACAATCCCGTTCCGGAGCGATTGGATGTAATTAATCAATTGTTATCGCCTTCCATTCATCCTGATGCAAACGGAAATTTGACCGCCATAGGAATTATACCGGACGGCGTTACTTCTGCAAAACATAAAGAGCAAGGCTGGGCACACACCTTTAGTTTGCCAAGAGTTTGGACATTGGTTAATGGCAAAATAAAACAAGTTCCACATCCCAATCTATTGAGTCTTAGAGGCAGTTCGAAAAATTTTACCAATGTTGTTTTTGACCAAAACAGCTCGAATGTTTTAAATAACTCCACGGGATCGCAATATGAAATCGTGGCGACCATTAATCCGGGAACGGCTTCGAAAGTTGGTTTTTCCTTAAATAAAAATACCGCAACCAATGAACAAACATTAATTTATTATGATTTTGCCACCAGTAGTTTTGTTGTAGATAGAAGTAAATCTTCCATACTAACGGGTGTTCCGCTGTCGAATCAATCTACCAATTATGTGTTGCCGGCAGGAAACATCAATTGGAGAATTTTTGTAGATGCGTCAGTAATTGAAGTTTTTGTAAATGACGAATTGGCTTTTGCAACACGCTCTTTCCCTTCAACTACCAATAATTTAATTGATTTGTATGCCCAAGGCGGATCAGCAACGGCAACCGATTTAAAAATATACAACATTCAAGGTGGCGGAACGGCTTCGGTAGCCAAACGCAGCGAAAAAAAAACTGAAGTAATTATTCATCCTGTTGTTTTTCCGAATCCGTCAAGTGTAAATTTCAACATTCAATTTAGTAACATCACGGCAGCCACTCCTGTTTATGGATATATCTTTGACATATCTGGGTTTCCCGTGAAAAAGATTGAAAAATTGCTGGATACAGATAATTCAATCGTTCATTGGGATGGCATAATGGACAACGGAAGTCAAGCCATCCGAGGCGTTTATATCATCAAAGGTTTGTTGAAAAACGAATTGTTTGATGCCAAAATAATTGTGGAATAGTATCAATTTTTTATTTCCTAAATTGAAATATAATAGTATCTCTCCTTATTTATTAGATTGTATAATGGTATTGTTGAATATCATTATGCAATCTTTTTTTTTGGCTTCAAATGGAAGTTTTTTTTAAACATTAAGAAAATTAAGAACACTGCAAATCTTAATTTTCTTAATTCTCTAAATGGTTTAAATGTTTTTTCTTTCACACAAAACTCAATTAGAACCTTATTCATCAATTAGACTGTAGAAAATACCTTTTTATCCAACTTTAGAAGTGAAATCATCACTATTTCACAACTAAATAAATTGTTTTTGGAAGCAAACCATTGTTATAATGGCAACTATTTTGCAATAAAAAAACAGTATCTCTATTTTCAAGCGACTAAAATTATTTAAATCTTGTTTTTTAATTTATTTATTGTTTCAAAATCATAATTTTATGTAACAATTCTATATCAATATACTAATAACTAATTGTTAATGTATTTAAAATCAATGTTTTGACTGATATGTAACAAATTTGAAGTTAATGGATACATTACGAAAACGTTATACTGATGTTTACCAATACATTTGGATATAATTAAAACACAAGATGATGAATAATAAAATTTTGAGATGGTCAGTCATTGCTTCGTTTGCAGGATTTCTATTTGGCTTCGATACAGTAGTGATTTCAGGTGCAGATAAAACCCTTCAATTATTATGGAATTCTAGTGATGTTTTTCACGGTTCGGTAGTAATGGCAATGGCACTTTGGGGTACTGTAATAGGTGCTATTTTTGGAGGAATTCCAACTAATATTTTAGGTAGAAAAAAGACACTACTTATTATAGGTATTTTGTTTACTATTTCGGCTGCAGGTTCCGCACTTGCAAATGATCCTTATGTTTTTGCTTTTTTTAGGTTCATAGGTGGTTTGGGCATAGGGGCTTCAACCATTGCCGCGCCAGCCTATATCTCTGAAATTGCACCAGCCAAAGACAGAGGGCGTTTGGTGGGATTGTACCAATTTAATATCGTATTGGGGATTCTTATCGCCTTTTTATCTAATTATCTTCTTAGCGATGTTGGCGAAAACGCTTGGCGATGGATGCTTGGAGTTCAGGTTTTCCCTTCCTTGATTTATACGTTTATGGCATTTAGCATTCCTGAAAGTCCAAGATGGTTGTATTCGATGCTTAGAATTGAAGAAGCAAAACTTATTTTCGAAAAAATTGGTTCCAAAGAAGATGTTCAAAGCATTTTGGACGATTTAAGCAATAACAGCGACAGCACACCTTTGAACGAAAATATTTTTATGAAAAAATACCGTTTTCAATTAATCTTGGTATTCTTGATAGCGGCATTCAATCAATTATCCGGAATTAATGCATTTTTATATTATGCTCCAAGAATTTTTGAAGAAGCTGGATTGGGCGCAAAAACTGCATTATTAAGTAGTATTGGTATTGGTTTCATTAATTTAATCTTCACCCTAATTGGCGTATATCTTATCGATAGATTAGGACGACGCAAATTAATGATCTTCGGTTCTATTGGCTATATTTTCTCGCTATCGATGGTGGCCACTTCTTTTTACCTCAACTGGACTGGACTGGCAGTACCTGGATTTTTATTCCTCTTTATTGCTTCTCACGCCATCGGGCAAGGAGCTGTGATTTGGGTCTTTATTTCCGAAATATTTCCGAATCATTTGAGAGCTTCTGGACAATCCTTTGGTAGTTCTGTTCATTGGGTCTTAGCTGCTATCATCCCTTCTATGGTTCCCATTCTTTTTACCAGTTTTGGTGTGGGTAACGTATTTTCCTTCTTTGCTTTTATGATGGTGTTTCAATTGCTGTTTGTACTCTTTATGATGCCAGAAACCAAAGGAATTTCTTTGGAAGAGGTTAGTAAAGGATTAATCAATAAATAAGAATTTATGAAGAATATTTCAAAAATAGAAGCTTTAAAAAAAATAGTCATAATCCTAATACTGGTTGTAATGAATAGTTGCAATGTTACTAAATCATCGAATGAAAAAGTAGCGACCAATGAAGAATTATACAGACCCAACCTTCATTTTACCCCTAAAAGTGGTTGGCTGAATGACCCTAATGGGATGTTTTTCTACAAAGGCTTGTATCATTTAAGCTTTCAGTATTATCCCAATGACAATGTTTGGGGGCCAATGCATTGGGGACACGCCACGAGCAAAGATATGATGAGTTGGAAGGAAGAAAAACCAGCTCTTTATCCAGACGAAAAGGGATATATTTTTTCAGGAAGTGCCGTTGTCGATGTGAATAATACCTCTGGATTTGGAAGCAAAGAAAATCCACCCATTGTAGCAATGTTCACCTATCATGATGCTGCAAAAGCAAAAACGGGAGCCATTGATTTTCAATCGCAAGCCATTGCTTATTCATTGGACGAAGGAATGACTTGGACAAAATACAAAAACAATCCGGTAATTAAAAATCCGAATATCAAAGATTTTAGAGATCCAAAAATGACTTGGGATGCCATTCACAACCAATGGATAATGGTTTTGGCAGCCGATGTTGAAACACAAATCTATCGTTCTTCCAATTTAATCGATTGGGAATTGGCTTCTGGTTTTGGTAAAAATCTGGGAGTTCACGGTGCTCCTTGGGAATGTCCTGATTTTTTTCCGATGAAAATTGAAGGTTCTGGCGAAACAAAATGGGTTTTGCTGCAAAGCATTAATCCTGGTGGACCAAACGGAGGATCGGCAACTCAATATTTTGTGGGTGATTTTGACGGGAAAACCTTTTCAATAGGAGATTCATTCCTTCAAGATTTAAAACAATATGGTGCTTTGTGGGTGGATCACGGCAAGGACAATTATGCAGGAGTTACTTGGGATAATATTTCTAATTCCGATGGTCGCAAATTATTTATAGGCTGGATGTCCAATTGGCAATATGCAGATAAAGTTCCTACCGAAAAATGGAGAGGCAGCACAACCATTCCACGAGAATTGAAATTGATAAATACTGATGGACATTATCGAATTGTTTCGCTTCCAGTAAAAGAATTGGATAAATACATTTCGAAAACCATCAAAAAAGAGTCACTTTCTATTGACAAAACCACTGTAATTGTTGACAAATCTAATGTTGATATGGCGAGATTGGACATTCGTTTTACAATGAATGGTTTAAAGGATGATACCTATGATTTTATTCTTTCCAATGCAGCAAACAATGCCATTCATTTTGGAATCAATCAAAAAGAGAAGTACTTCTATATTGACAGAAAAAAGGCAAGTCAAAAAACATTTTCTAATGAATTTGCCAATAAAATTTCAAAAGCTCCCATAACCTCCGATTTTAGTTCGATTGAAGTAAGAGTAATTATCGACAAAACCTCGATAGAAGTTTTTTATGACAATGGAAAAACGGTAATGACCGAAATATTTTTTCCGGATAAACCAATGGAATCCTTTTCTGTAGCCAAAGCAAATGCTGATTACGAACTACAAAATGTAATAATAAACCAACTAAAAATTAAATAATCGATGTAAAACAAACTAACCAATGAATTCAAATTTAAAAACTAATAACTAAACAATAAAAAGTATGAAAATCAAGAATTTTAAAAACAAGAAAAACATATTATCAATATGTCTGTTTTTCTTGGTGTTTATTGCTTCAGGGCAACAAAGACAAATTAATGGTTCTGTCTTGGCAGATGACAATCAGCCTTTGCCAGGAGCAAATGTTCTTGTAGATGGTTCCAAAAACGGAACAACTACAGATATTGATGGTAAATTTAAAATTTCAGTATCGGAAGGGGATAACTTAACCATTTCTTATATTGGTTATCAAGATGCCAAAATAAAAGTCACTTCAAAAACTACCTATAGCATTAAATTACAATCTAGTGCCAATACGCTTTCAGAAGTGGTAGTTGTTGGGTACACCAAAGAAAAGAAATCAGACATAGCTGGTGCCATTTCTGTGGTAAAAATGGCCGATATTGCCCAGGAAACGAGCCCTAATATTTTGAGTAACTTACAAGGTAGAGTGGCTGGTTTGCAAATCAATTCTGGTGGAACGCCTGGTGGAAATGATTCTCAAATTATCATTCGAGGACTAACTACTGTAACGAGTGGCTCAGCTCCTTTGTGGGTAATTGATGGAGTGCAAACTACCAGTTCTTCTTCCTTAAACCCTGAAGAAATCGAATCGATTCAGGTTTTGAAAGATGGAGCCTCTGCAGCTATTTATGGAACTTCGGCCGCAAATGGAGTAATTGTGGTGACTACCAAAAAAGGTAAAAAAGGAGTTTCTGAATTTAATTTTAAATCCGAAGTAATTGTCAATCAGTTAAGAGACAAAATTAGCTTGTTGAATTCGCAACAATGGGCCGATGTGGAATACCAAGCCCAACTAGGTGCTGGAATTGCTACTCCAACTCATCCGGTTTTGATTAATAATGGCTCTAGTTTTACCATTCCTGAATATTTAGATCCCAATGGTTTGCAAACAGCGTCCGATACCAATTGGGTGAATGAAATTACTAACCAAACGGTTTCCAACAACACCGATTTTAGCTACCGTAAAGGCACCGAAAACTTGAGTTTATACACGCAATTGAGTTATTCAGAAGACAATGGTGTTCAAAGCCATACCAGCTACGACCGATTTAATGCGAGAATAAATGCTTCATATAAATTCTTCAAACAAAGACTAACCATTGGTGAAAACTTCTTGTACTCCCAATTTAATGAGGTAAAAGCCAACGAATTTGAGAATGCCATTTTACAAAACCCAATGCTTCCGGTATATTCAAATCTTGGAGATTATGCCACTATCATAACAGGTGGAATGCAAGACAAACCCAACTCGGTTGCCAATTTATGGAGCAATAGAAATAACGAACAAAGGAATCAAAGACTTTTGGGGAATGCCTATTTGGATTTTAATATTATAGAAGGTTTGGTATTCAATTCGACTTTGAATTTTGACAAAGGAAACTACAGATTTAACACGGCTACAGAAGCTTTTTCTGCCAATGGTGTAATCCCTTCTGTATTTAATAATATCACTACAGATGATGTGGACAACGATTATTTGGCCACCATTTTTACCAATACTTTAAAATATGATAAAAGTTTTGGAAAACACAGATTATCATTATTGGGAGGTATCGAAAATTCGGCACGAGAGGATAATTTTCACAACAACCAAATCAACGGTGTAAACATTACCGATCCTGCGGGTTATGTGGTGAATGCCAATGCGCAATACAAAACCATTGTAGGAAAAGTGGAAACGTTCAAAATTTCACAATTTGGTTCTGTTAAATATATTTTTGACAATCGCTATATTCTGTCTGGAACTGTAAGAAGAGATGGTTCTTCTCGTTTTGGAGAAAATAATAAATACGGTATTTTTCCATCGGCTTCCTTGGCTTGGAATGCCAAAAACGAGAAATTTTTAACCAACAACAAGTCCATTTCCAATCTAAAATTAAGAGCTTCTTGGGGTGAAAATGGAAACGATCAAATCGCGGATTATGCTTATTTATCCAGTTTTGTAGATAATACTGTTGGTAATGTTGTCGAATTTTCGGATTACAACATCAGCGGAACAGGTATCGGAACTTCGGGTGGGGTTTTGCAATCTCGTCAAGCTAATCCCGATTTGAAATGGGAATCTACTGAGCAATACAATGTTGGATTTGACATAGGATTTTTGAACGAAAGAATCTCATTGCAATCTGATTTCTACATCAAAACCACCAATGATTTAATTCTTCGACCTATTGCGATGTCAATTAATGGTGAAAGTCAACCCCCATTGATTAATGCCGGTTCGGTGAGCAACAAAGGTTTTGAAGCGGTGTTGAGTTACAAAAGCAATCCAGCAAAAGATTTTAAATATGGAATTGACATCAATTACTCTACCTATAAAAATAACGTGGAAAGTTTAGACACCGATTCCAATTTTTTACTTAATGGAGTTTCGATAACTAAAAAAGGTTCACCAATCGCCTCTTTCTACGGATTAATTGCTGATGGTATTTTTAGAACTCCAGAAGAAGTTGCCGTTCACGCAGATCAACCGGGTAAAGCATTGGGAAGAATTAGATACAGAGACGTTAATTTGGATGGAAAAATTGACCAATTCGACCGAACAATCATCGGTAATCCGCATCCTGATTTCATCTATGGAATCAACTTAAATTCCTCTTATAAAGGATTTGATTTGACTTTATTTTTTGACGGAAAACAAGGAAATGACTTGTATAATGCACAACGTGCCATAGGCGATTTTGATTATTTCAGTTTCAATCACCATACCAATACTTTGGATGCCTGGACGCCAAGCAAAGCAAATTCAAATATCCCTGCATTATCTACTTTAAACAGTAATAACGAATTGCAACCATCAAGTTATTATGTGGAAGATGGTTCTTACATCCGATTGAAAACCATAACAGTAGGTTATAATTTTGACAAAGATTTCTCCAAAAAACTCGGAATGAATAAACTGAGATTGTATCTAGTGGGACAAAATTTGTTCTCTCTAACTTCTTTCACCGGCTTTGACTATGAGGTTTCGGGTTTAAGCGCAGGAGGAATTGGTGTGGCAGGTTATGGAATTCCCCATACAAAATCGATGACTTTTGGAATTAATGCAAATTTTTAAAATCTTAAATTATGAAAACAAAATTTAAAATAATATTTACTCTAATGATAAGCATACAATTGCTTTCTTGTGTAAATGACAGCGATTTAGATGTAAAGGAAAATTATGTTTTATCAGCCGAAAATATTGATCCTGAACAATTAGTAATTGCAGCTTATAGTGCTCTTGATTATCGCTATAATACTGGCGAATTCAGAGATTTATGGCCTTTTGATCACGCTCCTTCCAACTGGGCTACATCCGACATTCGTTGTGGTGATGCTTACAAAGGTGGTGGTGGAACTGGTGACAATCCTGGAGGTGGAATGCATCAACTCGAAACACACGATTTATTTCCGTCAAGCGAAAATGCCTATAATGTTTGGAGAGCGATTTATTTCGGAATCAAAAGAGTGGATTCGGCTTTACGAACTATTAATACCATAGATGAAGCTAAATTTCCAAACAAAAAAACAAGAATTGGAGAATTGAAAGTCTTGAGAGCGCATTTTTATTTCGAAGCTATCAAAAACTTTGGATCTATCGTTTGGTATGATGAAAACACACCTATTGGCGACATTAATAAAATACCAAATTCATTTGATTTTGGATTTATGTGGGCTAAAGTAGAAGGTGATTTGAACGATGCGATAACTCTTTTGCCTGATACCCAAACCGATTTAGGCAGAGTAAACAAAGTGGTGGCTTATGCCTATTTATGTAAAGCACAAGTTTTTCAGAAAAAATGGCCTGAAGCAATTAAAAGTGCTGATTATGTGATTAATTCTGGTAAATATGGATTAGTAACCGATATCGAAAAATTATATTCCATTCCGGGTTATGGAAATCGCGAAAACATTTTTGCGGTTCAATACTCCACAAATGATGGTTCCCAGTATGGAAACCTCAATTTTGGAAATTTATTAAGTTCTCCTGATAGTCCTGGGGACGATATCAACCATCCGTATTTGAATGGAGATGATTTTGACAAACCTTCACAAAATTTAGTGAATGTGTTCAAAGTGGGTGCTGATGGACTTCCACTATTTGACAGTTACAATAATGCTAATGTTACTGCTACAGATTTAGTAGATCCAAGATTAGATCACGCAGTTGGAAGACCTGGAATTTCTTGGAAAGACTGGAAAGCACAACCGCAACAAACCACCTGGAGTAGAGATGCTGCTACTTATGGTTATTTTGAACCTAAGAAAAATATGATTTCTCCAAATTCAAGTGGTTTGGCTTCCAATCCAACAGGCTTCCCTTGGGCCTTGGGTAATTTAGATTTCCCTCTTATCAAATATAGTGATTTGATGTTGTGGAAAGCCGAAGCCTTAATTGAATCGGGAACCAATATTTCTGGTGGTGTTGCCTTGATTAATGAGATTAGAAATAGAGCTAAAAATTCACCTTATGTGAAAGATTTCAATAACCCTTCAGTAAATGCAGCTAATTATTTAATCAATCTATATCCATTGACTTTATCAAAAGATGCAGCAATAAAAGCACTTAGAATGGAAAGAAGATTAGAATTGGCCAACGAAGGACACGGTTTTTATGACTTAGTAAGATGGGGCATTGCCGAAACTTATGTCAACAACTACATTCAAGTGGAAAAAACACGTCGCACTTATTTGCAAAGTGCTTCATTGCAAGCTCACGAACAATATTTGCCAATACCTCAAATAGAAATTGATGCAAGTTCAGGAGTTTACAAACAAAGAGCTGGATACTAATAAAAAACTAACCAAACATTAAAAAATATGAAAACAATTCAAAATCAACGGTCAATTTACAAAATGGCTTTGGCCTTTATACTACTTATGTTTACGGTAATCTCTTGTGAAAAAGACGATAATTTTTCAGATAGCGTGCCAGATTATACAGAATCTATCATTCAATCTTTTAAAGTGGGAACCAAGTATGCCGACATCAACCATACTATCGGAACTATCACGATGACATTGCCCTCTGGAACAGATTTGAAAAATGTGAAGCCTGAAATTAGACTTCCAGAAACCGCTACAGTAACTCCAGCCTCAGGATCTACAATAGATTTTAGTAATGGTCCTGTAACTTTTGAAGTCGTTTCTACCAATGGAGCTCACAGAACCTATACTGTTAGTCTTGGTGCTTATGGTGATCCTAAAATATTATCTTTTTCTATTGCCGGTAAAATGGGTATTATTGACGAAATCAACAATACAATAGCGGTAGAAATTGGTAGCCAAGACGGTAATTTGAATAATTTGGCTCCTTCATTTGTAATTGCTGCTGGTACAACAGTAGATTTTGCTTCTGGAGTTGCTAGAGATTTTACTGCTCCAAAAGTATATACTGTTTTATCCAATAACGGATACACTGCAAAACAATACACAGTTACAGTGACACAAATACAAGCGCCAAGGATTGATTCTTTTGTCATTAATGGAACCGTTGGTATTATTGATAATACAGCCAATTCTATTGTGGTTATTTTACCACCGGGAACAAGTTTAACTAGTTTGTCACCCGTAGTTACATTGCCAGCAGACCAAACGGTAACACCTGCTTCTGGAGTTGCACAAAATTTCAGTACTGGTAAAGTGACTTATACGGTTAAAAATAAAGAAAATTTAACCAAAGCCTATAATGTATCTGTTGAGTCAATAGCTCCAACAAAATATGCCTTTTTGGGTCTCGAAAATGATATTAATTCCCTAGTTGACGACGATGCAAAAGCTGCCGCAACTTGGATGCAAACTACCTATGGAGCGAATTTTAAATACATCAAAATTGCAGATATTTCAGCCCAAAATATTGGTGATGTGAAAGTAGTAATGTTGTATTATTTGACTCCAAGTGAAAATCAAAATTTCTCGGCAACACCAACAGATGTTTCAACAATGTTGCCAGCTACTTTAAGAACTGGAGCTTCTCAAGCCAATGTGCTTAAATCTTGGGTAAAAGGTGGTGGAGATATGCTTATTGCTGGAGATCCTAGTCCATTTATCTTCTCTTTAGGTAGAGTTCCAGCCAATTTTGGAGCAGCAAGAGCACCAGGAAATTATGTTTTCTCTGAATTTGGTTGTGCTGGTGCCTCAGGTTGTTTCGACACAGGTAAACCATCCGACGATATTTGGGGATTGGGAATGAGAGATGCAAACAACTCAGGAAACAGACGTACTCACGCCATTTTTGACGGTTTGACTTTTGAAGGCGGAGCTGGAAATGAATACTTGCCTTTGCAAAACAGTGCCAATAGAGAAGTTCGATTAATCTGGTGGCAACACTTCGATGGCATTCTTAATCCAAGTTGTTGTGGTTCGGATGCAGCTGTTAAATTTGAAAAAACATTAACCGCTACCAAATTCGGAACCTTGAGACATATTGGTGATGCTTTTGGATATGGAGCAGTAGAGTTCAAAAGAACGGACTTGACAAACGACGCTTCATTTGATTCTCAAATAGCTAAAGATTACAAAGGACACGTGTTTACCATTTCTAATACAATTGTAGGTTACGAATGGAATTCGAATGGTACTGCAAACGCTTATCAAAATAATATTAGAGTCTTTACTAAAAATATTATTGATTATTTATACAGCATCAACAACGATTAATTAATTTCAAAATATTTGATATGAAAAATAAATTTATAACCACATTTCAACTTAAGTATGTATTGTTGCTAGTAATAGCAACAATGGCATACTCCTGCGAGGAACGTCTCAATTCTGATGACGAATTACCGAGTACGTTGAACATAATCGAATCCATCAAAATAGGTCAAACAAGTGCTACTGTAGATAATTTATCCGGAGTCATAAACTTTGTTTTACCTTCCGAAACCAATATCAATTCGGTTGTTTTGGATATCAAAAGCCCAGAAGGTGTAATTGTTTCTCCTGCAACAGGAACGACTGTCAACTTAACAAATCCTTTGGAGCTAACCGCAACCTCAGGAGGCAAAACGAGACGTTATATCATCAATGCTAGAGTATTACCTAACCAAATCGCTTTTGTTAGCGATGCCACTTCGATAGAAACTATAGTCGATGAAGATGTAAAAGCGGCTGCACAATGGGCAAAAAACACCTACGGAAGTCGATTTGTTTTTATTCCGTTCTCAGATTTAACCATAAATTCTTTGAAGACAGTCAATGTAGTTTTCTTTTTTTATGATACTGAAGGAACATCAGCTTTGCCGCAATCGAGTTTAGACAAAAAGAATGTTTTAACCCAATATCTTGTCGAAGGTGGTAAAATGCTTTTAGGTGGAATGGCTACCAGTTATGCTGAAGTTATTGGTCGTGATAAAAGCGGTCTTTTGACCATAAAAGGAAACGGTATCGGTTTTGTCGATGGGGGAACTTGGGCAATTGATGGTGGTGTCAATTTCCAAAACGATCAAAGAAACAGTCCTATTTATAATTTTACACAAGTAATTTCTACAGATGCCAATGGGTATTTCCCAATCATTAATGGAGGTTACAAAGAAGATCACAACAATCTTTGGGATTTGGGATCTTTGTTAGGACCAGGTCATCAAAAGGGTCAATTTGCTGAATTTGAAAACCTCTATGGTGGTAAAGTACTTGCGGTTTGGAGTGGTGTTAGTGATGAATGTTGTCCTGGCATTATTGAGTTCAAGTCGAATTCAGTTTATGCAGGAACGATTATCGCAATAGGTGTTGGTGGAATGGAATGGGCTATGAATGATGGCAGAACTAATACATATGCTTCCAACATTCAAGGAATCTACCGCAATTCGATAGATTATTTAAATACAAAATAATAAATCTATAATAAATTTTGGTTAGTAATTTTTTGGTTAGTAATTTTAATGGGCAAGTTTATCTTGCCCTTTAATTAAAGTAAAAAATAATGCAAAAAAATAATTTTAAAGCAGTTTGCTTTGGAGAAGTTTTATGGGATGTGTTTCCTTCTCATAAAAAAATAGGAGGAGCCCCTTTGAATGTGGCTCTAAGAATGAACTCTTTGGGGATAGCTACAACAATAATAAGTCGGATTGGAAAAGACGAAGATGGAGATAATCTATTGTCATTCTTAAAAGAACAAAATGTCAGTTCAAATTCCATTCAAGTTGGAGATGATTATAAAACGGGAGTAGTTAATGTAATGATTAACGAAAAAGGAAATGCTTCTTATGATATTATGTATCCTTCCTCTTGGGATAAAATCACGCTGACAAATGAAATGATTGAAAAAGTTTCGGAATCCGATGTTTTCATCTTTGGAAGCTTGATTTGCAGAGATGAGGTTTCCAGATCCACATTGTTTGCTTTGCTAGACAAAGCGAAATACAAAGTGATGGATGCCAATTTAAGAGCGCCATATTACACTACGGAAGTATTGACAGAGTTAATGTCAAAGGCTGATTTCATTAAACTCAACGATGAAGAATTAAAGAAAATAAGCAAAGAGTTGAATTCACCCTACAATTCGTTTGAACAAAATATGAAATTCATTGCTGAAAAAACAAACACAAAACAAATTTGTGTAACCAAGGGAGAATTTGGAGCTGTTTTGTATCACAACGATAAATTTTATTACAATAGTGGTTATTTTATAAAAGTGGTAGATACCGTTGGTGCAGGAGATTCATTTTTAGCTACTTTAATAGTTCGATTGCTCAAAGGAAAATCCCCTCAAAAATCTTTGAATTACGCTTGCGCAGTTGGAGCATTGGTAGCCGGTCAGGAAGGTGCTAATCCTAAATTTTCTGATACAGAAATAAAAAAATATATGATGTTAGAAAAAAAGAAAATCAAAAAATGAGTCTACCTATATTTTTTAAAAATCTATTTGAATACAAATTTTCTTTTTTAACCTTAAAATAGCTAATATAGAAAGTAATTAGTGGTCAAAAAAAATGTCCCATTTAATGTCAGCATTTGGGACACTTTTTTTTAACCAATTAACTCATTCAGCTATACAAAAATTGCCTTTGTGAAGAAAGAAACGACGAAACAATCCCAAGTATTTCGGGTATCATCGTAATCCTGAGCACAAACGAAAGATTGTTGACTTCTTCTAACTAATTAAGTTAGCGGTTGAGATAACTTTTTTTAATCGCGGTGAAAAAGACGTTTTACCCTTCGATTGGCACTCCAAGATTTAATTTAATCCAAAACAAAACTCACACTTACATTTGCGATAATTTCTATTTCGCCAATGGCCAATGTTTCTCTTGGAGCTGATTCTGCTTTATCCATTGCCATAGACTTCATTGTGTACATTCTAGGCTGTGGAATATAACTTTGTGAATTATCCGATATCACTATCGCTTTACCTACTTTTTGTCCCAAAACTGAAACAAAATCTTCGGCTTTTGCTTTTGCGTCTTTTATAGCTAGTTTTCGAGCATCGGATTGCAGTTGCAGCATTTTAGAAGACTTGAATTCAACATTGTCGATTCTGTTGATTCCTTCATTAACCAAACCTTCCATTAGCGTATCGTATTTGGATAAATCTTTCAATAGAATTTGCACCGATTGAGTGGCTATATAATTGTATTTCTTTTTCTCATAATCATAATTTGGATTCAAAGAGATGCGTTGCGTTTGGAAATCCTCCGGAGCAATATTCGATTTCTTGATGAATTTCAATATGGCATCCATTTTTTTGTCATTTTCTCGCTTTATGTCTTCGGCTTTGGTTCCTTTTGTTTCAATTGAAATTGAAATTAACGCTTGGTCCGGAGCTACTTTTACTTTGCCTTCACCCGATACATTAATCATAGGAACTTGTTTGTGCTCTTGTGCAAAAGAATTTGCCATAAATACTAAGGCAAGAATTAAAATTACTTTTTTCATTTTTATAAAATTTTATATGTTTTACAATCTGTAAGCAAATCTTGTGCCAATTATAGTTTTCCCATTTTCGTCATAATAAAAAGGATTACAATTGGAATGGCCAAAAGCAACACCATAAAAGTATTATCAACAAGCATAGCAGGCTCTTTTAGTATTGTGATTAAATAGCCTCCAATAGCGCCTCCAAAATGAGCCGTATGACCAATATTATCATTCTTGGCCTTCATTCCATAAATAGAATACAACAAATAACCAATTCCAAAAAGATAAGCCGGAATGGGAATAACATAAAACAATCCCAACATCATATCCGGTTGCAATAAAATAGCCGAATAAATAATTCCGGTCACCGCTCCTGATGCGCCAATGGCTCTGTAATTATAATCATTTTTGTGCATTACTAAAGTCAATAAACTACCAAAAACAAGGCTAAAAATATAAATGAATATAAATGAAAAATCTCCAAAAAAATGAATCACAACCGGTGCAAACATATAAAGTGTGAACATATTGAAAAATAAATGACCTAAATCGGCATGTAAAAACCCAGATGAAATCATTCGAATTTGTTCACCAGCTCGAATACTACCGATGTGAAATTCATATTTTCGAAAAAATAGTAGATCATTAAATCCTTTATAACTGAATAAAACAGTTACAACGATAATAAAAATAGTGCTCATAAATAAATTAGGTTTATAAAAAAATGTAAATCTAATTAATATTTACGGTTATAAAATACATCAAGAGTTCTAAACTAACGACTGAACGATTTATTTGAATTATATTTGTTGAAAATATTTAGTAATGCGTTTCATTATTTACCTTATAGCTTACCCTTTTTTATGGTGCATCTCGATGTTGCCTTTTCGATTGTTATATCTCCTTTCTGATTTTGTTTATCTAATCGTTTATTATTTTATAGGTTACCGAAAAAAAACAGTTCGCGAAAACCTAGCATTGGCATTGCCTAATTTATCTGATGAAGAAAGACTAGTCATCGAAAAAAAATCATATAAACATTTATGTGATATGTTTCTCGAAATGATTAAAACAATGACCATTTCAACAAAGGAAATAAACAAACGTTTTGTATTTAGCAATCTTGAAGTATATAAAAAACTGGAAAAACAAGATAAAAGTATTGCCATGATGTTGGCACATTATGCGAGTTATGAATGGGTTATTTCGATGAATACCTATGTAAGATTTAATGGATATGCCATTTATAAAAAAATTGCAAACCCCTATTTTGATAAACTAGTTCGTGATATTCGATCTCGATTCAAAGCCTATCTTATTACTACCAAAGAAACCGTTCCTACTATTATTAATAATAAAAACAACAATAAACTTTCAATTTACGGATTTGCAAGCGACCAATCTCCAAAAATATCCTCTGCTTTTCACTGGCAAAAATTTATGGGAATCGAAGTTCCTGTTCATACAGGAGCCGAAATGCTATCGAAAAAGTATGATATGAATGTTATTTTCCTGAAAGTAAAAAAAGTAAAACGTGGCCATTATGAAGCCAGTTTCGAAATCTTATCGGATAAAGTGCAAGAAGTTCCAAACTACGAAATCACTGATAAATTCCTGAAACTAGTAGAACAACAAATTTATGAAGCTCCAGAATATTATTTATGGACTCATAAACGCTGGAAACACAGGAGGTAGTTTAAGCCTTAAGACTTGAGTATTAAGACAAATTAGAAGTCTTAGAAATGCTTTTCTTTTACACTTTAAACCATTCTTCCACTAATTCTTTCTCGAAGGATAGAGCGTTTTTATGCATAAATTCATTGGTATTTTTATCATAATGATAGTCTTTAGCCCAATCTTGATGATGCGTTGCCAATGCTTTGATACTCTCGCAAATCAATTCTAGCTCTTGGTTTGTAGTTGTTGGATGGATAGACATTCTTATCCAGCCAGGCTTTTTCATCAAATCTCCCAAAGTAATTTCGTCAATAAGTTGGTGCGAAGTTTCTTGATCTACGTGCAATAAAAAATGACCATAAGTTCCTGCGCAACTGCAACCTCCACGAGTTTGAATTCCGAATCTATCGTTCAAAATTTTGACCCCTAAATTAAAATGCAATTCGTCAATGTAAAACGAAATCACTCCTAGTCTTTCTTGATGTTGCGCTGCTAAAATTTTGATATTTGGAATATTCCCTAAATTCGAAAAAATATAATCTACTAATTCGTGCTCGCGCTTTAGTATATTTTTAATTCCCATTTGTTCCTTCAATCGAATAGCCAAAGCCGTTTTAATGACTTGCAAAAAACCCGGAGTTCCTCCATCTTCCCTGTCTTCGATATTATCGATGTATTTGTGTTCGCCCCAAGGATTTGTCCACGAAACGGTACCTCCTCCAGGATTATCAGGAATCAGATTTTGGTATAATTTTTTATTAAAAACTAAAACACCCGATGTTCCTGGACCTCCAAGAAATTTGTGGGGTGAAAAGAAAATCGCATCCAAGAAACTTTCTGAATCGTCTGGATGCATATTAATTTCGACATACGGACCAGAACAAGCAAAATCAACGAAACAAAGTCCGTTATTTTCGTGCATTAATTTGGCTACTTCATAGTACGGAGTTTTAATTCCGGTAACGTTAGAACAAGAAGTAATAGAAGCAAATTTGAAATTTCTATGTTTGTATTTTTCCAATAATAGGGCTAGATTTTCTAAACTGAACAACCCTTTATCGCAACACGGAATTACCTCAACATCGGCAATAGTCTCAAGCCAAGAAGTTTGGTTAGAGTGGTGTTCCATGTGTGAAATAAAAACGACTGGTTTTTTTTCGAGTGGAATGTTGATAAAATCTTTGAGATTTTCAGGGATTTTTAAACCCAAAATACGTTGAAATTTATTGACAACACCTGTCATTCCGGTTCCATCAGTAATGAGAACATCATCGTTATTGGCATTTACGTGCTGTTTGATGGCATTTCTGGCTTTGTTATATGCCATTGTCATTGCTGTTCCCGAAACTGTAGTTTCAGTATGGGTATTGGCTACAAACGGACCGATCTCATTGCTGATTTTTTCCTCAATAGGACGATATAAACGACCACTCGCTGTCCAATCGGTATAAATTATTTTTTGTTTTCCAAAAGGCGAAACAAATTCTTGATCAATACCTATGATATTTTTCCTAAATTGTTGGAAATAGTGTTCTAATTGGGTTGGCATTTCTTTGGTGGTCATTGAATCCTAATTTGATTCAAAGATACCTTAATTTGAAATTATTTGAAAATAAATTTATTTGAAACTAATTACGATGAAAATACCTTGCAAAAGTTATCAATACAAATAAAATGGTTTGTATAATCTATTTACTTTATTATTCGCCTAAAACAGCACAGCGAATAGCCTTTTTATGCATTGGTGATGCTATAGATGGAGTTTAACAGATTAAAATTCGATAAAAAACCCTTTCAAAAGTTTACATTCTGAAAGGGTCGTTTTTATTAAAAGTATGGATCTAAATCCCCGCAATTGCTTTTATTTCTTCAATAATTCGAAGTGCCAAAGCATCGGCTTTTTCCTGAGTCGCTGCTTCTGTATAAATACGAATAATAGGTTCCGTATTCGATTTACGAAGGTGAACCCAATTTTCGGCAAAATCAATTTTTACACCGTCGATTGTAGTAATGTCTTCGTTTTTGTATTTCTCAGTCATTGCTACCAAAATCGCATCAACATCAATTTGTGGTGTCAATTCGATTTTATTTTTGCTCATATAATATTCTGGATACGAAGCTCGTAAAGCTGAAACTGTCATTTTCTTGTTGGCTAAATGTGTCAAAAATAAAGCTACACCCACCAAACTATCGCGTCCGTAATGCAATTCAGGATAAATAATTCCGCCGTTTCCTTCTCCACCAATAATAGCATTGTTTTTCTTCATTAATTCTACCACGTTCACCTCGCCTACTGCACTGGCTTCGTATTTTCCGTTGTGAGCATTAGTCACATCACGCAAAGCTCGAGAAGACGACATATTCGAAACTGTATTTCCTGGGGTTTTGCTTAACACATAATCAGCGCAAGCTACCAAAGTATATTCTTCGCCAAACATTTCACCATCTTCGCAAATAAAAGCCAAACGATCTACATCAGGATCAACGACAACGCCCAAATCCGCTTTTTCTTTAACTACCAATTCTGAAATATCAGTCAAATGTTCTTTCAAAGGTTCTGGATTGTGTGGGAAATGTCCGTTGGGTTCGCAGTATAATTTCACGACTTCAACACCCATTAATTCTAATAATTTCGGGATAATAATTCCTCCAGATGAATTCACTCCGTCCACCACTACCTTGAATTTAGCTGCTTTTACCGCTTCAATATCTACCAAAGATAAGTTCAACACTTCATCGATATGAATATCCATATACGCATCATTTTCAAAGATTTCGCCCAAATCATCCACATCCGAAAAATCGAAAGCTTCAGCTTCGGCAATTTGAAGGATTTTCTCTCCTTCGATACCATTCAAAAATTCGCCTTTTTCGTTCAACAATTTCAAAGCATTCCATTGTTTTGGATTGTGCGAAGCGGTAAGAATAATTCCACCATCAGCATTTTCTAAAGGAACAGCCACTTCAACCGTTGGTGTTGTCGAAAGTCCCAAATCAACTACATCAATTCCTAAACCAATTAAGGTATTTATCACCAAGTTATGAATCATTGGTCCCGAAATACGAGCATCACGCCCCACTACAACCTTGAATTTTTTATTGTCATTGCCATTTTTTAGCCAAGCTCCATAAGCTGAGGCAAATTTTACGGCATCGACCGGTGTTAAATTATCACCTACTTTTCCACCAATAGTTCCCCGAATTCCTGATATCGATTTTATTAAAGTCATTTAATTTTGAATTTATATTTTATTTTTTTTTGATTACAAATATAATAAACACAGTTTACAAAAGTCATTTAAAATTCATAGATTAGTCGAATGAATTTTCTAGCCCACATATACCTTTCAGGAGACAATGATTTGATGAAAATCGGCAATTTTATGGCGGATGGTATTCATGGAAAACATTTTGATACTTTTCCAATGGAAATTCAAAAAGGAATCATTTTGCACCGAGAAATTGATACTTTCACCGATGCTCATCCTATTTTTCGTCAAAGTACCAAACGTTTGCATCCCAATTACCATCATTATTCGGGGATTATTGTCGATATTTTTTACGATCATTTCTTGGCAAAAAACTGGAGCAATTATTCAGATGAAACATTAGCCAATTTCACAGAACGTTTTTACCAATCGTTGAGAGATAATTATGATTCTCTCACACCAAAAACCCAAAAAATGGTACCCTATTTGATTCAGCAAAACTGGTTAATGAGCTATCAAACTATAGAAGGCATTGCCATCATTTTAGAAAAAATGGATAACCGAATGAAACGCGATTCGATTATGCGTCTTTCTGTGGCCGAATTGAGAACCTATTATTCCGAATTTGAACAGGAATTTACTATGTTTTTTGCAGCACTAATGGCACATTCGAATATGAAAATACAAACTTTATAAAGAAAAATATTCATAGATAAATGGATGATATAAAAGCTTAGTTTTAGAAAAATGATATGAAAATATGAGAGCATATATTGCGGTTAGTTATAGCAAGCGAAAGCTTGTTGATAAAGAAATTACTTCAATTATTGAAACATTAAATACTTTTGAAATTTCGTCATTTGTGTTTGTTGATAATTATAAATTTAACGCTTCACAAGAAAAAGAAATGATGTTACAAGCAATGGAAGACATAGAAAATTGTGATATATTGATTGCCGAAACATCCGAAAAAGGAATTGGAATTGGAATAGAAGTTGGATATGCAAAAGCCAAAGGTAAAATTGTAATTTATGTGAGACACCAAAATGCAGAACATTCTACAACTGTTTCAGGAATTAGTGATTTTCAAATTGTCTATAGTGATAGTAAAGACCTCAAAATAAAACTTATAGACACACTCAACCAATTAAATTAACTCTTCCAAATAATGTAAAACTTCTTGCATGATCAAAAAAAAAAAAACAACTTAACAAAATGAAAAAAATAATTATCCTATTCCTTATCATCAGTTTCGGTTTCAAACCACAAAGCATTATTGCTCAAACAGGACTTGTCACCCAAAAAGCGATGGTCGTTTCAGCTCGGGAAGAAGCCTCGAAAATTGGTGTCGAAATTATGAAAAAAGGTGGAAACGCCTTTGATGCAATGGTCGCCACTGAATTGGCTTTGGCTGTTGCTTATCCCTTTGCAGGAAATTTGGGCGGTGGCGGTTTTATGGTGTATCGAAAAGCAAACGGCGAAATGGGTTCTTTGGATTATCGCGAAAAAGCACCAATTGCTGCCTCAAAAGAAATGTTTCTGGATGAAAAAGGAAATGTTATTAAAGGAAAAAGTCTTGAAACCGCTTTGGCAATTGGAGTTCCCGGAACCATCGCTGGCGTTTTTGAAATACATAAAAAACTAGGTTCTTTGCCCATTGAAGAAATCTTAAAACCCGTAATTGCATTAGCTGAAAGAGGTGTGATTGTAACCAAAAAACAGGAAAACCAACTGAAAAATTATCACGAAGCCATTGTAAAAATAAATGGTTCTACTTCCTTGTTCTCTAATGTATTCAAAGAAAATGATACGGTAAAATATCCCGCTTTGGCAGCAACTTTAAAACGAATTGCTAAAAATGGACGAGACGAATTTTACAAAGGTGAAACTGCAAAAATATTAGTCCATTATTTACAGCAAAAAGGCGCCATTATCACCTTGGAAGATTTGGCAAAATACGAAGCCAAATGGAGAACGCCAATCGCTTTTAAATACAAGAATTTAAAAATTATTTCGATGCCGCCACCCAGTAGCGGAGGGATTTGCCTTGCCGAAATTCTCAAAATGATTGAACCTTACCATATTGCCAAAATGGGACATAATTCTACTAAAGCGATTCAGGTAATTGTCGAAGCCGAGCGAAGAGCTTATGCCGACAGAAGCGTTTATCTTGGCGATCCCGATTTTGTAAAAATCCCTGTAAAAGGGTTGATTTCCAAAAAATATTTAAAACAAAGAATGTCGAATTTTAGTTTTGAGAAAGCTACTTTATCCTCGGATATCAAGGAAGGAAAAGTGATTTATAACGAAAGCACCGAAACCACCCATTATTCAATTGTAGATCAATTTGGGAATGCCGTTGCAGCAACCACAACACTTAACGATGGTTTTGGCTCTAAATATTATTGCGATGAATTGGGCTTTTTCCTAAACAATGAAATGGACGATTTTAGTGCAAAACCCGGAACGCCCAATATGTTTGGACTCATTGGTGGCGAAGCCAATAGCATTGCACCACAAAAAAGGATGTTGAGCGCGATGACACCAACAATTGTCGAGAAAAAAGGAAAATTATTTATGGTTGTAGGAACTCCGGGAGGATCCACGATAATCACTTCGGTTTTGCAAACTATTTTGAATGTTTCTCAATTCAAAATGAGTATGCAAGAAGCGGTGAATGCACCGCGTTTTCACCATCAATGGTTGCCCGATGTCATTACTTTTGAACCCAATACTTTCGATACTAAAACCTTTGAAACATTAAAAACAAAAGGTTATATCATCAACGAAAAAACAACTCCTGTGATTGGAAAAGTAGATGCTATTTTGATTTTGCCCAACGGAAAATTAGAGGGTGGAGCTGACAAAAGAGGTGATGATACGGCTGTGGGTTTTTAGCCCTTCGGCAAGCTCAGGATGACAAAAAATTAAAATTTATGACTTTTATTAATGATTTAGAAACCGCTTTTAAAGAAAGTAGCAATCCCGAGAATGCTCATGCAATGGCAAAATACATGCGCAATCATTTTTCTTTTTTTGGAATAAAAACGGAGGATAGAAGAATGATTTTTAAAACCATTTGCAAAGAAAACCATCGGGAAATATCAGAAAACCCAAGGGCGATTGCGATAGAACTTTTCGCCAAAAAAGAACGAGAATTACAGTATTGTGCCATTGAAATCCTAATTAAAGAGATCAAAGGGAATTATAAAAAAGAAGACATTCAACTTATTGAAAATCTAATAATTACAAACTCTTGGTGGGACAGTGTTGACACCATTGCTAAAAATATTTTAGGCGAATATTTACTAGAATTTCCATTAGAAACTGAAAATGTAATCGAACGGTTTTCGAATTCTGAGAATATGTGGCTCAACCGAAGTGCGATTCTTTTTCAATTGGGTTACAAACAAAAAACCAATTTCGATTTATTGAAATCAGAATGCGAAAAACATAAAAATTCTGGAGAGTTTTTCATCCAAAAAGCCATTGGTTGGACATTGCGAGAATATGCCAAAACAAATCCGCAAGTGGTTAAGAACTTTGTCAACAACACCAATTTAAAACCATTAAGCACAAAAGAAGCGCTAAAAAATATCAATTGAGCTTAAAATTATAGTAATTTTGCAAAACTTTTAAAAAGAAAAATGCTCAAAAAAATCCTCCACAAACTAGAATATTTTACCATTTTAGCTCAAAATAAACTCACTAGCAAGCAGTTTATCTTCGTATCTAGTGTTTTGGTTGGTATTTTAGCAGCTTTTGCAGTAATAGTTTTAAAGACTTTTGCGCATTGGGTGTTTGTATTTGCTACTTATCTTACTAGCAATACCAGTATTTTTAAATTTGGATACATCAAAGTACTATTGCCCGTTATCGGGATTTTACTAACCGTTTTTGTGGTTAAAAGGGTTTTGGGCGGATCTATCGAAAAAGGAACTTCTCAAATATTATATGCTGTTGCCAAAAAAGCCAGCATTATTCCGAAAAAACAAATGTATGCCCAAATCATAACAAGTTCACTTACAGTTGGTTTAGGCGGTTCCGCAGGTTTAGAAAGTCCCATTGTAATTACTGGCGCAGCATTCGGTTCAAACTATGCCCAACGGTTCAAATTAAGTTACAAAGACAGGACGTTACTGATAGGTTGTGGTGTTGCCGCAGGAATTGGAGCGGCTTTTAATGCTCCAATAGCAGGCGTTTTATTTGCTATCGAAGTGCTATTGGTCGATGTGAGTATTTCAGCCTTCACTCCTATTATGATTGCCGCTGCAACAGGTGCTTTAGTGTCTGTCGTTGTCTTAGACGAAACGGTTTTATTGTCCTTCAAACAACAACAAATATTTGATTATCACAATATTCCTTATTATATTTTACTTGGAGTTTGTACAGGTTTTGTTGCCGTATATTATTCGAGAAACTTTCAAAGAGTCGAACATTTTTTTATCAGACTCCGATTTACTCCCTACAAAAAAGCTTTTTTTGGGGCTTCGATTTTGGCAATAATGATTTTTATTTTTCCAACATTATTTGGCGAAGGCTACGAAAGTATCAAAACATTATCCGAAAATGACCCTGGGAAATTACTTGAAAATACCTTATTCAGCAGTTTTAGAAATAATAGTTGGGTGCTGCTCCTATTTGTGGGATTAACGATGATGCTCAAAGTTTTTGCAACAGGAATCACATTAGGAAGCGGTGGAAATGGCGGAAACTTTGCTCCTTCCCTATTTTTGGGTTCTTATGTTGGCTTTTTCTTTTCTAAATTTTTAAACCTAACCGGACTTACAAATTTACCTATAAGCAATTTTACATTGGTTGGAATGGCAGGAATTCTTAGCGGATTGTTTCACGCTCCATTAACTGCTATATTCCTTATCGCAGAAATTACAGGTGGTTATTCCCTAATGATTCCCCTAATGATTGTGGCATCGATCAGTTTTGCCATTTCCAAAAGATTTGAAAAACATTCACTTGACACAATAGGTTTAGTCAAAAAAGGGAATGCTTTTACCAGCAATAAAGACACCAATATCCTTTCTACTTTAGACACCAATTCTATCATTCAAACCGATTATTTAACACTTTCACCCGATGAAACCTTAGAAAAATTAGTGGATTTGATTTCACATTCCAATCAGGTAATTTTTGCGGTTGTCAATGAAAATAAAAAAATGCTTGGTGTGATACATTTCAATGATATTAGAGAAATAATTTTCAATCAATATCGTGTAAAATATACTTTGATAAAAGATATTATGGTAAAACCTATCGATATTATTTACCCAACCGACAGTATGGAAACGGTGATGAATAAATTTGAGAAAACAAAAGTTCACTTTTTGCCTGTAATCAAAAATGGAGAATATTTTGGATTTATTTCTAAATCTATTGCGCTTGAAGCCTATAGAACCAAGCTAAAATCAATGACTATAGAATAATTAATATGCCAACATTAGAAACCTTTTTTTCAAAGCTTGAAAACATAAAAGTCATTGATGACTCCATTTCCTTTTTGCAATACACTCCTATTGATTTGTCGATTTCAAACTCAGAATTGTCTCAAATAGATTTAAAAAACCCAAAAGATTTTGAAACTTTTATCGAAAATCACCTTCTCAAAAACAAAGCAAAAGTAGCTTATGGCGGTTATAATGAAATAAGAAATCTATACAAAAAATCCACTCTTTTCAACGATGAACAAACCGATGAGAGAAACATTCACATTGGAATGGATTTGTGGATAAAAGCTGGAACGACGGTTTTAGCAGCACTTGATGGAACCGTTTATGGTTTTGATTTTAATACTGGAGCTGGAAATTATGGTCCAACAATTATATTGAAACACAGTCTTGAAAATCAAACTTTCTACACCTTATACGGGCATTTATCTGTAGAAAGTATTGAAGATATTGAAATTGGAACTTTATTCAAAAAAGGACAACAACTAGCCACTTTAGGTGACTCGTCTGTAAACGGAGGTTATTCGCCTCATTTGCATTTTCAAATTATTAAAAATATTGGTGAAAATTTTAGCGATTATCCCGGAGTTTGCAACCAAAAAGATTTAGACTATTATTTAGAGAATTGTCCAAATCCAAATTTGTTATTGAAAATTCAATAAAAGTCTTCACAAGTCCGATTCATCACTTTTCAATATCATTCTTAAAATTTAATTAAATAAATATTTTATTACTAAAATTAGTAATAAAGAAATGTGTTTATGTGAAAATTTAAAAAATATTTATTAGTTTTACTTTATATTTATTTTCAAAATGACCCCAAACGAAACTGTTATCTATAAATTTTACACCGCCTTTGCCAATGCAGATGCGGAACAAATGTGTGAATGCTATCATCCAAACATACAATTTCGTGATCCAGCTTTTGGACTATTAAAAGGCAAAGAAGTTTGTCAAATGTGGAAAATGCTAATAGAAAGAAGCAAAGGAAATATAAAAATTGACTTCTCCCAAGTAAAAGCGAATGAACATCTAGGTTCGGCTTTTTGGATTGCAAAATATAATTTTAGCAAAACCAATCGCAAAATTGAAAATTCCATTTCAGCAAAATTCCATTTTCAAGATGGTTTAATTATAAAACAAACTGATGATTTTGATATTTGGAAATGGTCAAAACAAGCTTTCGGACTCAAAGGATTGCTTTTGGGTTGGACTGGTTTTATGCAGAATAAAATTCAAAAACAAGCACGAGAAGCTTTAAAAAAATACTGCGAAAGAACAGATATTTAATTCCAGAATTCAAACACTTAACTACTCAACTTAAACGAGTAAATAAACTATTCAAGTCAAAAATTGTTTTGATAAATTTAACTGTTTATCAAAAAAAAATGGTGTGAATACCTCTATAATTTCAGAAATTTTTGCTTAAATTTGGGTAACTTATAATAATTATATTATTCAACCTTTAATATAAATTAAAGAATCTTCATCCTAGATATGAAAACAAAAAAAAATGCAAATGAAACTATAAGTTCTATCGAAGATAAGTATCGTATCTTTTTCGATTCAAATAGAGATAGCATTACTATATTCAGATTTGATTCTGAGGGAAATCCCGGAAAATTTATAGAAGCTAATCCGGCTACAACAGCCCTTTTTGGTTATACCAAAAATGAGTTGTTGTTATTGAGTATTTTAGATATTGAAATAATACCAGAAAAGATAAGAGAAGAGAGAATCAATACTTTATTGACACAAGGAAAAACAGATTTTGAAACCATCATCAAAGACAAAAAAGGCAATGAAAGATTTGTCGAAATAGAAACCATTATAATCAATTATGAGAATGAACCTGCTGTAATGAATATTACCCGCGACGTTACAGAGCGCAAACAAATAGAAGATAACTCCAGAAAAGCAAATGAAAATCTAACGACACTACTCGAAGCCATTCCTGATTTGCTATTTGAAGTGGATATGGATAGCAAAATATATTATTATCAAGCGCATCGTCAAGATTTATTAGCCGTACCTCCAGACCAGATAATTGGAAAATATTTCAAAGACATTATGCCTGCTGATGTTGCCGAAATTTGTTTCGCTGCTTTAAAAGAAGCTAGTGAAAAAGGATGGTCTATAGGAAAACAATATGCACTCCAATTATCACATGGAAAACATTGGTTTGAACTTTCAGTTTCACCCATACACGATAAAAGTTTAGCCAACAAGCGCTTTATTATCCTTGCAAGAGATATCAACGAGAGAAAACTAGCCGAAGAAAAATTATTGGCTAGTGAATATTTATTAAATCAAACTCAAAATATTGCTCATCTTGGTTCGTATTTTCTAGATTTTACCACAGGAATATGGACTAGTTCAGCGGTTCTAAACACCATTTTTGGTATTGATGCTGCTACCGAAAAAACTATCGAATTTTGGTTATCTATAGTTCATCCCGAATGGAGAACAATTATGACCGATTATCTCAATAATCAAGTAATACGCAATAGAACTCATTTCAATAAAGAATATAAAATTGTAACAATAGACTCCAAGCAAGAACGATGGGTGCACGGAATGGGTGAAATCAGTTTCAATCCAGAAGGACAACCATTAAGTTTAATAGGCTCTATCCAAGACATTACTGAACGAAAACTAGCCGAAGAAAAACAAAAAAATAGTGAGCAAAATTATAGAACACTATTCAACAGTTCCACAGATTGCATTTTTATTCACGATATAGAAACTGGCAAAATTATCGATGTCAACGATACAACACTTAAATCTTTTGGATACCAATCCAAAGAAGAAATTTTAGGTCAAACGCTAAAAGAATTCAATACCCATATTTATCCCTATACAGAAGAAAATGCCTTAAAATACATTCAAAAAACAATAAGCGAAGGTAATCAAACTTTTGAATGGATGAGTCGTCGCAAAGATGGTTCCGTTTTTTGGAATGAAATGATGCTCAAGAAAACCGATCTCGACGGAAAACCAAGAGTTTTAGCTGTGGGAAGAGACATTACTGATCGCAAACTAGCCGAAATTGAATTGCAAGAAAACAAAGATAATTTACAATCGATTTTTGATTCGGTTTCAGAAGCGATTTATGTTATAGACAAAAATGGAACCTTTATCGATGTAAACAAAGGAGCCGAAAAAATGTATCAATATTCTAGAGAAGAGCTCATCGGAAAAAGTCCAGAAAGCGTGTCAGCACCCGGTCTCAATAATCTTGAAGAGGTAAATAGAATATTGCAATCGGTATTCGAAAATGGAATTCCATTATCCCTCGAATTCTGGGCGTTGCGGAAAGATGGTGAAATTTTCCCAAAAGAAGTGGTTGCCAACAGAGGTAAATATAAGGGGCAAGAAGTCTTAATAGCCACTGCTCGTGATATTTCAAACCGTAAAAAAAATGAAATTGCTCTACGCAAGACTCAAGAAAAACTCAATAATATATTTAACCTAGCCAATTCTGGAATTATTTTGGCCGATGTAAAAGGTAATTTTTTAGAATTCAACAATTGGTGGTTAAAAATGACTGACTATTCGCAAGAAGAGTTTAATAAATTGAAAAATTTCAGTCTTACACATCCTGATGATTTAGCAAAAAGCAAGATTTGGTTGAGTAAAATAAAGAATGGAGAAATTGATAAATACCAAATAGAAAAACGATACCTCAGGAAGGATGGAACTTTCTTTTGGGGTGAATCATCCGTGTCAGCCATAAAGGATAAAGACAATAAAATTACAAGTACAATTGGTATCGTTACTGACATTACCGAACGAAAACTTGCCGAAGAAGCATTGCGCGAAAGTGAAGAAAAATATCGAGGCTTGGTAGAAAACTCTCCCGATGGTATTGTTACTTACTTTCAAGACAAAATCACTTATGTAAATAGTGAAGCGCTTCGAATAGTTAAAGCTAATAGTTACGACCAAATCATTGGAAAATGTGTTTTAGATTTTATTCATCCCGACAGCAAAGAAAGTGTCATTCAAAGAATGAAAGAAGTGATTTTGGATGATAATGCGAGTCAAATTGTCGAAGAAAAACTCATCACAATTTCGGGAGAACCTGTTTATGCAGAACTAAAAGCAATTCCTACTCTATTCGAACATCAAAACGCAGTACAAGTAATTGTTCATGATATTACGGAACGCAAACATACTCAAGATAAAATCAAACAACTGTCACAAGCAGTCGAACAAAGTCCAGTGGCTATCGTGATAACAAATAAAATTGGAATTATTGAATATGTCAATCCAAAGTTTATTGAAACTACTGGTTATTCCTATGAAGAAATTATTGGAAGTAATCCTCGTGTTTTAAAATCAGGTCATACTACTCAAAATGAATATAAACATTTATGGGAAACTATATCCTCCGGAAACGAATGGTATGGAGAGTTTCATAACAAGAAAAAGGATGGCACATATTATTGGGAATCAGCCTCTATCTCTCCTATTTTAAACTCTCAAGGAGAAATAACACATTATATTGCCATCAAAGAAGATATTACAGAACGTAAACTAATCGAACAACAATTAATCAAAGCCAAAGAAAAAGCCGAAGAAAGTGACCGTTTAAAACTAGCTTTTCTGGCCAATATGAGCCATGAAATACGAACCCCAATGAACGGTATTCTGGGCTTCACCGAACTATTGAAAGACCAAAATCTATCGATTGATGTACAGCAAGAGTATATAAAAATCATTGAGAAAAGCGGAAAACGTATGCTGAATATTATTAATGATATTATTAATATTTCAAAAGTAGAATCAGGACAAATAGAAATTACACCATCAGAAACTAATTTAAATGAACAGTGTGAATACTTACTTACTTTCTTTAAACCTGAAGCTGCGCATAAAAATATATCGCTTTTTTTAACCAAAGAATTGTCATCAAAAGATACTTTTATCAAAACGGATCGCGAAAAATTATACGCTATTCTGACCAATCTCATCAAAAATGCTATCAAATTTACCAATGAAGGAACTATTGAATTTGGTTGTGTAAAAAAAGGGAAATACCTAGAATTCTTCGTGAAAGATTCGGGTATGGGTATCTCTGATTCTCAACAAAAAATAGTTTTCGAAAGATTCAGACAAGCCAATGACACCACAACCCGAAGCCATGAAGGCTCAGGATTAGGTTTAGCCATTTCTAAAGCTTATGTTGAAATGCAAGGAGGGAAAATTTGGGTCGAAAGCAAAGAAGGAGTTGGAAGCACTTTTTATTTTACATTACCTTTTTACTCTGCATACGAACATAAAGAAAAAATTATTGCGGATACAACAAATACTAACCACTTAGAAGATAATAAGATAAACGACCTCAAGGTTCTAATTGTAGAAGACGATGCCATTTCCAAACTACTCATCACTATTGCTGTAAAACCTTATAGCCGAGAAATTATAAAAGTAAGTACCGGTTTTGAAGCTGTTGAAGCTTGTAGAAATAATCCAGACATCGATTTGATAATGATGGACGTCAACATGCCAGAAATGGGAGGATATGAAGCTACGAAAAAAATAAGAAGATTCAATAAAGACCTTGTAATTATTGCCCAAACGGCCAACGGAATGCAAAGCGATCGCGACAAAGCAATTAGTGCTGGATGTACAGATTATATCTCAAAACCTGTAAATATTACAACATTGAGTACCTTGATACAAAAGTATTTCAAAAAGTAAAAGTTTGTATTACCTGCAATTTAAAAAACTAATTGGTGCTCTTTATTAAGGAAGAATTCATCTCTTTTACATAAATATAAAGTATTAAATTCAAAATTGTTATGAAGCCAATCTCAACCAATAGGAAAATTTCTGGTATAGAAATTCTTCAATATACGCTATTGATTTCGGCCTTGCTGTACTTTGGAAAAACGCTATTTATACCCTTGAGTTTTGCCTTACTCATTAGTTTTATTCTTTATCCAGTGTGCAAATTGATGGAAAAGAAAGGAATAAACTCCAGTGTTGCCATTTTAATATCCATTTCTGGTTTAGTACTCTTGTTGACTTTAATAGCCTATTTGTTTATTTTACAAATAATAGCATTTTCAAATGAATGGTATTCATTTAGAGAAAAACTAACAGAAACAGCGATTCAAATGAGTAGCTATATTTCAGAAAGATTTAATCTTAGCTCCGAAAATCAAATACTGTTTCTAAAAAATGCGATTAACAATTCAGGAACACATGCCATATCATTTTTACAGAATACGCTATATTCCCTTTCAGAATCTATTTTTTATCTCATAATAATTCCAATTTATTCCGTACTGATACTTTATTATCGTAAGTTATTAGTCAACGTACTTTTTCGTGTTTTTCCATCTGAAAAAAAAGAATCAATACAAGAAATCCTTGTCGAAACCATTCATGCCTATTATAACTTCATCAAAGGAATGGGTATAGTTTATTTACTTGTTGGGGTTTTAAATAGTATTGGACTAGCCATTATTGGCATACCTCATCCCATTTTATTTGGATTTACAGCTTCAATTTTAACTTTTATTCCCTATGTTGGAATACTGATTTCTGCACTTTTGCCAATTGCAATTTCATGGATAACATTCAATTCTATTTGGTATCCCATTGGGGTTGTAATCGTTTTTAGTATCGTACAATTACTAGAGGCATACATTATTTTCCCATTTGCCGTTGGAAGCCGACTAAAAATAAATACTTTGGTAATTTTTATAGTAATTATTATCGGTGGAATACTTTGGGGAGCCGCTGGAATGATTTTATTCATACCATTTATAAGCATTACCAAGTTGATTGCTGAAAGAACAAAAGGGTTAAAAACATTGTCAATCCTTTTGGGAGAAGGGGATAATAACAAAAGTAAAGATTGAGCTTATTGAACTTATAAATTACTTTATATTAGTTCATTTTTAATCCAAACTTTCAAAATCAAAGTTCCAATCCAACTCCTTTTTATACCACAATTGACCTTGTGAAACAACCAACGGACAATTAAAATTATTGGTGTATAAAGCTCCAGTTCCTAGTCCTTGTGGCATAGGATTTTGTTGCAAAAACGTCCATTGTGCGATGGCATTTAGACCAATATTCGACTCCAAAGCCGATGTAATCCACCAACCGATTTGGTACTTTTCGGCCAATGAAATCCACTCTTTTGTGCCTCGAAAACCACCTACAAAACTAGGTTTCAAAATGATGTATTGAGGCTTAATTTTTTGCAATAAAGATTCTTTTTCTTCCAATGAAAAGATACCAATTAGCTCTTCGTCCAGTGCGATAGGAATTGGAGTGATTTTACACAGTTCTGACATACTGTCAGTATGATTTTTTTGAATAGGTTGCTCGATGCTATGTAATTCAAATCCAGCTAATTGATTTAGTTTATATAAAGCCAAAGTTTCGTCAAAAGCACCGTTAGCATCGACCCGAATTTCGACTTGTTTTGAACTAAAATGTTGCCGAATATAACCCAATAATTGCAATTCTTTATCGAAATCTATGGCTCCAATTTTGAGTTTTACACAACGAAAACCATCAGCTAATTTTTCCTCTATTTGTTGCTTCATAAACGACTCCTCGCCCATCCAAACCAAACCGTTTATTTCGATGCTTTTTTCTCCTTTTGTAAAGTCCGAAGGAAAGAGCAAAAAGGGAGTTTCACTCCTCAAAGATTGGAACGCCATTTCCACTCCAAATTGTATCGACGGAAACTCGATTAAAGCTTCCCAAAGTTGGTTTTCGCCTAGATGAATATTATCGCAAGTCCATTCTAATTTAGCTTCATAATCGGGTCGGTCGTCAGCGCTTAATCCTCTTAGTATGCCGCACTCACCTATTCCTTTTTTACCGTCTTCTTCCAAGACAATAAACCAAGTTTCTTTCTCGGTCATCACACCACGAGAAGTTCCTGAAGGTCGTTTGAAATTGAGAATGTATTTATGGTAAGTTGCTTTCAAAGTTAGAAGTTAGAAGTTGGCTATTTTTGTCATTTCGACGAAGGAGAAATCTCATTAGTTGATCTCGTTATGCGATTTCTCCTTCGTCGAAATGACAAATTAAATTTAGGTTTGGATTTATTGCAAAATCATAAGTATTTAATTTTTCTAGTATTTAAAATTTGAACCAATTGTAAAGACATCGGAAATGTTAAAAACACAAGCCATATCATTGTATGCCTTGGTAATAATTGATACTTATAATTTAACCCATATATTATCACAGCATATAAAATACAAAAAAACGAATCCCAAATAAAAACTTGCTTTTCTGAAAATCTATCTATGTGATCTTTCTTGTTTTCTTTAAGGTCATTTTTATAATTTCCGTTTCTACTGGGAAGAAACGCAGCTAAAAGCAAATAATTCTGCATTATATAAACCGCTGAAACTCCCAAAAGAAAATATTGAAGCCCAATATAAAGTCCTTGAGACAAATAAATAGTTGTTTCAATATCTTGATTACTAAAGACTCTAAAAATATTATCAACTGCAAAAGCAAACATTATTATTGTACTCCAAATGCTTAACGCTAGCCTATTAGTCCTTGTAAGTTGAATAGTCGTAAAAGCATTTAAAATTGAAAATGCCGAAAAAACAAATACAATACTCAACAAAGTAATTGCAAACCAATTATCATAATTTGTGAATCCATAATCAAAACACCAATATATTACAGATATTGATAAAAGCAAAGTAACTCCTTCTGTTAATTTTGCAGTTACTTTTTCTTTATTGAATGACACAAATAATATAGCAAAAAACACAATAAATGCATAAGGCCAAGATTCAATATGATTTTCAAAAATATAGATTTGTTCTCTTTTTCCCGGAAGAAAATTAAATAAACTAATAAAGTAAGATCCAATAAAAATAGCCAACACTTTTTTCCAACTATTTGAAACTCGATAGCTTTCATAGATCAATCCAGCAAATAAAGCAATTAAGCTTACTGAAAATATTTTTTTATCACTTATTGATGCCCTATAACCTATATAAAATGTAAAAGCAAGAGCAAAAACAGCCATAATTATTAAGATTGGCATCAAGTTAAAACCTGCCGATTTCTTTTTTGATTTATTTGTTTTCCTAATTGTAGTCAATACCTAAATTTATTAAGTTCAATTTAATCTAATCTTCCAACAACCTCAAAACCCGGTCAAAATCACCACTGGGCAATCCTGCTTTTTTAAAGGTATCGAAATCTTGTTGTACCTTTTGAGTCCAGCTCAAGCTGCTGCTTACATTTTGGAATTGGTATTTTTTGTATATAGGTTTCGCCGATTTGAAGTTTTTATTCAGCAAATAAGCATGTGCCAAATTCATTTGTATCAACAATTCTGAATCGTCCATTTGTTCCCCCTCTTTCAAGGATTTAATCGCTTTTGCATATTGTTTGGTCATAATATAAGCATAACCAAGGGTATTAAAATCGGTTGGTTTTGCTTTTCCATAAAGAACAATCACGCCTATTTTATCAATAGCTTCGCCGTATTTGCCTTGTTTTGCCAAATCGGTAGCTTGGTTACGCAAATCAGAATACATCTTGTCAGAAGCTCCCGTTTCACTCAAACAAGCATTTCCTAAATCGGTATAAGCTTTGGATTTTTCGATAGCCAATAGTTTTTGGAATTCCTGAAACTTGTACTCTTTTTGCAACTTATCGAGCACACAAACACAAAAATCGTCGGATGGGATAATCTTCTTGGCCAAATCGGTTGTTTTGCATTGATTGAGAATCAGCTTTCTGTTTTCGAGATTCCAACCGCTGCTCAGTCTGTTGTTGACCCAAGGCACTACTTCGAGAACAATTTTCTGATTCATTATCCAATTCTTGCTTTCGAAACCAAACCACATGGCATTGGCATTGGGCAATATACATAATGATTTATCGACAGAAAGTCCTTTGGCATCTTTGCTTACGGCTACATTTTGCTCGTAACACGCTTTGGTAGTAGTTCCGTTTTTTTTGTATTCAGTAGCTAAAGCCTCGTTTGAAAAAATAGCGTATTTGCATTTGTCTTCGCCAGAAATTTTGGATAACAAGAAAACAGCTCCAGCCGAACCTTGACTAATTCCAGTTGGATCCGGAATAGATTTCAGTACGGAAACCAAACTGTTGGCCATTTGCTGATTCGCGTCTAAAAGCGTGATTCTAAAAACTACTTCGGTGGTTCCTATTGGTAATTCCTCGGTTTTTACGACAATTCTATCTCTAGCAGAAACTACAATCTCTTTTTTGGTAGCGCGTTCCTTGTCCCAATACCCATCTTTTTGTGCAAAAATGGTGTTGAAAGAAATGCTAATTAGTAGAACGAAAAGTATTTTATTTATATTCATTTTTAGTGCAAATAATCTATCATTATATAAATTCTAGCCGTCACTTCGAGTGATTTTTAATAGTAATGCGACAGCTTTACTATTAAAAATCGTATCGAGAAGTTATCTCAATAAGTTAGGTTCTCGATACAATTTTTAAAGCAAACCATTTTTCTATTTCATCAACATTGATCTGGCTTTAAAAATCACTCGAACTGACGTGCAAATAACTCTATTCATTACCAACTCGTCACTTCGAGTGATTTTTAATAGTAATGCGCTAGCTTTACTATTAAAAATTGTATCGAGAAGCATCTTGAACCGCAAATATTCTCAATACATCAAATTTATTTAAAACTTTTTCTTTGCTAAATTAGGAAGTTTGTCATACTCTTCATTAATCAACGCTTCTTTTTTTGCTCTTGACCATTTTTTAATTTTTTTTTCAATGTCTATTGCAAAATTAATATCTGTGAATTCACAATAATACACCAATTTAATAGGCCTTTTGTTTGCTGTATAACAATCAGGATAAAAACCAGTTTCGTGCTGAAAAAGTCGTTGTGTTAAATTACTCGTAACTCCAGTATAATAAGAACCGTCAGAACATTTTAACATATATACATAAGACTGTTTCATTTATAGATAAATTTTTAAAGGGTTCTCGATACAATTTTTAAAGCATTACCTTCTTTTTATTTCATCAACATTTATTTAGCTTTAAAAATCACTCGAACTGACGTACTATTGACCTTATTTTTTAGCCACGCGTCTCTTCGAGTGATTTTGATTAGTAATGCGACAGCTTTACTATTCAAAATTGTATCGAGAAGTTTTCTTTATAAGCAGGGTTCTCGATACAATTTTTAAAGCAAACCATTTTTTATTTCAACAACACTTATCTTGCTTTAAAAATCACTCGAACTGACGGGATATATTTAACGAACACGTCTCTTCGAGTGGTTTTGATTAGTAATGCGACAGCTTTACTATTTAAAATTGTATTGAGAAGTTTTCTTTATAAGTAGGGTTCTCGATACAATTTTTAAAGCAAACCATTTTCCATTTCATCAACATTTATTTAGCTTTAAAAATCACTCGAACTGACGGGATATATGTAACGAATACGTCTCTTCGAGTGGTTTTGATTAGTAATGCGACAGCTTTACTAATCAAAATTGTATCGAGAAGTTTTCTTTATAAGCAGGGTTCTCGATACAATTTTTAAAGCATTACCCTTTTATTAATTTAATCAACATTTATCTGGCTTTAAAAATCACTCGAACTGACGAGTGAAGTAAATACTCTTACTATCAAATACTACAATTCAATGCTTTCACCAATTTCTAGTAGCATTAAATCTTTGCCTTTATCAAAAAACTTACGGATGGCTTCCTCGTGATTGATTTCGATGTAACCAAAAGTATCGTAGTGGGAGCCCAATATTTTATCACATTCGACAAAATCCGAAGCGATAATAGCATCTTCGACATCCATTGTAAAATTGTCACCAATGGGAAGGATTGCCAAGTCGAGTTTGGTTCGTAATGGGATAAGTTTCATATCCATCGTAAGCGCAGTGTCTCCAGCAATGTAGATGTTTTTGTGTTCGCCTTCTATGACAAAACCACCAGGATTACCACCATAACTTCCGTCGGGAAAAGAACTAGAGTGCACGGCATTTACATATTTTACCTTTCCGAAGTCGAAATTCCAACTTCCACCGTGATTCATTGGGTGGGATTTGAATCCTTTTTCGCCATAATGTGTAGCGATTTCGTAATTCGAAACAATAACAGCATTGGTTCTACCCGCAATGTATTCGACATCGAGAATATGGTCGCCGTGAGCGTGAGTCAAGAAAATATAATCGGCACGCAGCTCGTTGATATTAATGTGAGAAGCTTTGGGATTTGCCGAAATATATGGATCGACTAGAATGTGTTTGCCACCCACTTCGATTCCCAATGAGGCATGACCGTAGAATGTAATTTTCATATGTATCCGTTTTAAATGATATATTTAAATCTTTGAACTCTTAAACCTTTAAACCCTTCACCAAATTTTATCTTCCTCCCAAAAATAGATTAACAATAACATCTTGAATCAACGAAATCATACAGATTGCTAAAAGTATGGAAAGTGCAAAAGTGCTCAAGGCTAATTTTTTCAATTCAGGGTCTAATAATTTGGGCTCTTGGTTTTTATGAACTGTAATTAAATGTTTTGTTAAAGGTGCGTAAGCCAATAAAAACAAGTATTGATCGAAAGTAAAATTGTTGATAATAGCAAAAATAACTACCAAAACCATCGCAGAAACGATTAGAAAATAATGGTATTTCTTCGCCTTTTCAGCTCCAATTTTTACGACAATGGTGTTTTTATTCGACTTTCTGTCGGAGGCTTCGTCTCGCATATTATTCAGATTCAAAACCCCGACACTCAAAAATCCGATAGCGGTTGCTGGCAAAAAAAGATCAAAATCCAATTGTTTAGAGTACAAAAAATTAACCCCCAAAGTGCTCACCAAACCAAAAAATACAAACACAAATACATCACCAAAACCTCGATAACCATAAGCTGTATCACCTACTGTGTAACGAATCGCCGAAGCAATGGCCAAAATTCCTAAGACTAAAAAGAATAAAGAATAACTTAAATTGGTGTATCTAAAAGCATAGTAAATCAATAGCATAGCTGAAATTAGCGTTAACACAGACGTAATAATTATAGCGCGTTTCATCGCTTGCGGACTTATCACTCCACTTTGTATAGCACGTTTGGGACCAACCCGATCTTCGTTATCGGTTCCTTTCATTCCATCGCCATAGTCATTGGCAAAATTAGACAGGATTTGCAATCCCAATGTGGTGAGTATAGCATAACCAAATATTCTCCAATTGAAGACCTCCGTTGGTGTGAGGACATTATCCGTTGGATAAGCCAAAGCGTACATACTACCCACGATAATTCCGGAAACCGATAAAGGTAAAGTTCGTAATCGTGCGGCTTGAATCCAGTGTTTCATTTTGTTATCGGTTGTCGGTTATCAGTTATTTGTTATCAGTTATTTGTTATCAGTTATCTGTTATCGGTTATCTGTTATCGGTTATCTGTTATCGGTTATCTGTTATCTTATTAGTTGTCTGTTACTTGTTTCCTGTTATTTGATATCGACTAACCGAAGCGTACTTGCAACTGACAACCGAAAACTGAAAACTTCCTTACGGTAGCCACTTCTTTTCGAAGTTGGGTTTTCTTTTTTCTAGGAACGCATTTCGGCCTTCTTTGGCTTCATCGGTCATATAAGCTAATCTTGTCGCTTCGCCGGCAAAAACTTGTTGGCCCACCATTCCATCATCGGTTAGATTCATAGCGAATTTTAGCATTTTGATAGAGGTCGGTGATTTTTCCATTATCTCTTGTGCCCATTGATAGGCGGTATTTTCGAGATCTGCGTGGGGGATTACGGCATTGACCATTCCCATCTCCATTGCTTCTTGAGCTGAATAATTGCGTCCGAGGAAGAATATTTCACGGGCTTTTTTCTGTCCTACCATTTTAGCCAAATAAGCCGAACCGTATCCAGCATCAAAACTGGTGACATCGGCATCGGTTTGTTTGAAGATGGCGTGTTCTTTGCTTGCTAAAGTTAAATCGCAAACTACGTGCAAACTGTGTCCACCACCCACTGCCCAACCAGGAACTACGGCGATAACTACTTTTGGCATAAATCGAATTAAACGTTGCACTTCGAGAATATTCAAACGGTGTTGACCGTCATCGCCTACATAGCCTTGATGTCCACGAGCATTTTGATCGCCACCCGAACAGAAGGAATAAATACCGTCTTTGGTCGATGGTCCTTCGGCCGAAAGTAGCACCACTCCTATCGAAGTGTCTTCCTGAGCATCATAAAAAGCTTGGTACAATTCCGAAGTAGTTTTTGGACGAAAGGCATTGCGAACATTGGGTCTATTGAAGGCTATTCGCGCCACGCCATTGCATTTCTTATAAGTAATATCTTCGTATTCTTTGACGGTAATCCAGTCCATTGTATTCGTTTTAAATTATGAATGTAAAAATAGCGCATTTTTTATATTTTTCTAATAATTCTCAAATTAAATAAAAAGTTCTATTGTGAGCAATATGATTGAGACGCTTACAGCGTGACAAATAGTTAAGAATGATTGAGGTGTAAAGAACTGTTGAGTTGTGAGCAACAATATTGAGACGCTTACAGCGTGACAAATAGCAAGAATAGCAACTTGATTATACAACCGCCAACAACAAATAGTTAGAAAAATGTAAGCATAAAGCACGGTTCAATTGTGTGCAACAATAACTACTCCATTTGTCACGCTGTAAGCGTCTCAAGACACGAGAGTTCAAAGGCAGTAGCTGAAATTTTAAATGCAAATAATCTGTTCTTCTTTACAAAATATATTTTTAACTATATTTGCAGCCGTTACGTACAAAACATTTGTTAAATCAGAAGTATCTATTTTCTGATTATCAAAATAATACAAATTAAAAACGCCTCTAGACTTGTTTTAAAAAGTGTTTTTTATTTCAATTATTTTTTAATTATGATTCTTAAAAAGATCTTTTTTTATAGCCTATTATTATTTACTATTTACACACAATCCTATGCGCAAGAATTGGATAGTAGTTATTTAGAAAACCAAATAGAAAGCAACGTTACTGATAGTAGTTCGGTGACTTTAGATTCAATTACTATCGTTCTCAAAGACAGCCTTGCTATAAAACTTGATACTATTGTTCCGCTTCAAACGAAGGATTCTCTTGTGTACCCACCTCCATTTCGCGATTGGAGAAGATTAGGATATACGAGTTCAATGTATGTAGGAGCCACTGTCATTGCTTTTGGAGTACTTTGGGTTATGCCAGAAAGCACGACAAATTGGGACAAAGAGGAAATGCGAGAAAAAGGCATTTTTTGGAAATGGAAGGAAAATGTAAAAGCTGGACCAGTTATGGATAAGGACAATTGGGTGCTCAACTGGATTACCCATCCGTATTGTGGTGGCATTTATTATATGACAGCCAGAAGTAGCGGGTTTACAGTTATGGAGTCTTTTGGATACTCAGCTATTATGTCCACCTTTTTTTGGGAATACGGTATCGAAGCCTTTGCTGAAATCCCTTCAATTCAAGACCTTATCATTACACCAGTAGTGGGTTCAGCAATGGGAGAAGGATTCTTTTATGCTAAGAAATCAATTCTTAAACACGACAAAAAAGTATTACAATCTCGTTTTTTAGGCATCACTACTTTGTTTTTTATAGACCCTTTCAACACTATTTTGGACGGTTTTGGGTATAAAGAAAAGGTCAAAACTCAAATGAATATCGCTCCCGTTGGTGTCAATCAATTCTCGAAAGCTCCTATTTGGGGCATTAGTTTTTCAGCTAGTTTCTAAAAAGTTTAAAGTTATAAATGACTTTAACTCTACATCCAATTAACAACTTCGGTTAGAACAAATGTGTAATTGCAACTTAATTAAATAAAATAACGGATAAATTTGTCCACTATTAAAAAACTCATTATCTTTGTACTTTAAAAAGTAACTAATGTTTTCAAAAGCGTGTGAATACGGAATCAAGGCCTCAATCTATATTGCTGAACAATCTTTAGCGGGAAGAAAAGTGAGTCTAAAAGAAATTTCAGAAACTATCGAATCCCCTACTGCTTACACCTCTAAAATACTGCAACAGCTTAGTCGCAGTTTTATTATCAACTCAGACAAAGGCCCTACTGGCGGCTTTTCTATGGAAACCGTAAAGATGGAAAAGATCAAGCTGAGTACGATTGTTTTTGCTCTGGATGGCGATTCTATTTACAATGGTTGTGGTTTAGGATTAAAAAAATGCAATGAAAAAATGCCTTGTCCGGTACACGATCAATTTAAAATTGTTCGCGATGAACTCAAAAAAATGCTTAATACCACTACTATTAAATCTTTGGCTGTGGACTTGGAGAAAAAATTAACCTTTTTAAAACGATAAAAAAAATTAACTTAATAGTGGACAAATTAGTCCAATATTAGTGACTCAAACGACAACCCCAATTTTAGTTTATACCTAAACTTATATTCGAAAAAACATTATTTAAAAACCCTTATAAATTATAAACCAAATGAAAATTCAAGAAGATCAAATTATTGGAGAATTGGTAGCCAAAGACTACCGTACTGCCACTGTGTTTAAAAAATATAGCATTGACTTTTGCTGTCAAGGCGACCGAACTATTGGTGATGCCTGTGCTTCAGAACAAATTGATGGCAGCTTAGTCCTTTCGGATTTGAATACCCTCCTGGACGCACCATCAGGGAACACCATCGACTATAAATCGTGGCCACTGGATTTATTAGCCGATTATATTGAGAAAAAACACCATCGTTATGTGGTAGAAAAAACGTTGGAAATTCAACCGTACTTAAATAAAATTTGTAGTGTTCACGGAGGACGCCATCCTGAATTGTTCGAAATCAAAGAACATTTTAATGCAACGGCTGAAGCCTTGGCACAGCATATGAAAAAAGAAGAATATATTCTGTTTCCTTATGTACGCCAAATGGTACAAGCACAACAACAAAATACGAAATGGGAGTCAGCGCCTTTTGGTTCTGTACAAAACCCTATTGAAATGATGATGGAGGAACACACCACCGAGGGAGACCGACTTCGTAAAATTGAAACCTTGAGTAACAATTACACTCCGCCGGTAGATGCCTGCAACACCTATGGGGTCGCTATTGCCTTGCTCAAAGAGTTTGAACAGGATTTGCATCTGCACATTCATTTGGAGAATAATATTTTAT